>Ga0182019_10001864_pt1 | contig 10740 bp, 16 predicted proteins | sample 812E2MmetaG_FD_120483 | JGI IMG/M metagenome (GOLD analysis project Ga0182019, IMG submission 120483) | Permafrost microbial communities from Stordalen Mire, Sweden - 812E2M metaG | ecosystem: Environmental > Terrestrial > Soil > Wetlands > Permafrost | place: Sweden: Stordalen | collected...
AATATGTTTAAATGTGATCTGCATCCTGACTTAATTTGTCATAAACTATGCTGCGAAAATTGCAATGCGCGTCACTGGTGCATAGGATGCAGCATGAAACCGCACTATTGCGGCCACTCAATTTTAGTGGAGGTGAAAAGATGATCATAACAAAAGTGGAATCTAGTGAAAGTATTTGTCTTAACTCAAACAAAATGGAAAAGAAAAATGGAGAAATTATTAAGCCTATTGTCATCATGAAGGCAGGCGTGTTTAATGATTATCTAAAAACACCAAAAGCATTAGAAAAATCCGCTAGGTGGTGGAATATTCCAATTGTAATTAAAGATGCAACCAGCATACAAGACCACCCTGATAGTGTTATAGTTACTAATAAAACTTTCAGAGTTGGAGCCGTTACTAATGCGCATTGGGATATGAAGGGCGAAAAGATAGTAGGAGATGCTCACATTTATGAGGATCTTTGCCCGGATTGGTTATTAACTGCGATAGAAAACGGAGAAGTAAAAGGAGTATCTGGTACTTACTTTTGCGATTTAATAGATACCAAAGGCGAACTAGACGGAGTAAAATATATTAAAGAAGAGCAGAACTATGCGCCAAATAACATTGCCATAGTAGCTAACCCGGCATGTACGCCAGATCAGGGATGTGGTTTATCGATGAATTCTAAGAAAGATAAAGTATGCAATTGCGCCGACGATGAAGAGCTAGTCTTAAATGAAGACGGAAGTCCGAAGCTAGACGACGAAGGCAACCAGATGAAAAAGAAAAAAGCAATAAAAGCGGCAGATAAAAAAGATTCTGACGTTGTAGTTTCACAAAATTCACAAACGGAGGCAAATAATATGGCAGAGATTGAAGATATGAAGAAGCAGTTAGAAGCAATGGGTATCCAGGTAAATAGCATGACTGCAAAGATGACTGAGCAGGCAAAGACTATTGAGACCGTTAACCAGGAACTTATTACCGCGAAGGCGGCAGTAGCTAAGTATGAACTTGCAGCTAAGGAAACAGGATTCCTGGCTCAATTCCCGGAGTCTACTAGGGAGCTGGCGAAAACTGAGCTTATGCCAGTCTTCATGAAAGACCCGATGGAACTGGTAATGAACCACGCCAAGAGACTCGGAGAACTTTTAGTACCCGCACCAGTAACTAACGGAGCGGTATCCTTAGGCGCGGAGCACGTAGACCTTCCTCTTAAGGACGTTGTAGAGAATGCTGATGAAGTTCTCGCGGCTCTCCCTAAGACAGAGGACGCACTAGCTCTTATGAGGGCGCATAGAGCAGCTTAAACAAAACCCGGAGGAATAGTACTATGAGCGTTATTAAAGATATGGGCCGGGTTGGTAGGTCTTTACCGTGCGCTGCAGAAGCTATTGTAGAAGGATATGTCTACAAGTACACTGCAGACGGATATATGACTATCATAACGGCAAAGGGCGACTCTGCTTTTGCGGTCGCACTCGCTAGCTCTTTAGATCCACAGCTAGCTACAGCAAAGACTTTGACAGCGGGCGATAACTGGAGCTTCGCAGAACTTGGTTGCAAGATGATTGTAACTGTAGCCAGCATAGCATCCAGAACTTGGACCGGACACCCGATGGTTTACCTGGCAGATTTGGTTGACGGCATGGTAGATACAGCTCACGCTACGAGCAGGCCAATAGGCCATTATGCAGGCCCAAGCGGATTAGTAACTAGTTCTAGCGACGGCAATCTCATTGAGGTTTACCTTGATGTTCAGCCAGGCGCGGATAACGTAGCTTAAACAAAATAAAACAAGGAGACTAAACATATGGCAGATGTAAGATTTACAGGCGTTAAAATGATGAGCCTGCCGTGCGCTGCAGAAATTATCTACGAGGGTAAGCTCTACAAAGACGACGGCAGCGGAAGAATGACAGTATGCAACGGTGTAACCGATACAGTCCTCGTAGTGGCAGCTTATTCTAGTATAGATGTTCAACTAGGATCTGCAGTAGCAAAGGTAGTCGGGGATAATCATCCGTTCTTCCTAATTGGGTCTGGAGCTATCGTTCTGGTACCCTGCGATGGATCTATAACTATGCAGTTTGGAGACAAGGTTTACGTAGGCCAAACCAATAACGGATACGCGAATACATCCACAACCTCCACCCCTAAGGCAGTAGGTCACTATGTCGGAAAAGATAACAAAGCCTATACCGATGGGGTAATGATGGAAGTCGTTCTCGATTGTCCAATAGGCAGCACTTAAACATAAATACATAATAACAAAATTATTAAGGAGAGATGAATTATGGCTATGCAAATGGGCGCAATGACAACCGCGCAGCTCGATAAGTACATCAGAGGATGGGGTCCGAAGGCTCTTGAACTGATTAACCTGGATATGCAGGTAGAATCTGTTCTTGATAAGGCTTTTCCCTCCAAGACTGTAGACATTCAGAGAATAGAGTTCTTTACCACGCACGGGAACCCCGGCCAGATGGATGTAGCTCTTGAGACCCCGCCAGTTACCACCAGGTGGAACAAAACCAGAGTCACCAAGGATATCAAGATTCAGAAGTTTAGCTACAAGATTCTTGATTCCACAAGGGCAAACATCTACGTAGATGACATGGCCTCTGAAGGCGCGGCTATGGCTCTGAAATATTTCGGAGCAGTCCACACCTATAAGCTGATAACTGAGCTTGTCGCTAGATATCAAAACACCTCCGCCGCTACCGGATATTGGAACGTAGCAGCCGGAGACGTAGAGAAGGATATTATGACAGGTATTGAAACCATAATGTCCAAAACAGGCACAAACCCGGAATCCAGTGCTTACGGCATGGTATTCCCAAGCAAGATTATGTCTGGAATCAATCAACTTGATCTCATTCATAACGTGCAGCAAAACCTGAAGGATTACCTCAAGGATACCTGGAACATCAATTGGTACCCGTATACTCCATACATGAATGCAGACGGAGCGCAGTACATCGATATTGAGCAGTTAACCGCTAGCGATGCTCTGAGCACTAACGCTGTCATGTTCTTGGAAGGTGCACAGACAGTTAGAGCGGCTCAGTATATACCACCCGCCACAGTCCCTATGTCTGAGACAACCAGACTACACGATGAGGGCTGGATCACCACCTTAAGACACGGCTATGATTGCATAGCAGTACCAAAGTGGCACGCTACCAGCACTCCAAATATTTACCTCATCAGTGGAGCCAGCGCATAAACTTACATATCGTGAAGGGGTGAACCTAAACCCCTTTGCCTACCCTTTATAAAGGAGGAATTATAAAATGTATGACAGAGATATCAAGAATAGGTTTTCCTGCAAGGTATTAATCGCTACCACAGGAACCATAACAACCTTAACAGCAACCACGATTAACGGCAACACCCTTTACAATAGCGGTCTTGCTTTCGCTAATGATGTAACTGTTTCAGCCGGTAAAAACTTTACTATGGATGTCGGTGGAGCTGGAACTTTCACTACAGCAACCGGTACCAATACCCTGAGCGGTAACGTAGTCATAGCAGCCGCAAAGAATCTTACTATGTCTGGTGCATCAACTTTCACCACAGGCACAGGCGCGGTATCCCTTAATGGTGATGTCACAATCGCAGCCGCAAAGAATCTTGCAATGTCTGGAGCTGCAACCTTTACCACCGGCACGGGCGCGGTAGCTATTAATGGAACTATGACAATAGCAACGGCAAAAACCCTAATCGTAACTGATGCAGATAAGTTAACCGTTGGAGCAGTAATTGTACCTCAGGCTATTGAAGTGGCCGTACCAATTAACGCGGCTACCGTTGATGAATGGGTTTTCATGACACCGTTAGTAGGATATACCTTAACGGCAGTTAGAGAAATCCATACAGTAGCATCCGCAGGCGGTACGACTGTTGATATCAAGAAGACGGCGGCAGCCTCTACAACGGCACCAACGTCCGGTACTACTATGCTTAATGCAGTAATACCTATGGACTCAACCGCAAACATCGCACAAAGCCCGGCACTTACTGGAACCGGCGCAAACCTGGTTTTAGCAGTCGGAGATAAGGTAGGCATTCATATTAGTGCAACACTTACCGGCTTGGTAGGCGGTATTATAATGCTGACCTTCAAGAGGTCTTAAGCAGGCCTATCATTTGACCAAGGCTAAACTTTAACACCTTCCGAGGTACTATTTTATCTCGGATTATTTTTCTCAGCCTTGATTTTTAAGTGAATAATTAATAATTATGGAGAGATTAATTTCATGAAGAGACGGAATAGGATTGATCTGGATGTACTATTAGATCAGGAACTACCTGATAGTGGGTTATATATGGCAGAGACAAACCCGGAGGCTTACAAGGTTCATATAGGAATCAGTGTTTTTGTAAACATGCCGGAATACTCCAGGAAACTAAAATTTCTGAAGCTGGAACAACGTGAAAATGGCATGGTATCTGAAGAAGAATTCCAGGCTGGAGTTCTAGTATTAGATAACGATATGAAACTATACCCCGGAAAAACATATGAACTAAAGATGACACCCCAAATCAAGGACTTCCTGAGGCGGGGAATCTTAAGAGGCGGCGGTCGGATGCATGGCTCAATTAATACGCCACGGCCAATAGTAAGATCAATTTTCGAGATAGAAAAAGAGCAAGCACAAAAGGCAATGGAGGAAGCCGAAAATGTCTAAACAAATTATAGACCCAATAAAAGTAGAAGCGATAACAGTAACGACTGACGGCTCCGGTAACTCGGCAGTAAAATCAGCAAATATTGTTAATGGTGAGATATTAAAAATCGCTTATGATAAGGGCACTGTAGGCGCGGCTACGACAGTCGCATTAACATCATATACGCCGCTAGTAGGCACAGTAAGAGAAGCAATTGACTCTTACAACGTGAATACAGCTAGCGTTAACAGGTATCCTTATGCAGCAATAACAGGCGCGGTAGCCGGAGATAACAAGTGGGCAAAGTTCGCTGTTAACGATTATCTGTTAGCAACGGTAACGAGTGGAGATACATCTAAGACGTTTACAGTGTACGTGTTCTATAGGTAGGCGGTAATCATGGTTGACTTAGACGATGTAATAGAAGCAATCGAGGATTACACTTATTTGAGTGCGCAATCAAGCGCGGAAGCTGGAGCAACACCTCCGACAAACACCAGCGCAAATATCCTCTACGCTACAAGCAGCCGGAGACAAGGTAATGCAACACGATTTTATGCTATGGCTACTTTACAAATAGCTAAGGACTCGGCAAAAGCTGGCGTAACTCTTGATGATGAGTACACCCTGCAGGCATACGCATACCTGATTCAATACCTATATGAACGGAAGTTTAAAGACTTCAATGCAACTTCGGTATCCAGTAGCGGCGACTCGGTAACGAGACCCGGAAGCGGTGCACTGCAGAACTATAAAGCACTCTTCGAGGATAATAAAGTAATTGACACGACGATAGTGAGGCATACTGATTATCAGAACTATCCTGCAGATTGGAGAAATACTCAGTTACCTATTGACGATATTAAAATACAAAATTAGGAGGATTATAGTGAATATTTTCGTATGTCCGAGTTGTGGCTGCATGTATAAGCCACGGGAATATATCAAGCGGTGGAAGCAAACAGGGCCGAAATGTCCTAATTGTGACTCATCGATAACTAGAATAACTTTTGGAGGAAAGAAATAATGACTCTAAGTAGGTTAACGGGTATTACTTCTACTATTCTGTTTTTCATTATAGTAGGAATAGCCCAGACACAAACATGGTAAGAGGTGAAAACGATGGAAGTTTGTTTAAACGATGCTAAGACACTCTTTTCATTATGTGTGATGATTTTTGTATTCTTAGCAATAGGAGCATTACTAGGCCACAGCAACACGTTTAGTAATACCATAGTAGGCGTAGGCGCATTTGAACAACGAAGCAACTTTAACGGTATGACAGATATAGCCTCAGTAGCAGACGGCACAGTAAACTATAAGGCGGATGCTCAATGGGGTTTTGATGATAACAGTAAGGCATTACCATTAACATTCAATTCGTCATTCATGGTGACGGATGCTAAGACCGTAAAGGGTATGCCATATAGCAACACCTACAAGGTGGGAGTATATTCTGCTTTGGATGGGTATAAGTATAAATTGGAAGCAACTAACATTAAAGGAAATTTCTCAGGTAGCGCAAACTTTGCTCTGGTATTAGGAGTAACGACCGATGCAGTAGTAATGATGGATTCCCGAAATGGAAATGCAGAATTTAAGGGAAGTGTTATCACTACAGGAACCGCAAAGCATCCGATAACGCAATCTGAAACACTGGCACTCGGAAAGTTCATTATCAATCAGGAACTACATTTAACTGCAGATCCAAGTACGCCAGCGGTAGCAACAGCCGAGGATTATCTGCAATTCTGTATAGAATTGGATCATGATCTAATATTAGATAAAACCGTTCCATCTGCAGTTTATATAGCACCGCCTGGTTATACAGTTAACGCAGACGGAAACGTGGTAAAGATTCCAGATGGATATACAGCAAAGAAAGACGGAACCTTAGTAAAAAATAGCACTGTGGCGAAAGCATGATAGGCGGCACATATAATAAGCTAGTATTCCCGGTTAAATCAGTAGCAACGGTAAACCGTATCGGTGAGCCGCTAACCTGGACTACTTCTTATATTTATTATGACGGCATGGTGCATAGAGTAGGCCAACGGACAGCGTTTTCACAACTGACTAAAGGTCTGGATGCAACAAATATATTCAAAGTTAGGATCGACGAGGATATTAACGTTAATCTTAACGATGTATTCTATATCGGTGGACAAAATGGAGCCTGGAAAGTTAACAGCGAAGTAGATAAGCACTTCCAGCTTGGTACCGACTTAGTAGAGTATACGGAATTTACCGCTACGAAAACAAGTGGACTTCCAACAAAGGAAACAATCGATGGATATTAGGAGATGAATAATAATGGCAGATGATAATAGTAAAATGGGAAAATTATTAGCTTTAATCGAGTCTCTTAAGGGATTTATTGGAGCTATTCTTTGCATAGTAGCAACTATAGCACTGGCAGTTATGCCAAATGTAGACGTAACCATTAAGACTACAATTGGTGGAGCTTTAACAGCTTGTGCACTGCAGTACTTTACATCTCATAGAAATAGCGCACTCAATGATCAGTTAATGGAACTGGTTAAAAATTCTCAGGCAGCTTACTTAAGCACTCAGGGACAGGCTATTGTAAGCGAATTTAAAGCAGGCAAACTCCCTTCAGCTTCAGAGATCTTAAACCTGGAGCCAATAGTAGCACCTATCGTAGAGGAAGCTAAAGTAGTCGTACCCGCACTGGTGGAAGTAGCCAAACAGGATATACCACCTATGGCAAACCCAACACCTGACGTACCAGCACCAGCAACACCTTACCCTGGAGAAGTAAAAGTAGTAACTCAGATAACTCCACAGCTTCCATTTGTGACGAACCCGGCGGTCCCACAGTAGGGGATCTTCATGGCTGAAATTAAATGGAACGATCACTTAGAAGAGGATATAAAAGCATTACTAAAAGCTAAAATGCATGAAGGAGCGCAAATAGTCCTAGAAGAAGCCCAAGGAGAAAGCCCGGTAAAGTCTGGCATGATGAGGGCAACGGGCCGGATCGAGGATGAAGGCGACGATGTGCTAATTAAATTCGGCGGCGGCATGGTGGATTATGCTCTCATGCAGCATGAAGTAATGTACTTCTATCACCCGGTCGGAAAAGCCAAGTACCTTGAAGACCCATTTAATAGAAATAAACAAAATATTATAGATATCATAAAAGAAGGCGTAGAGGCGATGCAATGATAGACATAGCAGAGGATATGATGGCCGCGATTATTTCGGCTGGATATGCCACAGGCGGCGTTGATATTTTTAGGAATGCGCCGTTAGACACGCCGGATAATGTGATAGTGGTAACTGGAACATCAGGCCAAATACCTATTAGTATACTAGGTGGAACTAATATTAATAAGCCTGGATTCCAAGTACTCGTAAGAAATACGAACGCTACTGACGCGATAGATCTATGCGAAAATATCAGAGTATTATTCACCAAAAATACAGTAATTACAGGATATACTTTGATAGATTGCGCACAATCGCATTGCACCTTAATGGGTTCTGATGCAAAACTAAGATATCTCGCGGTATGCAATTTCACAACATTTAAATAAATAAAAATATAAGGAGAGATAATTATGGTAGTTGCAGCAACACCGGTCTATAATACGAAATGGCAGGTAAACGGGTCTACAGTCGGTCTATGTACTTCTCTGAAGGTGCCCGATAAATATACTCTGGTAGATATCACAAGCCAGGGTGATGCATTTACCCGAAGATTCCCGACTATTGAAGATTGGTCCATATCTGCAGATGTGGTTATGGATATCGTTAACGATGTGGCTCAGGCCGCTATTCATACAGCATGGAAGGCTAAGACCACGATAGTATGCGTTATTAACATGGATGCAACAGGCACGCATTACTACACTGGCACAGGCTATGTGGAAAGCTTCGACAAGACCTTTGATCCGAGTGGAGTAACTAAGGCATCAATAGTAATACAGTGCAACAGCGCATTAGTTTACACTTAAAAATAAATTAGTCTTTAAACAAGATGTTTAATAAGGCATAATCTCCGAAATATCCTATGGCTGCACAATCATATGCAATGGCAGCATCTTCTTCAATATCATATAATCCTAAAGAAACATGCTTACCATTTATTTTAATACGTGCGTGCCATTTATTTCTAGTATTGTGCCAATAGGCAACCGGCAAATACCCATAGCAGAATTTTATAATATGGAGCTTCTTTATACCTGCAAAATTTGTAAGGAAGGAATTAAGCGAAGCGGTGTTTGTGGCCTTGATAACTTGGAGCATACCCAAATTTGCCCTATGTTTGATATTAAAGAATGAATAAAAACACCAAAACGCTTAAATATTTTACAAGCATATAATAGTTTGTGGTGTTTACCACAAATAAAGAATAAAAGGAGAATGAATAAATGCCATCTAGTTACGATTGGGGAATGTATAATTATCATCATCCTTCGGGTGATGAAATAGACGATATGACAGATACCGCTGCATTAGCAAATGATGATTATTGGACGGCTAATGTAGGTAAACAAATGTCAATTTATCCTAAGTTGGTTTGGTGGCCCGCTGAATCATGGACTTCTATAAAGGCTTGGTTAGATGCTGCATTTTCTAGGGGTGGAGAACCTCTTCTTATGCTCTGCAATTCATCAGTTGTAGGAAGGTGGGATAATCCACGAAACTGGATTAATAGTACTTGGACAAGTGGAAGTCATGATACAGCCCTAAATACTCTAATAGATAACATAAAGAACTACAGTTTAGACCATATAGTTCATATTAGATTCTTTTGGGAGGGCAACAGAAATGTACAACTAAGGCCATTACCATATGATCCAGTTAATTTTCCTGAAGCGGGTTGGTATGCAGACCTAAAAAATGAGAATGGAGTACAACTTAATACACCGACTACATTTAAGGATGCATGGAGGTATATAGTAAATAAGTTTAAGACAAGAGGAGCTTCAAACGCTAGGTTTTGGTTTACAGTTGGATCTTATGGAAATATTTTGTATAATGGATCTTCCATATTATCACAGATGTATCCTGAAGATGTATCTCACCAATGCGTAGATAATTTGGGTTATGAGATATATGCTAATAGAATTACAACTAACTCATATTTGAATGATCCAAATATTACTTACACCTATCCAGCATTAGCGGCTTTAAATGCTACTAAACCCATATTTGTTGTAGAATCAGGTTGTCAAAGCAAACCCGGCGATGCAGCATATAAACCGGCATGGTTAGGAAATACATTAAACCCGGCATTGATAAAAGCGGCTTATCCTAGAACTTGCGGTATATTGTATTGGGATGATTTATCAATACTAGGTGATGGTACTAAGTTCGATCTTAAGGATACTGTAGCGGCTCAAAACATGGCATTAGCTAGGTTTGGAATAGCTGACTATAGGAATGGATATACAGGACCGTTCTTAAGTGCTGTTAATGGTGGTGGTGCAAATGCAATTCCTAATAGGATGTACCCGTATGGATGGGAACAGTTTAAGTTAACTAAAGTTAGCGGAAGCTGGTACTATATCCAGTCATACGATAATCATTACCTGTTTGAGCAAAATGCCGGAGGTGCCGGAATCACCTTTGAAGGTACATATGGAGACATTTGGAATAGGGTATTACTTACAAGACAAACAGATGGATACTACACTATGAAATGCTATGATAACGTACATTTTATTTGTGCTGAAAACGGAGGCGAAACACCAATCAATGCGACAAGAACATCCGCCGGAATATTTGAAAATTGGGGGTTCCATAATATAAGCGGTAACGTTTATAATATATGGACTAAAAATTATCCGGCATATGGACCTAGATTTCAAGCGATGCCAACGTTAAGTATTATACCGTAAATTTAATATTTCCTTTTCTTTTGTTAAATCCTTGTTAACAATGTTACTCTATAAAATTTATTTTTTGAAGAAGTAAATGGTGTTTTCAATTTGGGTATTATATAAATGTTTTGGAGATGAATCAAATGATTAAATACATTAAATATGAGGAATTCATATGGTAGCCACGCCGAGGACCGGCGCGACAAGTGCCGTTTATTCCGTTAAAGGT
>Ga0182019_10001865_pt1 | contig 10739 bp, 8 predicted proteins | sample 812E2MmetaG_FD_120483 | JGI IMG/M metagenome (GOLD analysis project Ga0182019, IMG submission 120483) | Permafrost microbial communities from Stordalen Mire, Sweden - 812E2M metaG | ecosystem: Environmental > Terrestrial > Soil > Wetlands > Permafrost | place: Sweden: Stordalen | collected...
CCATCGGCGAGCGGTCCTGGGCGGGTGGCTCCTGGTGCTGATACTGGTCACCGGCATCTCGCAGGGAGTCGGCTCGGCCTATCAGGACAGGTTTGGCGGCGGCGACAACACCGAGTCCGGTCGCGCCCAGACGCTGCTCAAGGAGCGGTTCCCGGCACAGGCCGGCGACAACGCCAACGTGGTGTTCTCCACAACGGCGCCGATCAAGGATCCGGCCAACGAGGCACGCATCACCGCGCTCGTCACCAAACTTGAATCGCTCCCCCACGTGCGTGGTGTTCGCAGCCCGATCGGCCCGGCGGGCATCGGGCTGTCGTCCACCACCGACCCACACATCGCGTACGCGGTGGTGCAGTTCAACGCCCAGACCCAGGACCTCTCGAAGCCGGCGATCCAGCGCGTCGTGGACATCGCCGAGAAGGCTCGGACCCAAGGATTCGACGTGCAATTGGGCGGCCAGCCCATCTCCAAGGTGGTGATCGCCACCCCGGGCTCCAGCGAAGGCATCGGCATCGGGGCGGCCATCATCATCCTGCTCGTCGCCTTCGGCTCGGCCATCGCGATGGGCCTGCCGATCGCCACCGCGTTGATCGGCATCGGGATCGGCGTGGGTATCGAGACCCTGCTGAGCCACGCCATCACCACCCCGACATTCAGCCCCGAACTGGCCGCCATGATCGGCATCGGAGTGGGGATCGACTACGCGCTCTTCATCGTCACCCGGTACCGCCAGGGCCTCGATGAGGGCCGCGACCCGCGCGGCGCCGTAGTACGAGCACTCGACACCTCCGGTCGGGCCGTGACCTTCGCGGGCACCACCGTCGTCATCTCGCTCTTCGGCATGCTGCTGCTGGGCGAGTCGTTCGTTTACGGACTGGCGGCCGGGGCCATCGCCGCAGTGCTGATCGTGATGCTGGCATCGCTGACTCTGCTACCGGCGCTCCTCGGCTTCGTCGGCACCGGGATCGACCGGCTCCGCATCCCAGGCCTTCACCGTCGCGCCGCCGGCGGCGACAATCAGGAGGGAAGCATCTGGTACCGGTGGAGCCGCGAGGTCCAGCGCCGTCCGTGGGTGACGGCATCATTCGCTCTCGTCGTGCTCGTCGTGCTGGCCATACCCCTGTTCTCGTTGCAGATGCTCTTCAGCGACTCCGGCAACGACCCGACCTCGCTCACCACGCGCCACGCCTACGACCTGATTGCCAAGGGCTTCGGCCCGGGCGCCAACGGCCCGCTGGTGATCGCCGTCGACATGGGGCGCGGCACGCCCGCGCAACTGAACGGGTTGTACACCGCAACCGGACACGCCCCGAACGTCAAGTTCGTGGTGCCGCCCCAGGTCAACGCCCAGCAGAACGCCGCCACCATCATCGTGATCCCCGGCACCTCGCCCCAGTCGACCAAGACCGAGACGCTCGTGAAGGAACTCCGCTCCACCTACATCCCCGCTGCCACGAGAGGCACCGGTATCCACGCTCTGGTCGGCGGCGTCACCGCGGCTGGCATCGACACGGCCGCACAGTTCTCGTCGCGGTTGTATCTGGTGATCGGCCTGGTGGTGTTGCTGTCCTTCATCCTCCTGATGGCGGTGTTCCGATCGTTGGCTGTCCCGCTCAAGGCAGCGGCCATGAACCTGCTGTCCATCGGCGCCGCCTACGGCGTGATCGTGGCCATCTTCCAATGGGGCTGGCTGCGCTCGGCCATCGGCGTCGACAAGACCGGACCGATCGACCCGTGGATACCGCTGATGCTGTTCACCATCCTGTTCGGCCTGTCGATGGACTACGAGGTGTTCCTGCTGTCACGAATCCGCGAGGAGTACGTGCGCACCGGGGACAACAAGACGTCAGTGGCCGACGGGCTGGCTCAAACCGGGAGAGTGATCACCGCGGCCGCCGCCATCATGTTCTGCGTCTTCGGCTCGTTCGTGGTCGGCGACTTACGGGTGCTGAAGCTCTTCGGGCTCGGGCTGGCCGTTGCCGTGCTGGTCGACGCCACCATCGTCCGCATGGTGCTGGTGCCGTCGACCATGGAGCTGCTGGGCAAGGCCAATTGGTGGCTGCCCAAGTGGCTGGATCGGCTCGTGCCGGCGCTCGATGTCGAAGGGAAGCCCGACGACTTCACGCCAGGTGCAGCAACCCCTCGGTGACAATGACCGCCGCTCCCTCGACCCCGACGCGCACGGCCCGACCGTCCACCACGTCGGCAGCCACGTCGATCCGGCTCGGGCGGCTCATCTCGATGCCCTGCTCCACGCTGAAGCCCACCGGGCCATCGGCCGACGTCTCGGCCAATACGCCCGCGAGAGCTGCCGCCGCGCTCCCGGTGGCGGGGTCCTCGGGGATGCCCTGGTGGGGGGCCAGCAGTCGGGCCCGAATCGCCGCATGCCCGGTCGCGACGTAGACGTAGAGATACAGGGCGAGCGCCGTCGGCACCTCGCCGACCTGCACCCGCGCCAGTGCACCGAGGGACGCGAGCTGCACGGCGAGGAACGGGTTGCCGGCGGACATCTGCCGGCCGCCGGTCACGAGATCGTCGACCTCCAGCCCGATGGCCGTTGCGACCAGCTCGCGGCTGATCTCGTCGACCGGCCCCAGCTCCACCGTGCGGTCGATCGTGAAGACCGCACGCCCGCCGCCGACCTTGACCGCGACCGGGCCGGCGAGTTGGTCGAACGTCATGTGATCGCCGAACTGCGACTCGAGGGCGACCGCAGAGCCGATCGTCGGATGGCCGGCAAACGGCAGCTCACCGGTCGGCGTGTAGATCCGGGTTCGGAGGTCACAGCCCGGCGCGTTCGTCGTTTGTAGAAACACCGTCTCGGAGTACCCGAATTCGCGGGCAACGGCACGCATCGTGTCGTCGTCAACGTCGTCGCAGTCCCACACCACCGCCAGAGGATTGCCACAGAACCGGGTGTCGGTGAAGACGTCGAGGGTCGCAAACCGATGATCGGTCACGACGCCGACTCAGGACGTCACGACCTGCACCCGAGGCAGGTCGGCCGGATGGGGGATGTCGAGCACCTGGAGATAGAAGCTCAGTTCGGCCTCGAGAGTCCTGCGAATATTCTCGGCCCGCCGGAAGCCGTGGCCCTCCCCCGGCACCGGCATGTACGCGTGCGGGATCCCTCGTCGTTCGAGGGCCGCCACGATGGCGATCGCCTGGCTCGGGGGAACCACCCTGTCCTCGGTGCCCTGAAAGACGATGACCGGTCGATTCAGCTGATCGACGTGGGCGAGCGGCGACCGCTCCTGATAGCGGTCGGCCATCTCCGGATACGGTCCGACCAGTCCGTCCAGGTAGCGGGCCTCGAACTTGTGGGTTTCGGCGGCCAGTAGCGCCAGATCCCCGACCCCGTAGTAGCTCGCCCCGGCCGCGAACACGTCGGTGAAGGTCAGCGCGGCCAAGGCGGTGAACCCGCCCGCGCTCCCACCGCGAATCAGGATCCGATCTCGGTCGACCCGCCCACTGTCGGCCAGGAAGACGGCTGCCGCGACGCAGTCCTCGACGTCGGCCACCCCCCATTGACCTCGCAACTCGTCGCGGAATCGTCGGCCGTACCCGGTCGATCCCCGGTAGTCGACGTCCACCACCGCGAACCCGCGCGATGTCCAGAATTGAAGTCCCAGGCGCAGTGCCGGCTGAGCCGCCGATGTCGGGCCGCCGTGGATCATCACTAACAGCGGCGGGCGTTCTCCATCGAGTGGGACGTACTCGGGATTGGTCGGCGGATAGAAGATGCCGTGGGCCACCAGCCGATCGCGCTCGCTGCCCCCGGTCGGAAATGTGATGTGCTGACCGGCGGCCAGGTGCGCCGAGCTGAGGGCCAGATCGCGACCGGGTCGCAACAGTTGCGCGCCCCCGGCGCTGCCGTTGCGCCCGATCAGCACGGCGTGCACGGCCGGCTCGGAGGTGAAGCTGGCCCCCACGTACACCGCGGTGGTGGCGGTTGCGGTCAGCGACGGGATCTCGGTCGACGGAGCGTCGATCAGGTCGACCCGCCCGGTGGCCGGGTCGGCCACGGCGAGGCGGTCGCGCCCGATGGCGCGATGGGCGAACACCACGCGATTGTCCGACAGGAAGTCGTAACGAGGACGTCCGAAGAGCCACATCGGCTCGACCACCTCGCTCAGACCAGCGCCCACCGCAATCGGGTCGCCGGTCGGTCGGCCTGGATTGGTGAAGTGGTAGAGGTTCCACCAGTCGGTGCGGTCCGACACGAACCACAGCCGACCGAGACCGTCCCACCGAGGCTGGCTCACCGACTCGCCCGGCCCGCCGACCACCAGCTGGGTGTTCACCAGCCGCGGCATCCCGATCGATACGTCGAACTCGGCCACCCACAGCTCTGTCGAGTCCCACGGCATGGCCGGGTGGTCCCAGGTCACGAAGGCAACGAGGCCCGACACGGGGTCGTAGCGCGGCGCGGCCACGAAGTCGCTGGCGTCGAACAGCACGGTCGGCACGCCGCCGGCCGTGGGGGTCGCCACCAAGCGGTTGGCGGGCTCGCCGCCGGTCGTATGGTCCTCCTGCACGCAGATGATCCACTCGCCGGCCACCACGCCGTCGGCGTAGCGAAGGGCCAGCGCGGTGGACGGCTCCGGGGTGATCGGCCACGGATCTCGACCCGGATCCAGTCGCCAGATCCGCTGGTCGTCGTTCTCGCAGTAGTAGAGCGTCTCCCCGCCCAGCCACCACGCCCCACCGCCATATTCATGGACGCGGGTGGACGCCGACGCGTCGGCCGGCAGGACCTCGGTGAGCTCGCCGTTGCTCGACCGACGCACGATCTGGGTGCGACCGGCTTGGTCGGGTCGCTGCTCGGCCCACCACACCGCCTCGGTGCCGTCGGCCGCTCGGCTGATGTGGATGTCTCCCAATCGCACCGAGGACTCGACCACCCGGCTCGCAGAGATGGGCGACGGCCACGAGCCGCAGGCGGTCTTCTGGGTCAACGGAACGTCATCCGGCGAACAGGTCGCCCAGGCGTCTGATGCCTTCGCCCAGGTCGTCGTCGCCGAGGGCAAAGCTGAAGCGCGCATACCCGGGCGCCCCGAACGCCTCACCCGGAACGAAGGCCACCTTGGCCTGCTCGAGCGCGATGTCGGCCAACTCCAGGGTGCTGGTGGCCAACCGGCCGCCGTAACTTCGGCCGAGCAGGCCCTCGAAGCTGGGGAAGGCGTAGAAGGCCCCCTCGGGCTCGGGGCAGTACACACCCTCGATGCTCGACAGCAGGTCCCAGATCACCTTGCGCCGGCGGTCGAACGTCTCGCGCATCTCGGCCACGGCCGACAGGTCACCGGCCACCGCGGCCAGCGCGGCCCGCTGAGAGACGTTGGCCACGTTGGACGTGGAATGGGACTGCAGGTTGGTCGCCGCGCCGATCACGTCGGGCGGTCCGATCATCCACCCGACCCGCCACCCGGTCATGGCGTAGGTCTTGGCCACGCCGTTGAGCACGACGCACGTGTCGGCGAGCTCGGGTACGAGTTTCAGGATGGAGTGGTGTTCGCGGCCGCCGTAGGTGAGGTGTTCGTAGATCTCGTCCGTGATCACCCACACGCCGGTTTCGGCCGCCCACCGCCCGATGGCCTCGATCTCATCGCGGGGATACACGGCGCCGGTGGGGTTCGACGGTGACACGAAGATGAGTGCCTTGGTGCGGGGGGTGCGGGCGGCCTCGAGCTGGTCCACCGTGACACGGAACCCGTCGACAGCGGTCGTCGGCACCACGACCGGCACGCCGCCGGCCAGGCGGATCGGCTCGGGGTAGGTGGTCCAGTAGGGCGCGGGAAGCAGCACCTCGTCGCCCTCGTCAACCAGGGTGAGCAGTGTGTTGTAGACCGCATGCTTGCCGCCGTTCGTCACCAGCACCTGCGACGCCTTGACCTGAACGCCCGAGTCCCGGAGCGTCTTGGTCGCGATGGCCTCGCGCAGCTCGGGCAGGCCGGGGATCGGCGTGTAGTGGTGGTTGGCCGGCACGCGACACGCCTCGATGGCTGCCTCGACGATGTGGGCCGGGGTGGCGAAGTCGGGCTCGCCGGCACCGAAGCCGATGACCGATTCGCCGGCGGCCTTGAGCGCCTTGGCCTTGGCGTCAACCGCCAGCGTGGCCGATGGCGCGATGGCGTCCGTGCGGACGGCGATGCGGTGAGAGAGGGCGTTCTTGGTTTCAGCCATGAAGGTGGGGATGCTCCAACTAATTCGCCCGGCCGCGTCGGCGACAGCGAGACTTGGGCTGATGACCGACTCGATCACCATCCCCGCCGAGCTGCTTCCCGTCGATGGCCGGTTCTGCTGCGGACCGTCGAAGGTCCGCCCGGAGGCTATAACGGCCCTCGCCTCCGTAGCACCCTCATATCTGGGAACGTCGCACCGCCAGGCGACGGTCCTGTTCGAGGTCGGGGCGTTGCGCAACCACCTGGCCGAGTTGTTCTCGCTGCCCGACGGGTACGAGATCCTGCTCGGAAACGGCGGAACGACGGCGTTTTGGGACGCGGCGACGTTCGGGCTGATCAACGATCGCAGCCAGCATCTGGTCTTCGGCGAGTTCTCGTCCAAGTTCTCCATCGCGGCCGAGGCCGCGCCCCACCTGGGCACGCCCGAGGTGATCGAGGCACCGGTGGGCGATCATCCCGAGGCCAAGGCGTCGGACGGGATCGACGCCTACGCCCTCACCCACAACGAGACGTCAACCGGCGTGGCCATGCCGTTGCGCCGACCCGAGGGGATCGATGGCGATGCGCTGGTGCTGGTGGACGGCACGTCGGCTGCCGCCGGGCTGCGGGTCGATCTGTCACAGGTCGACGTGTACTACTTCGCACCCCAGAAGGGTCTGGCGTCCGAGGGTGGGCTGTGGTTGGCGGCGGTGTCGCCCCGCGCCATCGAGCGGATCGAGCGCATCGCGACGTCGGGTCGTTGGTGCCCGGCGTTCCTCGACCTCAAGCTCGCGCTGGACAGCTCGCGCAAGGACCAGACCTACAACACACCGTCGCTGTCGACGATCTTCCTGGCCAACCAGCAGCTGCGCTGGATCCTCGACAACGGTGGCCTCGAGTTCTCGGCCGGTCGCTGCGATCAGTCGGCCGAGATCATGTACGGCTGGGCCGACGCCCACTCGGCGGCAACACCCTTCGTGACCGACCCGGCCAAGCGGTCCCACGTGGTGGCCACCATCGACTTCGACGACTCGGTCGACGCGGCCAAGGTGGCAGCCACGCTGCGGGCGAACGGCATCCTCGACACCGAGCCGTACCGCAAGCTGGGCCGCAATCAGCTGCGGGTCGCGATGTTCCCGGCCATCGAGCCCTCCGACATCGAAGCCCTCACCGCCAGCATCGACTACGTGCTGAGCCACCTCTAGCTCTGGCCCGCCCGAACTGCCCGCCCGAGGCACCCCCGAACTGGGCGCGCGAACTCTCTCGAACTGGTTGCGTTGTTCATACCTGTCGGGGTGAAAAACGCAACCAGTTCGGGAAATTCGGGACGGAAACTCAGCGGGGGGCGACGATGATGGTCTGTATGACCGGGTCCAGCACGGCGGCGAGCGGCCGGCGCAAGGCGTAACTGCCCAGCACCGCGTAGAGGCAGAACGCCCGGTCGGTCACGCTGAAGAACCACTGCGCTCCGCACATGCGAGGCAGCACCCGCTGCATGGCGTTGGGGCCGAACTTGGCGGCCCGCACCCGCGGCATCCCGACCGACGCGAACAACGGCGTCGCTCCGGCCTCGGGATCGAACTCGACCAGGGCGGCGAAGACACTGCGGGCGCCCATCTTCTCGACGGCACCAGATCCGTAGTCGCCCCGCTGGGCGGGCAGGCCGAAGTTGGCGATGTGCAGTACGGCGTTGGCGGTGCCACCCGCCGGCACCGGCGAACCTAGGTGCAGCGCGGGGAGCGCGGCCGTCGGCTCGGGGATCGCAAAGCGGATGCGGCCGTCCCAGCCCCGCGGCAGGCGGATCGACATGCCCTCGGCCGACAGGGTCACGCGGGCTGGTCGGGTCGAAGGGACGGATGGTCCGGCCCGATGCCCGCCGCACTCAGCTCGGCATCGACCTTGGCCGACCGCAACCGTCCGGACAACAGATCTCGCCGCGTGCGACCGTGCGCCCCATCAGCGACGGCCTTGCTCAGCAGGTCACGCAGTTGGGCCCACGAGGTGGCCGTGCCCTCCCCCACCACCTGGTCCCCATCGATCAGCACGAAATAGGGCGCGGCCGGCACCCCGTAGTCCTCGAACGCCTCGGTGGACATCACCGTGGTCAGCGATGGACCGGCCATCTCGGCGACAGCAGCTGGGCTCTCGGAGTCCAACCCGCGGGTCACGGCCACCACGCGGGCATCACGGCCCCTCAACGAGATGGTCTCGCCCCGTCCGATCGCCTGCCAGAAGTCACGGCAGGTGCCGCACCCCGACGACAGGAAGGCCAACAGCGCCGGCTCGGTGGAACCGCCGACGGCAACCGCCATCGCCTCGCCGTCGGGTGATTCGCCCATCAGGTCGAAGACATCCGCCATCGGTCCCGGCTTCGGCTCCGGGCGCGACTCGTCCCAGGCACTCGACGCGCCCGATGCGCTCGCGGTGCCAGGCTCGTTCCGCTCGCGCAGATCGAACGTGGCCGGGCCCGCCGGCCGGGACGGATCGAGGGTCACGCCCAGGTCATGCAGGGCGCGGAGGATCTCGGCGTGGCTGCGCAGCAGCGACACCACCAGCACCGCCATCATCACGAACGCCACTGCCAGAATTGCCACCAGCACGGTCATCGCCAACTCCTCTCATCGCCGGGACCCACCGTCGTCACAGGCACCGCTGGCGGTTACGTCACCAGAATCCCCACGCATGGAAATTGTTGAGATCCGCCCCGGGTGCCGTAGACGGTGACACAGATCGTGTGCTGCCCGGCTCCTACCTGGAGCGGCACGTCGAACCCGTGGTCCGGACCGTACGCCGGCACGGCGGCCGCAACGTCGGGTCGAGAGAACGGCGCCTGGAACCGCAGCACGGGAGTGCCGTCGACGGTGATCTCGAGGGTGGCCGGCTGCGCGCCCACACTCGGGTCGATCGCCCATCCATAGATCCCGACATTGCCGCCGCCAAGCGCGACGACGGAGTCGAGCGCGCCAAACGGTCCCTGCACCGTGACGTGGCCGAACCCGAGGAACGTGCCGAACCCGGTGACGTCCGACACCGCGTACACACACACGAAATGGTCGCCCGGTGCGGCCGGCAGCTCGATGTTGTATCCGTGCGCCGCGCCGAACGAGGGGTGCACGGCGGCGACATCGGGTCGCGACATGTTGGCCAGCTGCCCGGTGACGAGCGAGCTGTCCACGTAGAACCGCACATCGGTGGCCGACTGATCGGATGGGTCGATCGCCCATCCCGCCACCTCGATCGCACCGCCCACATCAGCGATGGCGTCGACCACCCCGAAGACCTGATCGATGCAGGGTCGATCGTGATTGCGGGTGGCGTTGTCGGTCCTGGACGAGGTACCGCAGGCGGGGTCGAGCAACCAGGGTGGGGTGCAGGTGACCACGCGACACACGATGGGACCGAGGCACGGCATCTGCTGGTTGCACTGGCCGTAGCGGAACAGTGTGCAGCCGGACTTGCGGTTGCCACAGTTGCCCTGGGCACAGCCGCAGCCCGTCCCCGAGCATGCTCCGCTGCACAGTCCGCCGCCGCAACCGCAACTGCCACATTGGGCGTTGCAGTCCAGGTAGTACCGGGCTCCCCCGCCACAGAACTGGGATCCGTCCACCTTCCACCAACCGCCGTGCACGGTGCCGTCGGGGCAACGATTCTCGCCACTTGTTGTGCAACAGAACTCGGTGTACCCGTCACAGCACAGGCTTCCGCAATGACAGCCGGGGCCGCACCGACACACCGCCGCGTAGGCAGTTTTCGGCTCGAGCGCGAACTCGAGCGGAGCGACCGACAACGCGGTTCCGATGATCGCGGTCTTGGCCAGGAACGAGCGCCGGTCTTCTGGACGCGAGACCCACGACGCCGCCCGCTCGGCCAGCGCCCCCCTCATTGCCGGTGTCCGTCGCGAATCGGTCGCACGGTGGCCAGCGCTCGTCGAGCGGCCACCACCTCGGCGCCGACGGTCTCGGTCGCGATGATCATGGCCACGGCGGCGCCGAGCGCGGCACTGGTACCGATCGCGAGGGTGGGCCCATGGTCGAGTGCGCCGAAGAGTGAACGATCGACCGAGACGGCTCCGGCGGCGAACGCGATCGCGGCCGACGCCACGTTCAGCGCCACGTGCGTCGTCCCCGGCGGTGCTTCGGCCGCCCCAAAGCATCCACAGCTGGGCACGCCCCGGCGACGAGCCACCTCGGCGACCACGGCGAAGGCCAGATACGCGACTCCGAGGGCGATCGCGGCGACTCGCCAACCGACCAGCGCGGCGACCCCGAGACCGATCTCGAACACACCCACCGCCCGTCCGGCCGCGGTGGACACCGTTCGCCCGGCGACGGCAGACAGCATGGCGGCAGCAGACGACGGCGCAGCGACCTTGGCCGCTCCCGACACGACGAGCACCAGCGCTGTCACGAGAAACGGCCCGATGACGCTCATCTCGGGGGCACGATAGTTGCGGCGCGAAGGTGAGCCGCGGACGGTCCGATCGGCCAGACTGACGCCTGTTTCGCCCGCCGATGGGGCGCTGAAGGGGGACCATGACGACATCAACCGAGATCCGTGCGCAGCTGATCGGGCCGGGCG
>Ga0182019_10001866_pt1 | contig 10735 bp, 8 predicted proteins | sample 812E2MmetaG_FD_120483 | JGI IMG/M metagenome (GOLD analysis project Ga0182019, IMG submission 120483) | Permafrost microbial communities from Stordalen Mire, Sweden - 812E2M metaG | ecosystem: Environmental > Terrestrial > Soil > Wetlands > Permafrost | place: Sweden: Stordalen | collected...
AAAGGGCGCGTTCGGGCCGGAGGGCCGGATTCCCCCCTTCAATCCAGTACAAGTCGTTCAGCACGGGAACCCGGAAGCTCTTTCCGTAGCTCGCCCGTATCCTGAGCCCGGGGTCTTTCAGGAGACCGATATTCAGCCCGAGCCTGGGGCTCACGTCACCGGCGACGTCCGAATATGCGTCGTACCGGACTGACGGGTACATCGCAATTTCGAACGGCGCGCTCCAGGGAAGCGGGAACACGTCCTCCGTGCTCAGGAACGCGCTCCGCTGGATTCTGAGGGCGCTTGTCGTCTCGCTGCTCTGGAGAGATGCCCGTGCGTACTCCACCCCCGCGAGCCCGGAGAGCGCAGGCGAGACGGTGAAAAATGCCTCGGGAGTGATGATATCGTCGTGATTCGCGTACAGGCTGTGGAGCGGGTATCCGTTCAGTATCTGTCCGGGATCGTCGTACTGCTCGACTCCGTAGTGGGCGGAACCCCTGACCCGCAGCGAGAGGGCCGCCGTGGCGTCCCAGTCGACTCCCCCCCGGAGGAATTCGAGCCTGTCCCAGAGCCTCCCTCTCCCCGAGGAAGTGAGATCCGTCACCACACCGGGACTCCCTCTGTCCGCATCCGTGTAAGAGAACGATGCCGTGCTCCGGAAGGCGGGGCTGAGCTTCCAGTCCGCGCGGGCGTCTCCCGTGACGAGAGCATAGTCCTCTCCGCCGCGCGTGAGCGTCGTTTCGGTCTTCCCGTCGCTGAACCTGAAATCGTAATCCCCTCTCCCCTGTTCCTTCCGGAGAGACACGAGGAGGCCGGCGTCACCTGCTCCCCCCGAAAGGGAGAACCCCGACCCGCTCTCGTGGTTCGAACCGAGCATCGCGGATGCGGAGCCGTGTATCCCGTCCCCCGGGGTCCGTGTGATCACGTTGATGACACCTCCGACCGCGTCTGCACCGTACAGCGCCGAGGAGCCTCCGCGGACGATCTCGACCCTGTCGACGGTGGACGACGAGAGAATCCCGAAATCCGCAAGCCCGTTCTGAAAAGAATTCTCACGCTGGCCGTCGACAAGAACGAGCGTGTGCTCGGGGGACATCCCGCGGAGCGAGATCGTTTCCACCGAGGCTCCCCCACCGTACGAACGGAGCGACATCCCGGGGGTCCATGAAAGCGCGGAGGCAAGGAGCGTACCCGGCAACGCCTCGATCGCCTCGCGGCGGATGACTGTCACTGCCGAAGGGGCGGAAGCGGAGTTCACTTCGCGGCGCGTCGCGGTAACGACAATTTCGTTCAGCGTGTAGCTGCGGGTGCTCGTGTCCGGCGGGCTTCCCTCCTGCGGGAGAGTCCGGCTGCTGTCAGGCGTTGACGCGGGCGCAATGGTCGTGAAAAGGAGAGGAATGAACGCGGCGGCAAATCGGGATGCTCTCATGATCGTCCTGAAATAATTGACCCCGGCACTCACGAGGAATGACGGGGTCCAGGACGCCGCTTGCGAGGCACGCCAGATCCCATCCTTCCCGCGAAGGCGTACAGGGAGAGTCCGGCAGGTCTCCTGGCTCATGGCGTTGTTACACGCGGCGCCTTCCCGTCCAGACGATCGAGAGGACAGTGGCGGTCGCGCAGTGTGCCATTTACAGTTGCGGGGCAGCTTCCGGTTTGAACGGAATTCCCTTTTCATCCCGCCTATTGGCGGGACACCGAACTGAAGAAAAGACTGATTAAAAATGGAAGATTGAAGATCGAGGATCGAAGATCAATCGTTAACGTCGAATATATAATTACGGACGGGTAATGTCAAGGAGATAGAGAGAAAGAAAAGAAAAGAAATAAAATAAATCACATCGCGTCGAGCGCGTCGCGTATGGAGCGGACCCACGTGGAGAGCGAAAGCGCATTGTCGCCCTGTGCGATCCGGCGGATGAGCGCCGAGCCGATGATGACGCCGTCGCTCATGCCCGCAGCGCGGCGCGCGCCGTCGGGGTCCGATATGCCGAATCCGACAAGAAGCGGATTTCTTCGGGCATGCTTCCGCACTCTGGCGAGAAAAGCATCCGGCGTCCCTTTCCCCGCGCTCCCTGTGACCCCTGTTGTCGAAACACAGTAGAGAAATCCGCGCGACGCGGCGTCGATGGCGGCAAGCCTGTCATCCGGGGTCGTTGGAGCCACGAGAAGAATCTGGTCGAGGCCGAGCCCCCCGATGTCGGCCCGGAACCGGGCCGATTCTTCCAGCGGGAGTTCGGGGAGTATCACGCCGTCCACGCCGGCGTCGGCGGCATCGGAGAAGAAACGCCCTGCGCCGTATGCAAGTATCGGATTCACGTACCCCATAAGGACGAGAGGGACGGCGGAGCCCGCCCGGATTTTCCGGACTCCCTCGAATATCTGAGGTATCGTCACTCCGTTTCTCAGCGCGGCCGCGGAGCTTTCCTGTATGACGGGACCGTCGGCAAGGGGATCGGAAAAAGGCATCCCGATCTCGATGAAATCAGCCCCCGCCTGTTCCAGCGAGCGGACGAGTCCGGGCGTTGAATCCGCCCGGGGGTACCCCGCGGTCAGGAACAGGCCCAGAGATTTCTTCCGCTTCTCACTGTGCGATGAGAGGAGAGCCGTTAGCCGGCTCACCCCCTGAACCTCACGCATTGCTGGCTGCATACGTCTCCATGTCTTTGTCTCCCCTTCCCGAGAGATTCACGACGACAACGTCACCGGCACGGGTCCCGGGCATGAGCGATTTGAGGTACGCAAGCGCGTGCGCGCTCTCCAGGGCGGGGATTATTCCCTCGAGGCGCGAGAGGAGCCGTGCGGCCTCGAGCGCCTCTGTGTCCGTCACGGAAACGTACCGCACTCTCCCCGAATCCTTCAGCGCGCTGTGTTCCGGTCCGACCCCCGGATAGTCCAGCCCCGCGGAGATGGAATGTGCGAGGAGGACCTGTCCCCCGGAGTCCTGCAGCAGATAGCTGAACGAACCGTGAAGCACCCCCGGTCGCCCCTGCGTGAGGGTCGCCGCGTGGCGCCCGGTGTCAAGCCCCTCACCCGCCGCCTCAACACCCGTCATCGTTGCGCTCGAATCGAGAAACGGATGGAACAACCCTATCGCGTTGCTCCCCCCTCCCACGCACGCAAGCAGATGATCGGGCGCTTTCCCTTCCGCCTTTTCGATCTGAGCGGCGGTTTCACGCCCTATGACCGATTGAAAATCGCGTACCATCAGGGGATAGGGGTGGGGACCCACCACAGAGCCGATGATATAGAACGTATTCTCCACGCTGGAGACCCAGTCCCGGATCGCCTCACTTGTCGCGTCCTTGAGCGTCCTGCTCCCCGAGCGGACGGTCATGACGGTGGCCCCGAGCATTTCCATCCGCCGGACATTCAGATGCTGCCGGGCGACGTCCTCCTCCCCCATATAGACGCAGCACTCGAGTCCCATCTTCGCCGCGACCGTCGCCGTGGCGACGCCGTGCTGACCCGCACCGGTCTCGGCGATGATCCGCTTCTTTCCCAACCTCAGCGCCAGGAGTATCTGTCCGATCGTATTATTGATCTTGTGCGCCCCCGTATGGCACAGGTCCTCCCGCTTCAGGTACACCTTCCCCCGGCCGTAGTGCGCGCTCAGCCTCCGGGCGAACGTGAGAGGCGTCGGGCGCCCGGCAAACTCGGCGAGGAGCGAGAGATACTCGCTCCGGAACGACGCATCCTCCCGGGCCGATGCATACATCGACTCGAGCTCGCGGAGCGCGGGGACGAGCGTCTCGGGAACAAACTGCCCCCCGTACGAACCGAAGTAACCCCGCGAGTCGGGCCAGATCCGCGGCGGGACGGACGCACTTCCTTCCTGCGTTCGCTGTGTACCTGGCTGTATTCTGGCGCTCATCGGGCGGCCTCCGTGGAAAGCGTGCGGTCGACGGCTCCGGCAATGCGGCTGACCTTTTGCATCAATTCACGGAACCGCCCCGGCTTCAGCGACTGGTATCCGTCGGAGAGCGCCTCCGACGGGCGAGGGTGGATCTCGATCATCAACCCGTCCGCCCCCGCGGCGATGCCGGCCATTGCCATCGCCGTCACCCCGTCCCACATGCCGATGCCATGGCTCGGGTCCACGATGATCGGCAGGTGCGAGAGCTTCTTGATGACCGGGACGGCATTCAGATCAAGCGTATAGCGCGTCGCGGGTTCGAACGTCCTTATCCCCCGTTCACAGAGTATCACATTGAGGTTACCGCGCGCGAGTATGTATTCGGCTGCCATCAGAAGCTCTTCGATCGTCGAGGATATTCCCCGTTTCAGCAGGACGGGGATCCGGAGATCACCCACGGCCTCCAGGAGGCTGAAGTTCGTCATGTTGCGCGCGCCGATTTGTATGACGTCCGCCACCTCGGCGACGGCCGGGAGGGTCAGCATGTCCTTCGCCTCGGTCACGATTTTCAGCCCCGTCTCCGCTTTCGCCTCCCTCAGGAGCACAAGCCCCTCCTCCTTCATCCCCTGAAACGCGTACGGGGACGTCCTGGGCTTGAACGCCCCCCCCCTCAGGAACCTTGCGCCCGCATCCTTCACGGCGCGTGCAGTCTCGATCAACTGGTCCCAGCTCTCCACCGAACAGGGCCCCGCGATCACCGCGATCTCACGCCCGCCGATCGTCTCCCCTCCGACGCGTATCTCCGAGTTCTCGTTCCTGGCGTCACGTCCCGCAAGTTTGTACGGCTTTGTGACGGGTATCGCCTCTTCCACTCCGGGCATCGTCCTGAAGAGCTCCGGGTCAATCTTTCCGTTGTTCCCCGTGATCCCGACGGCCGTACGCCGGGCCCCCGGGATCTCATGCGCGCGGAGCCCCATCGTTTCTATCTTCTGCCTGACGCGTATCAAATCTTCGCCTGTTGCGTCCTTCTTCATCAGCACGAGCATGTATGCTCCGGTTCGGTGGAGGATGGGAATGAGTGATCAGGCATTCCGGCAGTTCTCGAGGAGCTCCCTGATTTTGGTCCTGTCTTTGATGCCGGGGGAAATCTCCACGCCGCTGCTGACGTCCAGCGCGTACGGGCGCGTGGTACGGACTGCACGGAGGGCATTCCCGGGTGTTATCCCGCCCCCCAGCATGACCCGGCCGTACTGCGAAGCGTCCCGCGCGATCGCCCAGTCGAACGTCTTCCCTGTTCCGCCGCGCATCCCCGGAACGGATGCGTCAAGGAGGAAGGCGGGGACATTATAGGTTCCCAGCACAGAGGGGTCGAATCCGTCCCCCACACGGAATGCCTTGATGACAGGGACGGGGTAGCCGGCGGTCTCTTCCGGGGTTTCCTCGCCGTGGAACTGGAGGCACCGGATCCCCGCACGCGCAATCGCGGACATCACTTCAACCCGCGTCCCGTTCACGAAGACACCCACGGGAGTGACAAACGGCGGGAGGCGGCTCACGATCTCCCCCGCCTCTTCCGGGCCGATGTAGCGCGGGCTCGGCCTGGCGAATATGAAACCGACGGCCGAGGCGCCTTCTTCCGCCGCCGCGAGCGCGTCATCAAGCCGTGTGATGCCGCAGATCTTGACGATCATGAGTTCTCTCCCGCACTGCGGATCAATTCCGCAAGCGCCTTGCCGGGATCATCCGCGCTCATCAAGTGTTCACCCACGAGGAACGCCCGTATCCCTGAGCCGGAGAGCCGGGCGATCTCCCTTCCCGACCTGATCCCGCTCTCGCTGACACCCAGAGTTTCCGGCCCGAGGCGGGGCCCGAGCGTCTCGGAGAGGGCGATGTCCGTCTGAAATGTCACAAGGTCGCGGTTATTGATGCCGACGATCGTCAGGCCTGCCCCCGCAAGCAATGCGAGCTCCCCCGGGGAGTGTACCTCGACAAGGGCCTCCATACCGAGTGAGCGCGCTTCGTCCCGGAGGGCGATGAGATCCCCGGCACTGAGCGCCGCGGCGATGAGGAGTATCGCGTCGGCTCCCGAGGATTTCGATTCATGCACCTGGTACGGATCAAGTAAGAAATCCTTTCTGAGCAGCGGAATCGACACGGCGCTTCGCGCCGCCTCCAGGTCGCGGAGAGATCCAAGGAAGTACTTCTCTTCCGTGAGGACGGATATTGCGGCGGCCCCGGCCGACATGTATCCGTCGGCAATGCTGAACGGGTCGCACTCAGTCCTGATCACGCCGCGCGACGGCGAGGCCCTCTTGATCTCGGCGATAATCGCGGGCGACGCCGCACGGAGAGCGGCCGAGAGCGACAGCGGGGTCCTCCCGTACAACGGCCGCCCGCGCAGCTCGTCCAGCGGGAAGCGGGCCTTTCGTTCTTCCACGCTCCTGCGCGTGGTTTCCAGTATGGCGCCGAGGAAATTCACGGGAGGTTCGTGTATTCCACAAGCCGTTTGAGTGTCTCCATTGCGCGGCCCGAATCGATGGACTCGGCGGCCTTTACGCTCCCCTCCGCGAGGTCCTTCGCCTTGCCGGAAACGTAAATGCCGACCGCGGCGTTGGCCACGACGACGTCCCTGTGCGGTCCGCGTTCTTTCGCCAGAACGCGGAGCGCGATGCCGGCGTTCTCCTCCGGCGTCCCTCCCACGACAGCGGATCCCGGGTGATCGGGAAGCCCGAACGTGCTCGCGGAGATGGAATAGCTCTTCGTCGGCCTGAGCCCGTCCACCTCGAAGACGGATGTCCTTCCCGAAACTGCGACTTCGTCCATACCGTCCTCGCTGTGCACAACGCAGGCGCGTTCGGTCGATAGCCGGCCGAGCGCCTCCGCGATGCGGGACGCCGTCTCCGCCCTGTACGTTCCCACGAGCTGCTTCGTCACTCCCGCAGGGTTCGTGATCGGCCCCAGGAGGTTGAATATCGTCCTGACCCCGAGCTCAGCCCTTGGTTTCGCGGCATATTTCATCGCAGGGTGGAACAGGGGCGCAAAGAGGAATCCGACGCCGACCGTGTTGAGGCAGGCGCCCGCACGCTCCGGGGGGAGCGAGATGTTAACGCCGAGCGCCTTGAGAAGATCGGCGCTCCCGCTGCGGCTGGAGACGGAGCGGTTGCCGTGTTTTGCCACGGTCACACCTGCGCCCGCGGCGACAAGCGACGCGAGGGTCGAGATGTTGAACGTCCCGAGCCCGTCCCCGCCGGTCCCGCACATGTCAATCGCATGCGGGTCGTCCGCTTTGACCTTCACGGATTTTTCGCGCATCGTGCGGGCGAACCCGACGAGTTCATCCACGGTTTCCCCCTTTGCCCGCAGGGCCACGAGAAGCCCCGCGATCTGGGCTTCCGACGCCTGGTCCGTCATGATCAGCTCGAGCGCGGACGAAGCCTCCTCCGTCGTAAGATCTTCGCCTTCAAGGCACTTTTCAATGAACTGTTTCATTGTCATGACCCCGCCTCCATCCAGTTGCGCATCATGATCTCCCCCTCGTCCGTAAGAATCGATTCAGGATGAAACTGAACCCCCACGGTGGGATATTTCCTGTGCCGGACCGCCATGATCACCCCCTCGGCGGTCTCGGCGATCCGCTCGAGATCGCCGGGAAACCCCTCCTGCGCAATCACCAGAGAGTGGTACCGGGTCGCCGTGCACGGATTCATCACCCCTCTGAAGAGGGGATCCCCGTTATGGTGGATCGCGGACGTCCTCCCGTGCATGAGCGACGGGGCGTGCACTACTTTTCCGCCGAACGCCACTCCGATGGCCTGATGCCCGAGGCAGACGCCGAGGATGGGGATGGAGGGGGAGAATTTCCGTATGAGCCCGACGGTGATCCCGGCGTCCTCGGGCCTCCCCGGGCCGGGGGAGAGGACGATGTGCGACGGCCGGAGCGATGCGACGCCTGAGAGCGAAATCTCGTCGTTCCTCCGCACCTCGATCTCGGGGCTGATCCCCCCGAGGAGCTGGACAAGGTTGTACGTGAACGAATCGTAATTGTCGATCACAAGTATCATCGCGCCTCCTCCTCTCACTCTCCGAGCCCGGGCATCTTGAGCCCGCCTGCAGCGCCCCTGACCGCTTCCAGGAGTGCCCGTGATTTGTTCAGCGTTTCGGTGTATTCGCTCTCCGGGACGGAATCCGCCACGATTCCCGCTCCGGCCTGTATTGAAAGCGTGCCGCGGTGCCCGACGATCGTCCGTATGGCGATGCAGGTGTCGAGCGATCCGTTGAATCCCAGATACCCCACGGCGCCGGCATATACCCCGCGTGAGACAGGCTCGAGCTCATTGATGATCTGCATCGCCCGGACCTTCGGAGCGCCGGAAACCGTTCCGGCGGGAAAACAGGCTTTCAATGCGTCGAGCGCCCCTGATCCCTCCTTCAGGGTTCCGCGGACTTCCGAGACGATGTGCATGACGTGCGAATACCTTTCGACGCGTTTGAAGACCGGTACGTGAACGCTCCCGAACCTGCTTATCCGCCCGACGTCGTTCCGCCCAAGATCAACGAGCATGACATGCTCGGCAAGCTCCTTTTCGTCATGCAGGAGGTCGATCTCCAACTGGCCGTCCTCCTCCTCCGTGTTCCCGCGCGGTCTCGTCCCCGCGATCGGCAGCACTTCGACTTTTCCCCCCGCCACCCTTACAAGGACTTCGGGAGAGGATCCGGCCAGCTGCGTCTCTCCAAAATCGATATGAAAAAGGTAGGGGGAGGGATTGATCATCCTGAGCGCGCGGTAGACGGCGAAGAGATCCCCGCTGTACGGATAGCTCACGCGCCGGGAAAGGACGACCTGGAAAATATCCCCTTCGGTGATGAATTCTTTCGCCCTCGCGACTGAAGCACAGTAGCCTTCCCGGTCCGTGGATTCCGACGGTGATCCGGTGTCGCATGAAAATGCCGGGAGTGAGGGGACTGTCCGGAGGAACTTCAGCTCCATCGCGTCGAGAGCCTTCCGGCCGTCGTGGTATGCTTCCTCCGTAGAACGTTTTCCGTCAAGCACCACGTTGTGTATGAGGTGGACGATCTGGCGGCGGTGATCGAACCTGAGGATCGATCCGAAGAGTCCGAAGACGGCCTCATCCTCCGCCTCCGGACCCGGCTCATGGAGCTTCAGCCTTTCGAGCCGTGCCACCGCCGGGTACCCGATGTATCCCACAAACCCCCCGAGAAACCCCTCAACGCCGGGGACGGCGGCCTGCCGGAAAAGTCCTGATTCCGCACCCAGAACGTCGAATATGCTCCCCTCCCGCACCGCAGCGCCTGCGGACCCCGTGACCTCCACTTTCCCCCCTCTGGCCCGGATCATCATCGCGGGGTCGACGCCTACGAATGAAAAGCGGCCGATCTTCTCGTCCCGCTCAACGCTCTCGAAAAGGAATGACGCTCTCCCTGATTCGCGCAGCGCGAGATACGCGGAGACGGGTGTATGGAGATCCGCGAGCCGGGATCGGACGAGCGGTATCACGTTCGCCGTCTTCGCGCATTCGTTGAACTCATTCAGTGTGATCATCGGCAGTGCGTTGGGAGTTCCGGAAAATAAAAAACCCCCCCTGGCGAACCAGAGAGGGTTGAAATTCGGGCGTTGACGGGTATCTTCAGGTCCTCACTGCTTCACCGGGAAATTCCGACATGCGCCACCACCAGCCGGCGTTTGTGGAGACAGATGCAGTATGGGATACTGTGAGAACCATGGTAACAATATAACCGCCCGGAGGGCGTTTGTCAAGGAGTACGGCGCTTTTTTTTAGTCGTGTATTGTCAGTCGTGGAGGCGCGGCACGCACTTGAAATAGAGCTCATTGACGTCCGTCCCCCCTTCGAGTATGCTCTTTGCGCGAGAGCTCCCGGTCGCTTTCCAGTAGCGCCCGATGAGCTCCCGGAGCTGATCCCTGTCGCTCTCGTCCATATCCCGCGGAACGATATACCCGGTGTTGATCATCGAGGCCTGGTCGCGGCGCAGATAGACGGACCCCCCCGTCATTCCCGCCCCCACGTTGTGCGAGACCGGGCCCAGTATGGCGATCGTCCCGCGGGTCATGTATTCGCATGCATGGAGTCCCGTTCCTTCCACGACCGCCACCGCACCGCTGTTTCTGACGCCGAACCTGTCCCCGGCCAGGCCGTGAACGAAGAGCGTTCCGCCGGTCGATCCGTACAGTGCGCAGTGTCCGATGATCGCGCTCTCTCCCGGCTCGTTTGTGGAACGGGCATGCGGCCGTATAACGACGCTCCCTCCGGCCATGGATTTGCAGACGGAGTCGTTCGCCTCTCCGTTGAGCACCACGTGAATGCCGTCGACGAGGAATACGCCGAACCCCTGGCCTGCACTCCCGGTGAATTCGATATGTATCTCTTCCGGCTGCGCCCCGGAGTGATGTCCCGCACCCGATCTTCTGCGCGCGAGTTCTCCCGAGAGCGTCGCGAGGACGCCGCGGTCGGCTGTCGTGATGGGGTAGGCGAGATGGAGTGGCTTCCCGCTCCCCAACGCCGCCTTCGCGTCGCTGAGTATCCGATTGTTCAGAACCCCCACCGGATCGGCATTTCCGGGCACCCGCTCCGGGAGCGGCGTCGGAGGGTCCGAAAGGAAGAAGTCCAGGCTCAGCTTCCGCTGCGTTACGAATTCTGCATGTGCCGGTGACACGCACAGGAGATCGGTCCTCCCCGTGATCTCCCGGAGATTCCTCACCCCCAGGCCCGCGAGAATTCCACGCACGTCGTCGGCGATTGTGGTCAGCATCCGGACGACGTGTCCGGGGCTCCCCTTGTATTTCGCCTTGAATTTTGGATCATGGGTCGCGATTCCGGTGGGGCACGTGTTCTTCTCGCATATGCGCGCCATGATGCACCC
>Ga0182019_10001869_pt1 | contig 10731 bp, 4 predicted proteins | sample 812E2MmetaG_FD_120483 | JGI IMG/M metagenome (GOLD analysis project Ga0182019, IMG submission 120483) | Permafrost microbial communities from Stordalen Mire, Sweden - 812E2M metaG | ecosystem: Environmental > Terrestrial > Soil > Wetlands > Permafrost | place: Sweden: Stordalen | collected...
CAGCCGCTTATCAAGCCCGCTCTTGCGAAGATGAAGCAGCAATTCCGCGTCGATGAGGTCCATGGCCTTGGGCGGGACTTTCCAGAACCCGTTGATCCCAGAGGGCGTTTCCCGCGCGCACACGCGCAGGCCGCTCGCGAAGGCCGACTGGGGCAGCGACACGGCCATCCCCGCGTAGCGGCGAGCGGCCAGTTTTCGCGCTCGTAGCGAATCTTGCCTGGACGGCTGGCCCCGGACGTCCGGGGCAGCGAGGGTCAACGCGATGAGCGTCAGGAGAAGGAAGCGGCACATGGTAGCGATCGATTTCATGGGTGGTCTTTTCAGTTGGCGTGATGGTCGTGTCTCTCGGGCGGTTAGTCTCGTTCTGCCGTCTTCCCGAGGGCACCGAGTTGCTCTCGAAATCGCTGGCCAAGCTCGGCGACGTGCGGTGCCTTCAGAATTCCCAGGTGATCGCCCGGCACGTCGATGACCGTAAGCGGACTGCGCAGGTAGCGGCCCCATCCGTAGTCGTGTTCGAATTCGAACGACGCATCCCAGTTCTGGTCGGCGGCCCGGAAGAGGATGATTGCGAAGTCGGCCTGGGCACCGTCTGCGCTCCATCCACCGATCGCTTCGTAGAAGGCGTCTTGCTTGATGGCGTGCGCTTCCTCGGCCGTGTGCCCCTCCGATTGAATGCCCGCGGCGGACAAGCGTAGTACCAACTTGTCCCAAACCTCGGAAAGCTTGTGGAGCAGCATTTGCCGCCCCTCGCTGGTCACCAGTTGCGTGGCCCGCCTGCGGGCCCACTTGGCCCAGTTCCGCCGCGTCGCGCGCGGTGACGGGGCATCCAACATCGCGACGATTTCCACCTCGGCCCCTTCATCGCGCATCAGCAATGCGACCTGCAGGGCGACGAGACCGCCAAAAGATACTCCGGCCAATCGATACGGCCCACGGGGCGCGACCTTGATGATGGCCTCGTAGTAGGCTCGCGCCAGCCGATCGATCGAGATATCCACCTTTTGTCCCTGCAGGGCCTGCCTGGTCAACGCGTGCTCTTCGGCCACATAGACGCCGAACACCGGTTGCCCTTGGCCAAGGCTGTCCGCGAATTCCTTGTAGAGCATGATCCCGGACAGACAAAAGATCGCCGGGCCACTCCCTTCGGGCTGTAGCGGAATGATGAGGGAGGCTTCTTCGGCGGTTCCCGCCCCGAATGTCTCGACCAGTCCCGCGATGGTCGGGCAACGGAAGATCGTCCCCAGGGTGATCTCGATCCCGGTCAGCTTCTCCATTTCGAGCATGAGCTTGACCAGCGCCAGCGAGTTGCCACCGAGGTCGAAGAAACTGTCATGGATGCCCACGCGCGCAACTCCGAGCACATTCTGCCACGCGGCCGCCAAGCCAATCTCCAGCTCGTTCCGGGGCGCCACGTAGGTGTCGGCGCGGCTCCCGGCATCCCTATCTTGCGGGGCCGGCAGTGCCTTGCGGTCGACCTTGCCGTTGGGTGTGAGCGGCAAGGCATCGAGGGTGACGAAGTGGGCGGGCACCATGTAGTCGGGAACCGCCTCGCGCAGCATGGCCCGCAACTGCTCGAACAGATCCGCGGGCGGCTCGTTGGCAACGACGTACGCGACCAGCCGCTTGTCACCTGGCACGTCTTCGCGCGCGACGGCGACCACCCGGCGAACGGCAGCATGCCGGGCAATACAAGCTTCAATTTCCCCCAGCTCGACCCGGTAGCCACGAAGCTTCACCTGATGGTCGGTGCGTCCCAGACATTGCAGCACACCGTCCACACGCCAGCGCGCCAGATCGCCCGTGCGGTAGAGCCGGGCACCCGCCACAAAGGGACTCGGAACGAAGCGCTCCCGAGTTAGATCGTCGCGGTTCCAATAGCCACGCGCCACACCCTTGCCACCGATGTAGAGCTCGCCTATCGCGCCCGGGGGAACCAGCTCCATGCGAGAATTCAGGAGGTACACCTGTGTGTTCGCGATCGGGTGCCCGATGGGCACGGGCGTCTCCGCGGGCTGCACCCGATGGATGGTCGAATAAACCGTCGTTTCCGTGGGACCGTAACCGTTCCACAGCTCGGCACACCGGGCCAGGAGCGCCGCGGCCAGATCGCCGGACAGGGGTTCACCGCCACACACTGCCTTGAGCCCGGGCGAGCCCGGCCAACCCACCTCGACGAGCCCGCGCCATGTCGCTGGCGTGGCTTGCAGGAGCGTGCACTCATCCTCGCGCAGCCTGCGCATCAACCGCTTTGGATCCAGCACGTCCTGGCGGCTGGCGATGACCACTTTCGCCCCCACGATCAGGGGCAGAAAGATCTCCAGCCCCGCGATGTCGAACGACAGCGTCGTCACCGCCAACAGGGTGTCGCGGTCGTCAAGGCCCGGCGCCTGCTGCATGGACAGCAGGAGATTGACGAACGCGGCGTGCGAGATGCCGACCCCCTTGGGCTGCCCTGTCGAGCCCGACGTGTAGAGCACGTAGGCCAGATGCTCCGGTCGCACCCCCGTCCCGCCCGTCGCGCCCCCCTTCGCCCGCGCAATCTCGTCCGCATCCTCGTCTAGGCGCACTAGCTTGGCCGGGCGCTGCTTCAGCATGCCATCGAGCCCGTGGTGCGAAACCAGGGCGCCCATGCGTGCGTCCGCGATCACGTAGGCCAGCCGATCTGGCGGGTACGACGGGTCGAGCGGCACATAGGCGCCGCCCGCCTTCAAGATGCCCAGCAAGCCGACCACCATGTCGAGCGACCGGTCGACAAGCAGCCCCACGAGCACGTCCGGGCCCACCCCGATCACCCGCAAGTGGCGCGCCAATTGCTCCGCGCGCCGCTCGAGCTCGCCGTAGGTCATCGTCGACTGCTCGAAGACCAGCGCAACGTCGTCGGGGGTCTGCCGGGCCTGCCGCGCGCAGAGCTCGTGCACGCAGCGGTCACCTTCGGCCGGCTCCGCGCCGGTGCGATTCCATTCCTCGACCATGAGGCGCCGATCCGCCTCGGCAACCATGGGCAGTCGCGCGATGTCCGCATCCGGATTGGCCACGGCCGCGGTGAGAAGCTGGCCGTAGGATCGGCCCAGGCGCCGGATGGTTTCGGCCTCGAACAAATCGGTGCTGTATTCGATCCGTCCCGCCAAACCACCGTCGGTTTCGGCCAGGAACAGGGTCAGATCGAACTTGGAGGTATCCGTCTGCAGCTCGTGATTGCCGGACAGCTTGGCCACCTGGGAGACACCATCGCGGCCGTGCAAGACGAACATGAGCTGGAAGAGCGGCGTCCGCCCGGGGTCCCGATCGGAAACCAGCTCGGTGACCAGGCGCTCGAATGGTAGCTCGGCGTAGCTGAATGCCCCCAGAACCCGCCTGCGCGTCTGCTGCAGGAGCTGGCGGAAGCTCATATCCACCGAGAACTGCGAGCGCAGCACGATGGTGTTGAGGAAACATCCCACCAGACGCTGGGTTTCGGTGTGGTTCCGTCCGGAAATCGGCGTCCCGACCAGGAAGTCCTCCTGGCCGGTGTACCGGTGGAGCAACAGCGCGAATGCGGCCTCCAAGGTCATGAATAGGGTTGCCTGCTCCGCCCGGCCGAGCGCGTTCAGCTCGGCCAGCAGTGCCTTCGGCAGGGCGAAGGATTCCGAGGCCCCCCGCCAGCTCAATCCGGCAGGCCGCGGCTTGTCCGTCGGGAAAGCCAGAATCCGCGCGACCCCCGCCAGCTCCTGCCGCCAGCGATCGAGCTGGGTCCGCAGGGCCTCGCCTTGCAGGGTCTCCCGCTGCCACACGGTATAGTCCGCGTATTGCAAGGTGAGCGGCTCCAGGGGGGATGGCCGTCCCTGGCAGAATGCCGCGTACAGTTCGTTCACCTCCTTGTGTATCAGCTCCATCGACCATTCATCGGCGATGATGTGATGGATGGTCAGCAGCACCCGATGCTCCGCGGGCGCCATGTGTACCACGGAGACGCGCAGGAGCGGGACCTGCGACAGGTCGAAGGGGCGATGCCCCTGCTCGCGCGCCAGCCGTTCCCATTCGCGTTGCCGTTCCTCCTCGGAGACGGCGGTCAGGTCGTGTTCCGGCAGGTCCAGGTCAAACGGAGGCGCAACCGCTTGCGCCGGCTCGCCCTCGATCCGCTTGAATGCCGTGCGCAGGATCTCGTGACGGCGCACGAGCTCGCCGAAGGCTCGCGCCAGCGCCTTGCCATCGTAGTTTCCACGAATCGGGATGACGTCCACGATGTTGTAGGCGGGGCTGCCCGGGACCAGTTGGTCGAGCAACCACATTTGTTGCTGCGCGAAGGAAATCGCGCAAGGTCCGTCGCCACGACGCCGGGGAATCGACGCGACTTCCCGGCCTTCTCCCCTGGCCTCCGCCACCGCCGCCGCCAGTCCCACCAGCGTCGAATTCTCGAACAAGATCTGCGGTGCCAAGTTTACCCCCAGTTGATCCCGGACGCGCGCCAGCGCCCGGATGGCCAAGAGCGAGTGCCCTCCCAGGTCGAAAAAATCGTCCTCGAGGCCAATCGTCTCCACTTTGAACAATTCAGCCCAAATGGCCGCGACCGCGCGTGCGGTTTCACTGCGCGGCGCGGTCCTGGGCCGCGACACCGCGCCTTCGAGAGTGGACAGCTCGGGCAGCGCCTTCCGATCGACCTTGCCATTGAGGGTGAGCGGTAGGGAAGCCAGAAAGACCACGTGCGCCGGCACCATGTATTCGGGGAGTTGCCGTCCGAGAAACGCCTGCGCGTCTTCCACGGAAAGCCTCTGGCCGGACCGGGGCACCACATAGCCGACCAATTGCTTGTTGCCGGTGGTGTCCTCACGGGCAACCACCGCGCAGGTTTGCACTAAGGGATGGCTCGCCAACGCCGCCTCGATCTCTCCCAGCTCGATCCGGTAGCCGCGCACCTTCACCTGGTTGTCGTCGCGGCCAAGAAACTCCAAGGTTCCGTCAGCCCGGTAGCGAGCCAGGTCGCCGGTCCTGTACAGGCATGCGCCGACGCGGCCCGAGAAGGGATCGGGAAGAAAACGCTCCTGTGTCAGCTCTGGCCGGTTCAGATAGCCGCGGGCGACCCCGGCGCCACCGATGAAGAGCTCGCCCATTTCACCCACGGGCACCGGCTGCAATTTCTCATCGAGAACGTAGAGCTCGGTATTCGCGATGGGACGGCCGATGGGCACCGGACCATTCCGGGACTCGAAGGGGCGGACCTCATGCACGCAACAGCCGACCACGGTTTCGGTGGGACCGTACTCGTTGATCAGGCGCGTGCCCGGCGCGTAGTCGCGCCAGAGGCTCAGGCTCTCCGCGGGCAGATTCTCGCCACCGATGACAAAGGTCTTGGTCAAGCCGGCAAGCTCATCGGACCGGAGCTGCTGGGTGAGGACATCGAGGTGCGCGGGTGTGATCTTGACCAGGGAGCGATTCCCGCGCGCCCGCAATGCCGCGAGCAGGTTCCGCGCCCCGACGTCCTCGGTCAGGAGCTCGACTTGCCCGCCCGCGAGCAGCGCCGGATACAGGCTGGTCACCGTCAAGTCAAACGCGATCGAGCTGTGGACGGGGACCGACCCGCCTGGCTCGACGGCATACGCCTTGATCGCCCAGGAAAGATAGTTCACGAGCCCGGTGTGCGGGATCATGGCGCCCTTGGGCTGCCCGGTCGAACCCGACGTGTACATGACATAGGCCAAATTGTCGGGAGACACGCCGATGTTCGGATTGCCGGTGCCTTCCTGGGCCATGGCATCCCACTCGTCATCCAGGCAAGCCATCGCGACCTGGTCCGGCGGGAACAGCGCCTTGCACTTCCGCTGCGTAAGCAACGTGCGAATGCCGGCGTCGGCGACCATGAAACCGAGCCGCTCGGACGGATAGGCAGGATCCAGCGGAACGTAGGCGCCGCCCGCCTTCCAAACCCCCAGAAGCCCTATGACCAGTTCCAGGGAGCGTTCCAGGCAGACGCCCACGAGCGTCTCGGGCCCAACGCCATGCTTGCGCAGAAAGTGGGCGACCTGGTTTGCGCGCTGGTTGAGATCCCGGTACGTAAGCTGGCGCTCCCCGCACACAACGGCGACGGCATCGGGACTGCGGTCGGCCTGCGCCTCGAACAGCTGATGCACGCAGACCGGCGGAAATTCCGTGCGGGTGTCGTTCCACCGGTAAAGCAGTCGCTTGCTTTCGGCTTCGTCCAGACGAGGATTCGTCCCGGCGCCATTCAGAGTGACCATGCGATGATCTCTTTCAAAATCTCGTTCGTTCCGGCGAAGATTCGCTCCACGCGGCTGTCGGTCCACATACGCGCGATGGCGTACTCGATCATGTAGCCGTAGCCACCGTGGAGTTGAAGACACTCGTCGACGACACGGCACTCACATTCCGTGAGCCAGTACTTCGCCATCGCCGTCGCCACCGGATCCAGTTGACCACGAAGGTGGCGTTCGATGCAATGGTCGACGAATACGCGCCCTATCTGCGTTTCCGTCTTGCACTTGGCCAGCACCATCCGCGTGTTTTGATAGTCCAAGAGCGGCTGCCCCGCAACCGTGCGCTCTTTCACGTACTTGCTCGTGATGGCCACCGCCGCTTCCGCCGTGGCAACGGCGGCGACCGCGATGGAAAGCCGTTCGTAGGGGAGTTGGTCCATCATCTGCGCGAGTCCCTGGCCCTCGGCGGTACCCAGCAGGTTCGCCGCCGGAACGCGCATACCATCGAAGAAAAGCTCGCAGGTGTCGTGACCGTTCCGTCCAACCTTCTCGATCGGACGGCCGACCCGATAGCCGGCCAGCTCCTTGGTCTCGATACAAATGAGCGAGAGCGCCCTCGGGCCGACGGCCTTGGGGTCGGTCCTCACGGCGAGACAGACCAGGCCGGCGAGCAGTCCGTTGGTGATGAAGGTCTTGGAACCCTCGATGACGTACTCGGCGCCGTCGCGGCGGGCGGTGGTCTTGAGGCCTTGCAGATCCGATCCCGCGCCAGGCTCGGTCATCGCGATCGCGCCCACCAGCTCTCCCCGCGCCATGGGCGGCAGCCAGCGGCGCCGCTGGTCCTCACTGGCGTACTTTTGGATGTAATGTGCCACGATGCTCTGGACGCTGGCGCCGAAGATGACACCCGCGCGGGCAAGCTCTTCGAGCACGACGGCTTCGTGGGCGAAGGTTCCGCCTCCGCCTCCGTACTCCTCGCCGATATCGGGGAGGAGCATGCCGATGGCGCCCGCCTTGACGTAGGCCTCGGCATCGGGGTGGTGCTGCGCACGCCAGCGACTCTGATGCGGTGTCAGGTTTGCCTGAATGAATTGCCGGACGGTGTTGCGGAAGCTCCGAACCTCTTCGGTCGCCCACGGAGATTCGTACGAGGTTGGGAACAAGGTTGTCATGGAAGCGCGAAGTATATAGCGTGCAGAAAGGCTTGCGACCTCTCTCGCGAGTCGCGTCGCATCAGACGGAGTACTGCCTGCCCCAAGGGGGCGGGGACCAGCCAGGATCCGCCCCCATCGCGCGGCTCGCGACCCAGGAGAGGACGGCCGCCACCCCAGCCGGAGTTGGCGCGCGGAACTGGCGCGCGGAACATGCGCTCCCCGCGCCGGCCTGCTAGTCTGGTCGCGACGTTCTGGGGTGGACAAACCCGGGGAAACACGCCGATCATCGAACAAGGAGCCCCATGTGTGGAATTGCGTGCATTCTCGATATCCAAAGTGATCCCAAAGCGCTGCGCGAACGAGCTGTGTCGATGGCCCGGCTACTCCGACATCGCGGCCCGGATTGGAGCGGCATCTTCGCCGACCAACGCGCCATTCTGGCGCACGAACGCCTGGCCATCGTCGATGTCGTTCACGGCGCCCAGCCCTTGACCAACCAGGCCGAGGATATCGTTTTGGCGGTGAACGGCGAGATCTACAACCACCGGCCGCTCCGCAGCGAGTTTCCCGAGTACCCGTTCAAGACGGACTCGGACTGTGAAATCGTGATTCCTCTCTACGAGCGCCACCAGGCGGACTTCCTCAATCGCCTGAGCGGCATCTTCGCTTTCGTGCTCTACGACAAGCGCAGCAACAACTTCCTCATCGCCCGCGATCCGATCGGCGTCGTGCCGCTCTACCTCGGCCGCGACGAGCACGGAAATCTGCACGCGGCCTCGGAGATGAAGGCCCTCATTCCCTACTGCCGCCACATCGAGGACTTCCCTCCCGGCCACTACCTCGTCAAGGGCATGGAGAGGCCCGCCTCCTACTACCGCCCGCAGTGGCGCAGCTATGATGCGGTGAAGGACACGCCACTGGATCTCGCCAAGCTCCGCTCGGCCTTGGAACGGGCCGTGCACCAGCAACTCATGTGTGACGTGCCCTATGGCGTGCTCATCTCCGGCGGCCTGGACTCTTCCGTCATCAGTGCCATCACGCAGCGCTTTGCTCCCAACCGCGTGGAGGAAAGCGACAAGGTGACGGCCTGGTGGCCGCGGTTGCACTCCTTCGCCGTGGGCCTGGAGGGCTCGCCGGATCTGGCCATGGCCCGCAAGGTCGCCACCGCCATCCGCACCGTGCACCACGAATTCCTCTTCACCGTGCAGGAAGGCCTGGATGCTTTGCGCGACGTGATCTATCACATCGAATCCTACGACGTGACGACCATCCGGGCTTCGACACCCATGTACCTGATGGCGCGGAAGATCAAGGCCATGGGTATCAAGATGGTGCTTTCCGGCGAGGGCGCCGACGAGGTCTTCGGTGGCTACCTGTATTTCCACAAAGCGCCCAACGCCAAGGAATTTCACGAGGAGACAGTCCGCAAGCTCGACTCGCTCTTCAAGTACGATTGCCTGCGCGCCAACAAGACCACGGCCGCCTGGGGCATCGAAGTCCGCGTGCCCTACTTGGACCGCGACTTTCTGGATACCGCCATGGCCTTCAACCCCGCCGAGAAGATGGAGGGTGCACGCAAGATCGAGAAAGACCCCTTGCGCAAGGCCTTCGAGGGCTACCTGCCCGAGGAGGTACTCTGGCGGCAGAAGGAGCAGTTCTCGGACGGCGTGGGCTACCGCTGGATCGACAGCCTGAAGGCCACCGCGGGAGAGCGCATCGGCGACGCGCAAATGGAGAATGCCAGGTATCGCTTTCCCCACAACACTCCCTCCACCAAGGAGGCCTACCTTTACCGAGAGATCTTCGAAAGTCACTTCCCGGGCGAGGCCGCGGCCCAGGCCGTGCCTGGCGGACCCAGCATCGCCTGCAGCACACCTACCGCCATCGCTTGGGACGCCAGCTTCGCCAAGAACGCGGATCCCTCGGGGCGCTCGGTCTTGGGGGTCCACCAGAACCCGAAGGGATGAAGCCGCCCAGCGCAGGAGTGGCACCGCGGCTGGCTGGTTCTCGCATGACCACGACCACGAGCTGTTGCGAATATCGGGGGGGACGGGTAGACAGGCGCACAGGAGATTCCATGCGCCTCTTTCCATCGCTCGCTCTCGCCATGTTCCTGATTCCGTCCCTCGCCCATGCCCAGACGCCGGGCGTGCCCGCGGGCATGCCGCTGGTCGTGGACATGCAGAAGATCGAGGTCGGCGCGTGGGCCGAGTACGCCATGTCCATGGGGAGCATCGCGCTCTCCTCGCGCTGGGCCCTAGTGGCCCGCGACGCCAAGTCCAACACCATCGAGATGACGACCAAGGGCGGCCCGGTCGCCAAGCCAGTCGTGCTGCGCCTGACCCTGCCCCCGGATCCGACCAGCGACGAGAAACCCCCGAAGCCGATGGCGGTGCAGTTCGGCGACGACGCGCCCATGCTCGTGCCGAAGGACACGCCGGTGCAGAAATTCCAGCGTCCAGACGCCAAGAATCTCGTGGGCAAGGAAGAGATCAAGGTCGCCGCCGGGACCTTCAAGACCTCGCACTACCGCGAGAAGAACGCCATGGGCACGGTCGACATCTGGGTCAACGAGACGGTCTTCCCGCTCGGCATTGTCAAGGTGCTGACCTCGCCCGAGGTCGACAAGAACGCGCCCGCCGCCATGCAGGTCCCGGCCGCCACCATGGAGCTGTCGTCGACCGGCAAGGGGGCCAAGCCCGTGATCACCAAGAAGCCCCAGCCCTTCGACGAAAAGAAGATGGGCGGCCTGGTGGGGAAATAGCTTCGGTTGTGCTGGGAACCCTGAGAGGGTTCCCAGGCCCTCCCGCGATGCTTCGCGGTCGGCAAAGCCGACCGGCTCCCCACGCGCCTGGCCCGCTTGCGCGCCCCCACAACGCGGGGTTGCAATCGTGGCCCGGGGGTGACAGAAAACGGTCGCTCCGGTGTTCTACAAGTTCGTCGCGCCACCGGTAGCAGGAATACGCCATGAACACGAACGCTGCTGAAGGTCTTGTCCAACGTCTGCTCGCCTTGCCTGTCTTTCGCTCCGAGTGGGTGCTCTGGCTGCTCCTCGGCCTGTCCCTGATGTCGGTGGCGGTGATGGTCGAGCGCTGGTTCTTCTACCGGCGGCGCAAGCTGGATTTCGAGGGCGTGAAGGATGAATTCTCCAAGGCGCTCGACAAAGGCGACTTCGACGCCGCGGCCAAGCTCCTGGCCAAGTATGACTGCCTGGAAACCAACGTCACCCTGGCCGGCCTGCGCGGCTACGAGAAAGGCCCCGAGTCGGTTGAGGATTTGATCGCGGGCGCCATGAGTCGCGGCAAGGCCGAGTACGAGCGACGCCTGTCGATTCTGGCGACCCTGGCCTCGAACGCGCCCTACATCGGCCTCTTCGGCACCGTGCTCGG
>Ga0182019_10001870_pt1 | contig 10730 bp, 11 predicted proteins | sample 812E2MmetaG_FD_120483 | JGI IMG/M metagenome (GOLD analysis project Ga0182019, IMG submission 120483) | Permafrost microbial communities from Stordalen Mire, Sweden - 812E2M metaG | ecosystem: Environmental > Terrestrial > Soil > Wetlands > Permafrost | place: Sweden: Stordalen | collected...
ACGCGATTTCGTAAAGCCTGAATTTTCACTACGCTCTCGCTCCGTGAAAACACATGCACTATCGCTTCTGGGGACTACTCGACTCCTGTCTCGCAGCGAATGTTCCTGATACCATTACAACAAATACTGTTTGTTCACTGCCGCACAGGCAGCTTAGAAAAGTCTGATAATTACCCTCTGCATCGCGCACACGTTCACTGCCGCACAGGCAGCTTAGAAAGGCTATCGTTATGATTGCGCATCTACGAGTCAGTTCACTGCCACACAGGCAGCTTAGAAAATCCAATCAGGGTTGCCGAAATAGCAGCAAGAGTTCACTGCTGCACAGGCAGCTTAGAAAGTCAACTTGTGATAGTGCGATATTTAGTTTGTGTTCACTGCCGCACAGGCAGCTTAGAAAATTAGGCGCCAACACCCTTCATTCAACTGACAGTTTCAGGCCGGAAAAATGTAACCGTCCGATGTGCCTAACTTTCAGCGTCGCCTAAACGCCAATTATTTTTCTGTCGCTTTTTCCTTTTGCTCTTCAGCAGCCTTTTTCTCTTCAGCAGCCTTTCGTTCCTCAGCGGCCTTTTGTCTCTCTGCAGCCTTTTTCGCTAATGCTGCTTTCTGATCCGCAGCCTGAGATGCAGCTATCGTCCCCGTTTCTGAGGCAGCCAACACAATCGCTGTTTCTGCTTGGGTTAGTGTTGGAAACACTAGCGCCGACATTACTAATGGCAATATAATTTTTATTGATTTGATATACATAATTACCCCTTTAATTAATTAAATAAGTATCCACTGAAAACCAAGCATAAGGTACCATTATGAAACTCACCTTCAAAATGTTATTTGAAGATCAGCCCCCGGCGAACAAATCTACCAAGCTGATCCAAGTAGTAATTCTGATAGCAGCAAAAATTGAAGACAGTCGCATCTATGACCTCCGACATCAATTTGCAACTTCAGCAGCGAGTGCAGGGGTGAGTATGCCAAACCTGATGGGATGTTACACAAAACAAAACTTATGAGGTATCAAATGAAATTAGGAGACAAGGGCTTAGCTTGAAAGAAATGTAGAAGGGTTTTACTGAAGTAATGCAGAAGGTGGTGCATCAAGAGTTGGTAACCGCTTGATTTAATGGGGTGAACGACGGGGCTCGAACCCGCGACAACCGGAATCACAATCCGGGACTCTACCAACTGAGCTACGCTCACCATAATATGGTATATTTTGAAATGGTGCGCTTGGCAGGACTCGAACCTGCGACCCCCGGCTTAGAAGGCCGGTGCTCTATCCGGTTGAGCTACAAGCGCTAAACTGGTCGGGGTGGAGGGATTCGAACCCCCGACATCCTGCTCCCAAAGCAGGCGCGCTACCAAACTGCGCTACACCCCGATAATCTCCTTGATGACTGGCTTAAATTCAAACCACCCGTGAAGAGCTGGCTATTATGCCGATACATGGGCCTGCCGTCAATTGTTTTTTTTCGCCATCAATAAAATTACTTACAGTTTGGTTTTAACCGTTTGATAAATATCGTCTACAGCGACATCTACATTTTTTAAAATAGCTTCTAATTCAGCGAGTTTTGTTTCCGCAAACGCCCTATCCTTAAGGCTGCCGGTATTGATGTAAACATTGAGTGCGGCGCTTTTTAAGCCGCCGTAAGCTGCCATGACCGCAGCACCGGCATCGCTGATAACACCCAGACTGCCTTTATCGGCGGCGATGCGGCTTAATTCAACGGCCTCTGCGCAAGCGCGCGCGCATTCCAACGGCACTTCGGTGGCGGCTTTTAATACTATTTGTATGGCTTCGGAACGCGCCAGTTTGTCGGCATCGGTTTCTTTGGGTAAGCCGTAAGCGACCATTAAGCGATTGAATACATCGACATCCGCTTTAATCAAGCCCGTCAGTTTTTCACGCAGGGCTTCCGACTTTTGCAGCAAGGCCTGCATTTCGGCTTCGACTTCGGCGTATTGAGGCTTGCCGATAGTCAGGTTGCAAACCATGCCGATTAAGGCGACAGATTGGGCGCCCATCAGCGCGGCGACGCTGCCACCGCCCGGCGTGGCCGATTTGCTGGCCAATTCGTCAAGAAACTGTTGGATGGTTTTATCTTTAATTTCGGTCATTGGTTTTTTCTGTAATTATAAAATGTCGGGTTACGCTGTCGCTAACCCGACCTACATGACTACCAACTTAAGGCGGGACACGCGCTAGGCTTAACCGTTCGCTCTGAGCCTGTCGAAGGGTGAGCGATTAAGCCGTTCATGGTTCGACAAGGCTCTCCTGAGTTTATCGAAGGGCTCACCACGAATGGCTTAACCTCAAACTGTCCCGCCTTAAGTTGGTAGCCACCCACATTGATGTGCAACTGATTTAAAAAGCTATTCTCTCCGCCAACTGGTCGTGCCATCAGGCGCATCCTCTAAAATCACGCCCTGAGCTTTTAATTCATCACGGATTTGATCGGCTAAAGTCCAGTTTTTGGCTTTTTTAGCGTCCAATCGTGCTTGGATTTGTTGTTCAATAACTTCATTGGCTGAAGTGTATTCCATAGCTGAAGATGCTGTAAGTGAGAGAGGTGCAGAACCAATGATTGAAATATGTCTACCTTGCAAAAAATCATCGGGGGACGTTTGCAAAATCCCCAACAAACCGCCTAACTGTTTTAATGTGGCCACCAATAAGTGAACTTTTTCCTGCTTTGCTTCTTTAGCGGTATTGAGTTCCCTAGCCAAATCAAACAAGACCGACAATGCAACCGGCGTATTGAAATCATCATTCATCGCCTGCTCAAAACGGGCTTTATAATCCGTATCTATGCCCGCATTCAGGCCGTCGCAGCCGCGCAGGGCGGTATATAGCCGGGTTAGTGCCGTTCTGGCGTCATGCAATTGCTCATCGGAATAATTTAAAGGACTGCGGTAATGGCTGGACAGGATAAAGAACCGGATGATTTCTGGTTTATATTGTTTCAACACTTCGCGCACGGTAAAGAAATTGCCCAGCGATTTGGACATTTTTTCTTCGTTAATTCGCACAAAGCCGTTGTGCATCCATAGGTTGACAAACTTCTCGCCGGTTGCGCCTTCGGATTGGGCTATTTCGTTTTCATGATGGGGGAACTGCAAATCCATGCCGCCGCCGTGTATATCGAAATGATTGCCCAGGCAGCAGGTGGACATGGCCGAACATTCGATATGCCAGCCGGGGCGTCCCAAGCCCCACGGCGACGGCCACGAAGGTTCGCCCGCTTTAGCCATTTTCCACAACACAAAATCCAGCGGATTACGCTTAGCCAGATCGACATCGACGCGCTCGCCGGCCTGCAAGTCGTCCAGATGCTTGCCGGATAGTTGCCCGTAATTTTTGAATTTTGTCACGGCATAGAATACATCGCCGTTGCCGCCGATGTAGGCCAAATCGTTGGCGCACAGCGCCTCAATCATGGCGATGATGCCGGGGATGGATTGCGTAGCTCTGGGTTCTATATCGGGCGGCAATACCGACAGCGCACGCTCATCATCGTGCATGGCGGTTATAAAGCGCTCGGTCAACTCTGGCATAGTCTCGCCGTTTTCGTGGGCGCGCTGAATGATTTTGTCGTCTATATCGGTAATATTTCGGACATAAGTCAAGTCATAACCCGAATGGCGGAAGTAACGCGCGACCGTGTCGAACACCACCATCACCCGCGCATGGCCGATATGGCAATAATCATAAACCGTCATGCCGCAAACATAGAGGCCGACTTTGCCCTCAACGCGCGGTTGGAACAGTTCTTTTTTACGGGTCAGGGTGTTATATATTTTCAACATAGCTGTAAATTATACCGTCAGGCAATAAGCGCCTGTCTGTGAAACGGGTTGCCGAAGGCTACGCGATCAGGCAACAAAACGGTACAATTTACCAAGCGCCTACTTCTCTTTCAAGATAAAAACACATAGAATCTATCATTCGCCTCACCCATAAGGAAAGACCTATGCGCGTATTCATTCTTTTCATGATGCTATTTTTAACCTCAACACTTTCTTTTGCAAAGGAAAATACTATGTCAGATACACAAACAAAAGTTAAATTAACCACTACGCTAGGCGAAGTTATTATTCAGTTGAATACTGAAAAAGCGCCGGTTTCAGCGGCAAATTTTTTAACTTATGTTAACGAAGGCTTTTATAACGGCACTATTTTTCACCGGATTATCCCGGATTTTATGGCGCAAGGCGGCGGCTTCGATACCGGCTTCAATCAAAAAGCGGTGCATGCGCCCATTAAAAACGAAGCCGATAACGGCTTAAAAAATACGCGCGGCACCTTGGCGATGGCCCGCACCAACGACCCCAATTCCGCCACCGCTCAGTTTTTCATTAACCTCAAAGACAATGCCTTTTTAAACCACACCGGCAAAAATGCCAGCGGCTGGGGCTACGCTGTATTTGGCGAAGTGATTGAAGGCATGGATGTTGTCGATGCCATGGCTAAACAAGCGACCGGCAATCGTGGCGGGCATCAGGATGTGCCTAAAACCGACATCGTTATTGAAAAAGCTGAAGTTGTAAAGTAAGGCGAAAGTAACTCGCAATAAATAAAATACCAGCGTAATCAGTTCCCCTCTTTGAAAAGAAGGGTTGGGGGAGATTTTTTAATAAATAAATCCCCCTCGATCCCCATTTTTCAAAGGGGGAGGATGTTCATACTACAGATATATTATTTTTGCGCCTATTTTTCCCATCAACTAACAGAGCGGCCCATTGAAACAAGAAATCCTGTTTATTTCAGATTTACATCTCTCACTGGAAAAACCTGAAATCACCCGCCGATTTCTTGCTTTTTTACAGAATAGAGCGCCCCAGGCGGTCGCTGTTTATATCCTGGGAGATCTTTTCGATGCCTGGATAGGCGATGACGACCCGACCCCGCCCAACTCTAAAATTCGCAAGCAACTCAAACAACTGACGGCGTCGGGTACGCCTGTTTATTTGCAGCCGGGTAACCGGGATTTTTTATTGGGCAAACAATTTTGCCAGGATACCGGCGTTACGTTGCTTGATGATTATGCCATCATCGATCTGTACGGTACGCCCACATTGCTGACTCACGGCGATTTATTGTGTACCGACGACCTTCCTTATCAGGCGTTTCGCGTTAAATCCCATGGGCCGGAATGGCGGCAATCCGTGCTGTCCAAGCCCTTACTGCTGCGACTATTGGTGGCTCGCTGGTATCGGCTCCGCAGTTACTTTCATAAACGCAAAAAATCCCAAACGATTATGGACGTCAATCAAGATACGGTGATTCGGGTTATGCAGGAACATAACAGCTTGCGCTTGATTCATGGGCATACTCACCGGCCTGACGTGCATAACTTTGACGTCGGCGGCCAGCTCGCGCAGCGTTTTGTGTTGGCGGCATGGCGTAAGGACGCGGGGGAAGTTCTATGCTGGGACGACAAGGGGTATCGAGTAGAAGTGATCTAGGGGTTTATCGTTAGCGACATGGCTTTAAATTGCCCCGACTTAATTGGGGCGGCTGAAAGCTGCAAATCCGGCGTAAAGTTAACGGTTGGACTTGCCGTTTTTCCTTGCGCCGTTAGCCTTTCAGTCTATTAAAAGTTGACTTTTTAGGCAAAATCATTAAATCTACTCGCTTGGCGTGAATTGTTCTGTCTTTCACGAGGCCGAAAAATCACCCAAAAAACTAATATTAGTCTTAAAAAATCATAATCAGTATTTTGTCTAATTAACAGAATACCAGGAGAAAAATATATGAAGAAGCCTTTAAAAAGTTGGCTGATTGCTTCAAGTGTAGCGGCATTATTAGCGGCACCGGCAATTTCAACTGCTAACAGTGGTGTTGACGCCCTAACCAAAGACTCAGCTAACTGGGCAACTTGGGGTGGCGATTACGCTGGCACACGTTACAGCAAGCTGGATGAAATCAACGTTAACAACGTAAAGAATCTGCAACCTGCATGGTCTTTTTCTACAGGTGTATTACGTGGTCATGAAGGCGGCCCACTGGTCGTTGATAATGTTATTTATATCCATACACCTTTTCCTAACACTGTTTACGCACTCGACCAAAAAACTCAGTCTGTAATCTGGGAGTTCACTCCTACTCAAGATGCTGACGTGACTATTCCGGTTATGTGTTGCGATACCGTCAACCGTGGTTTAGCTTACGGCGATGGCAAAATTTTTCTGCAACAATCCGATACTGTTTTAACCGCATTAGACGCTAAAACCGGCAAACGCGTTTGGAGCGTAAAAAACGGCGATCCCAAACTGGGTATGACCAACACTAACGCACCGTTAGTGGTTAAAGATACTGTTTTAACCGGCATTTCCGGTGGTGAATTTGGCGTACGCGGCTTTTTGGCTGCTTATGACATCAATACAGGCAAACTGAGATGGAAAGGCTACAGCATAGGGCCTGATAAAGACACGCTGATCGACCCCAGCAAAACAACGACTTGGGAAAACGGCAAAGTCACTCCAGTCGGCGCAAACTCCAGTATCAAAACTTGGGAAGGCGACCAATGGAAAATCGGCGGCGGCACAACTTGGGGCTGGACCAGCTACGACCCTAAATTGAACTTGATCTATTACGGATCAGGCAACCCGTCTACATGGAACCCTGTACAACGTCCAGGCGACAACAAATGGTCTATGTCATTATGGGCTCGTGACGCTGACACAGGCGAAGTTAAATGGGTATACCAAATGACTCCGCATGATGAATGGGATTTTGACGGCATCAACGAAACGGTTCTGGTTGACCAGGAAGTTAAAGGCAAATTGCACAAAACTATCGTGCATTTCGACCGTAACGGTTTTGGCTATACTTTAGACCGTGAAACAGGCGAACTGTTAGTCGCTGAAAAATTCGACCAATCAGTCAACTGGGCTACTCACGTCGACATGAAAACAGGTCGTCCACAAGTTGTCTCTAAATACAGTACCGAACAAAACGGCGAAGACGTCAGAACTGACGGCGTTTGTCCGGCGGCATTAGGCAGCAAGAACCAACAACCGGTTTCTTACTCGCCACAAACCGGCTTGTTCTACATTTCAGGCAATCACCTGTGCATGAACTACGAACCTTTCGAAGTTTCTTACACAGCAGGTCAGCCTTATGTAGGCGCGACTCTGGACATGTTGCCAGCGGGCGCAGACGTTATTACTGGAAAACCGGATGGCACTACTAACCTGGGTCAGTTCACTGCATTTGACGCTAAAACAGGCAAAATTGCTTGGTCAAATAAAGAACCTTTCTCAGTTTGGTCAGGTTCAGTGGCAACTGCCGGCGGCGTCGTATTCTACGGCACACTGGAAGGCTATTTGAAAGCGGTTGATGCTAAAACAGGTAAAGAATTGTACAAATTCAAAACACCTTCCGGCATCATCGGCAACGTAAATACCTGGACCTATAACGGCAAACAATACGTTGGCGTTCTGTCAGGTATCGGCGGCTGGGCAGGTATCGGTATCGCTACCGATTTCAACAAACAGTTAGAAGAAGCGCAAGCTAAAGCTGCGGCAGAAACCGATCCAGTGAAAAAAGCTGAATTGCAAAAAATCGCAGTGAAAATATCACAAGAAGGCCTAGGCGCTACCGGCGCTTACGCAAGCTTGGGATCTTTCACCAAGCAAGGTGGTGCATTCACTGTATTCGCATTGCCTAGCAACTAATCGATCTGATTTTTTAGATTGATTATTGAAAGCCCCGGTTGTTTGTTAACCGGGGCTTTTTTTTTACGTAACAAATCCCAGCTTTAAGGTGCGAGCAAATGCAAGGCAATAACCCTTTAAATGATCAATGGTGTCATTGCACCGGCAAGTTATTACAGGTTTTATTGGTTTTATTGTTATGTTTGCCTAGCTGGGGGTGTGGTGAAATCAATCAATGGCCGGATGCAAAAGGCGGCGGGCATTTTTCGGATCGTTCCCATCCCGATGCCAAACTGCCCAATATAAAACCGGGTTATGGCTTTTATAGCGTAAAAACGGTATACGACGGCGATACCGTGCAGTTGGAGGATGGGCGTAAAATTCGTCTATTGGGGATTAATACTCCGGAAGTTGAACACAGGGATAAGTCGGCTGAGGCGGGCGGTGAGGATGCCAAAGCTTGGTTGATTAATAAGCTGCAACATACGAAAGTCCGTTTGGAAATCGGCGACGAGAAGACCGACAAATACGGCAGAACCTTAGCGCATTTGTTCAGCGAAAACAATGAACATATCAATTTATCTTTGGTTAAAGCGGGACTGGCCACCATCAGCATTTATCCGCCTAATCTGCGGTATGTCGATGAGTTGCGGGCCGCCGAGCGGCAGGCCGAGCAAAACAGGCTGGGCATTTGGGGCAGGCCGGAATATGCCGCAATACCTGTTGGCAATCTTCATGAGGCAGGACACCCAGGTTGGACGCGCGTGGTGGGCAAAGTTATCGCTATCCGCGATACCGCGAAGACGGTTTATCTGGTGTTTTCCAATCACTTTGAGGCGCGTATCGAACGGGAATGGCTGTATTTATTTCCCGATGTTAACGACTATGTAGGAAAAATGGTGGAAGTTCGTGGTTGGCTTAACAAAAATAAGGATCATTTTTCGCTGTTAGTTCGTCATCCTGCGACCCTTTTGATTTTATAGGGCGGGTTTAAAGATCATAATTACCGCATCAAACCCCGGTATTTGGCTATAATGCCTACGACAATCTAAAAACTGCTGACAGGTAAGCAATAATGACCATAACAACAAGAACATTATCAACATTGCAATACTATTTTGAAACCCAAGTAGCCCGGATAAAATCCGGCGACAATTATCAAAAATTGCAGGCCATGCCGAAGCTCAAGCGCTGGGGAACGTTGGCAGGACTTTTCTTGTTATCGCAGCTGGTTGTTTTTGGTGTCTTATATCTGATTTTTGGTAAGATGGTAGTTGTTGGTTTTTTTGCCAGTATTCTAGCCGGATTGGCTACCGGCATTGGCGCTTTACCGGCGCTGTTTTTTAAGAATATCTCGCGTAATTTATTCAACAGTATGTTAGGTGCCGCCGCAGGCGTTATGTTGGCGGCGACGGCCTTTTCCCTGCTGGTGCCCGGCATAACCTACGGCAACTTGATCTGGCCCGGCAAAGGCATCTATGTCGTTTCCATCGGCATGATGATAGGTGCAGCATTTTTGCATTACGCCGACCGCCAGCTGCCGCATGTGCATTTTGATTCAGTTTCGGATGTACAGCTGACGTCGCTGAAAAAAGTCTGGCTGTTCATTATCGCCATCACCATCCACAATTTTCCGGAAGGCATGTCTGTGGGCGTCAGTTTCGGCTCGGGAGAGATGAAAAATGGCGTGGTGCTGGCGATAGCCATCGCCTTGCAAAATATTCCCGAAGGCTTAGCCGTCGCCCTGCCGTTGGTCGGTTTGGGCTACAATAAATGGAAGGCGGTAGGCATCGCTACCTTGACAGGCCTGGTTGAACCGGTAGGCGGCTTGCTGGGCATTACCATGGTGACGGTTTTTCAACCTATTTTGCCGATCGCCATGGGCTTTGCCGCAGGCGCGATGCTGTTTGTTATCAGCGAAGAAATTATCCCGGAAACCCATTCAAATGGACGTTCGCGCTATGCCACCTTTGCGTTGATGACTGGTTTCATCATTATGATGATTTTGGATAATATGCTGGGTTGATACGTTTAGAATGGACAGCCTACAAAGCAATTTACTACATTTTTTTAACACGCTGAGCGCAGTCAATTTTTCTGATGCGTTGCATGGCTGGCTGCAACACTTCCTGTCGTTGCTGGCCGCAGGCAATATTACCGAACTGTCGGCCACCGCCGCGACCAGTTTTGCCCTGATTGTGGCGGTGGAATTCGGCGATAAAAGCCAACTGGTGTGCATGGTGCTGGCTTCCAGGCACAGAGCGATGCCGGTTCTGCTGGGCGCTATCGCGGCTTTTGCTTTTTTAAATACGTTGGCCGTTGTTTTTGGTGTCGTCATCGCCGGTTGGTTGCCGGAAACTGCGGTCGCGGGCATTGTTGCTTTCCTGTTTGCCGCTTTTGGGATACACGCCTTACGCATGCAGGAAGAGGATGATGACGGGGATGTTCAGGAAAAAAGCGGTCACAGTATTTTCTTCACCACTTTTTTATTGATTGCCGTGGCCGAATTCGGCGACAAAACCCAGCTGGCGGTTGTCGCCTTAAGCAGCACAGCTGCGCCGCTCGCCGTATGGCTGGGTTCGACGGCCGCGCTGGCAGCGACATCGGCGCTGGGCATAGTCGCCGGTCGCACTGTTTTGAAAAAAGTGCCTTTAGTCTTGTTGCATAAAATTAGCGGAATGCTGTTTTTGGCGCTGTCGGCGGTTGCGGTTTTCCGGGCTTATAGCAGCTACACAGGTTAGCTGGTTTTGTTTCGGCAATTGACCGGCGTCATTAGTAAAGATAAAATCAGCCGCTGATTTGAGTGTTCCTGATTAATATCCGATAACACTCAATGCAAACGGGTCTATTCGGTCGTTCGATTAACCCCAAACGTTGGCTTTCATAGAACCGCCTCAATGTGAAATCCGGCTAAACAACAGTGAGGTGAATTTTTGAGATATATCATGGATAAATTAACAGCACTTTCTGTCAGCATCGGCGTTTTGGCCGGTGTTGCAACATTTTTGGCAGTAGGGCCTGCCAGCGGATTCTTTTTTATCTGGGCCGCAACCATTGCTTGGGCAGCC
>Ga0182019_10001871_pt1 | contig 10727 bp, 8 predicted proteins | sample 812E2MmetaG_FD_120483 | JGI IMG/M metagenome (GOLD analysis project Ga0182019, IMG submission 120483) | Permafrost microbial communities from Stordalen Mire, Sweden - 812E2M metaG | ecosystem: Environmental > Terrestrial > Soil > Wetlands > Permafrost | place: Sweden: Stordalen | collected...
TCACGTCCGGACGTGCCCGCGGGGTCACCGGTGAACCGCAACAATCGGTTGAATTTACCGTAGCACCATGAAAGAGAAAGTCACACTGGATCTCAAAAGTGACGTCGACATGAACCCGAAAAAATTCAATTGGCCGGGATGGCTGGGGTGTCTCCTTCTCGCGTGCGCCGCGGTCGCCCCGGCCGGAGAGAAGCAGATCGTCTCGCTGAAGGATCTGAGCGACACGCAGGTGAAGTGCGCGGGATTCCGGATTCTCCAGGAAGCCACGGTCCACATCAAGGCCGTCGGCGCGGGGGGAGACAACAAATGGTCGTGGGGAGAGAACAAATGGTCCAGGAACACCGACCGGGGCGGGGACATGACCGCCTATCCCTGGATCATCGACGCGGACACGCGCAATGTGGTCTGGGAAATGACGATGGACAACTCGTCGAAGTGGAAAGATGAACGGTCATTTGACGGAACGGTGACGCTTCCGGCCGGATCCTACGAGGTCTATCTCGCCGCCGCAGTCTTTACGATAAATACGGCGTTCACGCACATGTCGATATCCGTCGACCACCGGAAAAACCCCCTCTTCGGCGACGTGAGGTCGGAAAAGAAGAATTTCTTCAACTGGCTTTCCGGATGGTGGTCGGACGATCTCATGAAAACGTGGAAGAGGCGCTCCCCTCTCTGGGGGATTGACCTCCTTGTCGACGAATCCGTGGGATGCACGCCGTACGCCCCGCCGAAAGAGCGGGATAACGCGGTGCTGAAAGCGACGGGCCTCGGCGAGAATGAAGTGGTCAGGAAGTCGTTTTCGCTTGACGATGCCGCGACGCTCTTCATTTACGCGCTGGGGGAGGGTGACCGCGAAGGCCAGCTTGCCGATCATGGCTGGATCGTCAACACAACGGACAGAAGGCGCGTATGGGAGATGCAGATCAGGAACTGCACGTATGCGGGGGGGGCCGACAAAAATATCCGCTACGTCAACACGATCACGCTGCCCAAAGGGGACTACACGCTCTACTACGTGACGGACGGGAGCCACTCGGGCGTCTGCTGGAACGCGAATCCGCCGTATGATCCGCTCAACTGGGGGATCACCGTCTCCATCGACCGGGAAAAGGAGCGGAAGAGCTTCAGGACGATTCCGAATGAAGAGGACCGGAACGTCATCGTGAGCCTCATCCATCCAAGAAACAGCGACTACCTGTCCGAAGGGTTCACGCTGAAAAAGGACGCCCGCGTGCGGGTCTACGCGATCGGGGAGAGGGACAATTCGCGGCGCTCGATGGCCGACTACGGGACGATTCTGGACGCAAAGACTCGGGAGAAAGTGTGGACGATGGACGTTGACAGGACGTCGCACGCCGGGGGAGACTCGAAGAACCAGTACATCGACGAGATCATCACTCTTCCCAGGGGCAACTACATTGCGACGTATACGACGGACGATTCTCACTCGTACAACGACTGGAACTCCGATCCCCCATACGACAAGGAGCACTACGGTATCACCGTGATGGGTGTCGGGGAGAAATGGGATCCCTCGATCGTCGGCAGGTACACCGAAGAACGTGAGAAGAACATCATCGCGCAGATCATCCGTCCCGGGGACAACGTGGATGAATCACGCCCCTTTACGCTCGAGAAGTCCTCCCGGGTCCGGGTCTACGCGATCGGGGAGGGGATGGGGCGCGAGATGGACGACTACGGCTGGATCGAGGATGCGAAGACGGGGACCGTTGTATGGGAAATGACGTACCGGATGACGTTTCACGCCGGGGGTGACCGGAAGAACCGGATGGTGAACACCACAATCCTCCTCGACAAGGGGAATTACCGGCTCAGGTTCAAAAGCGACGATTCCCACTCATTCGGGGACTGGAACGCTGATCCCCCTGACGACCAGCGGTCCTGGGGAATCACGCTGTATCGTGACGACTCGACTCCAGCGCCGGGAATCCCTCCACCGCCGGCTCCGCCCTCGCCTCCTGACGATCCGGAGAACTGAGTTACGGGCCGGGCCGCGAACTGCGGCCCGGTTTCTTTCTGAGCCTGACCGGGCGGGGAGATGTCGATCCGCGGAGCGTGCGGATCTCGCTCGCCGAGAGATTTCTCCAGGTTCCCGGCAACAGCCCGTCGAGCGTGAGATTCCCCATCCGTGTCCTGACGAGCCTCAGCGCCGGATGCCCGACGGCCGCCGTCATCTTCCTGACCTGCCTGTTCCGCCCCTCTGTCAGCGTTACCTCAATCCACGTGGTGGGCACGTTCTTCCTGAACCGGATTGGCGCCGGCCTCGGCGGAAAGTCCGGCGCGGCGGCCAGCAGAGTTACGTCCGCCCGCCTTGTCATTTCTCCCTCAATCATCACACCGCGTCTCAGTTTCTCGAGCGCGTTGCTGTCCGGCACTCGCTCCACCTGAACGGCGTACGTGCGGGGGTGCATGAAGCGAGGCTCCGTAATCCGTCGCTTGATGACGTTGTCGTCCGTCAGAAGAAGGAGCCCCTCGCTGTCCGCATCGAGCCGTCCCGCCGGGTAGACCGTATCCGGAAAAGGGCCAAACTCCGCGAGCGTTTTCCAGTCGCCGTCGGGAGTAAACTGGGAAATGACGCCGTACGGCTTGTAAAAAAGTATGACATTTGCGGGCATGGGGAGAAGATAGAGAGATCCGGCTTCAGAAGCGACGGGCTCCCTCCCTCTGCAGGTTGATTCTCGTCGAGCTTCTCTCTACAATGGGAGCATCACGAACATCAAAACGGGATTTCCATGCCCACGACAAGGAGAACCTTTCTGCGGCGCGCGGCCGCAGTCGGTGCGGCGGCTCTTTCCGGCAGCGCGTTTATTCCGGCGTTTATGAAAGCGTCGGACCCGCCCGCGGGAGGACCGCTTGTCATTGCAAGCGCGAACGGTCTTGCGGCTGTCGGCAAAGCGATGGAGATCATCAGGCAGGGGAATGACGCTCTCGACGGGGTCATCGCAGGGGTGAACATTGTTGAGGACGATCCCAACGACACGAGCGTGGGTTACGGCGGGCTGCCGAACGAGGACGGCGTCGTGGAGCTCGATGCTGCCGTCATGCACGGTGCGAGCCACATGGCGGGCGCTGTCGCCTCTCTCCGGAATATCAAGAATCCCTCGAAAGTCGCGCGCCTGGTGATGGATCGGACGGACCATGTCCTGCTTGTGGGGGAGGGGGCGCTCCGGTTTGCGCGGGCGCACGGGTTCAAGGAGGAGGATCTTCTGACCGACAGCTCCCGTGAAGCGTGGCTGAAATGGAAGGAGAACATGTCGAAGGAGGACGCGTGGCTCCCCCCGCACGGCGACACCGACAGCGCAAAGGACATCGGGGAATTGTTCGAGCCATACATGAAGCACACGGGGACGATCCACTGCAGCGCGATCGACACGCACGGCAACATCTCCTGCGCGACGACGACGAGCGGGCTGGCATGGAAGATCGCGGGGAGGGTGGGCGATTCTCCGATCATCGGAGCTGGCCTGTACTGTGACAACGAGGTGGGGGCGGCGGGGTCGACGGGCCGCGGCGAAGCGAACCTGATCAGCTGCAACAGCGTGATGATCGTCGAATGGATGCGCGCCGGGAAATCCCCCGAGGAGGCGTGTCTGATGGCGTGCAAACGCGTCGTGGAGAACAACAAACAGCACAGGCTGCAGGACGACCAGGGGAGGCCCGCGTTCAACGTGTCGTTCTACGCCCTCAGCAGGAAGGGGGAACACGCAAGCGCGTCCGTCTGGGACAAAAAGCAGTATGCCGTCCATGACGGCACCTCTGCGCGGCTTCTCCCGGGGGCGTACCTGTACAAGAAATAGCATCCGCACCGGGTACGGGCGGCTCCATGTCCACCTGTTTCTATTGACTTTTCCTTGGTACATTTGTATCCTGAATCGTGGTGCCTGCGTGGTGGGGCCGGCGGGGGGGGGAGATCAGAGGGCGGTATCCGCAGCCGGACCGGCATGCGGTCCGCCCCTTGCGGGGATCGGAGATGAGATTCCCCGGTCCCGTGTGCTCCGTTCTTGCAACTCATGCAGACTGGGCGCGCGACAACCAGCGCACGTGACGCTTCCGCCTTCGCACTCTTCTCCCTCCGTCACATCGTCCTCCCCTTCGGCGCTTAGAAAGCGGATTCTCCACAATTTCGGCCACAATTCAGAATTGAATGGACCCTTCGATACGACGTTTCGTATTACTCCTTGTCATGTTCCTCCCCCTTGCCGCGCGCGCGCAGCAATTCAGGGTGGATACGCTCGCGCGGGGGCCCGCGATACAGCTCCCGTCCGCCATTGCGTTTATTCCGGGGTCGGATGACAAGTTCTTTTTCGCCGAGCGAAGCAGCGGACGGGTGCGTCTGTTCGACGATACGGTGAGCGCCGGCGCGTTCGTCACGGTCCCTGTGGAGGATGAGAACGAGCAGGGACTTCTCGGCGTCGCGGTGCATCCCCTCTATCCTGATTCCCCCTATGTGTACGTCTACTACGTCCGGGCGTTTGACCGTGCCGGCATTCTCGAGCGCTATCGCATTCAGGACGGAGAAGGGGTCTCTCCGCAGCTGCTTCTGTTTATTGCGCGCCGGGACTACGACACGCGGAACAACGGGGGAATTCTCAGGTTCGGTCCTGACGGGAAGCTCTACATTGCGGTCGGCGATCATGGTGCAAGGCCGTCGAACGCTCAGGACACGCTGGGGGGGAGAAATCTCCGGGGGAAGATCCTCCGGCTGAACCCTGACGGCACTGTTCCTGCCGACAATCCCTTTCCCAGGAAGTACTTCTGGTGCATCGGCCTGCGCGACCCGTCGGGGATGGGGTTCGATCCGGCGACCGGGCAGCTCTATGTCACCGAGGGGGGATCGCTGATGAATGAAATCCTCGCCGCTCCCCGCGGGGCAAACCTGGGATGGCCGGGCCGCCGTCCGGGTTCGCACGAAGCCGAGCGCGCGCCGGCGGTCCTCTACAGCACCGGGCACGGTGATCAGCCGGAGCTTTCCGGCATCGCGGTGTACCGTGGAGATCTGTTCCCGCGGCTGAACGGGAAGATCCTCTTCGTCGGAAACGCGGTCCCTGTGCTCTGGGCGGCTGCCCCCGGCGGCAATGGGGACACACTTCAGGCGGAGCCGATGTACAGATCCAACACCGGCTTCTCTGACGTGCAGGTCGGTCCGGACGGCTGCATCTACCTTGCAAACGGCCCGTACAGGGCGAGCAGGATCGTCCGGCTCTCGCCTCTCCGGCCGCGGTTCATGTCCGAGCCTCCGCTCAGTGCCGTTCTCGGGGAGCGGTACATCTACACACCCGCATTTTCCGGGACTCCTCCGGCCATTGAAATACTGAGCGCTCCGGAAGGCATGGCCGTCGATTCCACGGATTGGAGCGTCCGCTGGGTTCCCACGAAGCCGGAAGCGCTCGAGGGAAGACAGGCCGTCGTGATCCGCGCGCGCAACGGTGCCGGATCCGCGGATCAACGGTTCACGATCGCAGTCCAGAATGTCAACGGGCCCCCGGCGCCGTTCGCGGTGATTTCCCCCCCCGAAGGAAGCGAACGCCGGTTCCTCGGCGAAGATCCGTTCGTGACGTTCAGCTGGGCGCCGGCGAACGACCCTGACCTTGACACGGTCCGTTACACTCTTCAGATCGACACCGTTGCGGCGTTCAGCAGCAGGTTTCTCATGAACATCGACGCGGGTCTGTCCGACTCGGTTCGCGTTCCGCTCCCCCAGTCAAGCAGCACGTACTTCTGGCGCGTGGCGGCCTCGGACGGAAAGAGCACAACGCTTTCCGTCCCCCGCGTATCGAGACTCGAGGTGATTTTCTCCAAGTTCCTGGGGCGCGAAAAGGCCCGCCACGTCGAATCCGTGATCGAGCAGAATTTCCGCGTCCCCCTCAACCCGGAGCCGGGAATACGGTATTCGATCCCGCGCGCCGGTTACGTGCGTCTCACGATCTTCAACCTTCTGGGACAGGAAGTGGCCCGGCTCTACGACGGGACGCAGCAGGCGGGGACGTACGAGGTGGGGTTTGCCGGCGCGAATCTTCCGAGCGGGATCTATTTCTACCGTCTCATCGCCCCCGGTTTCGCGGAGACGAAGAAAATCGTCGTTTCAAAGTAACTCCCCCCCCCGCTGCGCCTCACATCATCTGCTCCGTCGTATGATAACGATGGTCTTATCGTCGGAGTAATCGATGAGCCTGTTGTGCAGCTGCACGTCCTCGATGATCAACTGGCAGATTTCTTTCGGCGACTTCGACCTGAACTCCTTCAGTTTCCCGATCAGGCGCTCCTCGCCGTACATTTCCCGTTTCTCGTTTGACGCCTCCACGATGCCGTCGGTGTACAGCATCATGATGTCGCCGCGGTGCATGATCGTGAACTCGGTCCTGTACTTCTCCGCGGGGAAGGGGCCGATAATCTGCCCCGTGGCTCCGAGCGCCTCCGTCTGCCCGGTCGCGGCGTGGAGTACGATGGGGAAGCAGTGCCCCGCGTTCACGTACGACACAAGACCGTTGTCCGAATCGGTGAATTCGGCATACACCATCGATATGAAATGTTCCGGGGTGAACGTCTTGTTGACGAGGCGGTTCAGCCGTCCTATCAGCGTGGTCATTTTCGTCTGGAATTCGACTCCCATCCGGATCGCGCCCGAGACGTACAGCGCCTGTGCGGCGGCGGAGAGCCCCTTGCTGGCTGCGTCCCCGATCACGACCCCGAGGCGGTCCTTGTCGTCGGAGGCCTGCAGGTAGTCGAAGAAGTCACCGCCGACGATCCGCTCGGAGAGCGACACGCCGTACAGGTCATAGTTGGCGAACTTGAGTTCGTGAACGGGGAGAATGCTCCTCTGGATCTCCCGGGCCTTGTCAAGATCCCGCTCCAGATCCTTCGCCTTCCTCTCGGTCTTCCTGTTGCGAAGCGCGGACGTCAGTGCGCTGCCGATGATGTTCAGCGCGTACATCATGTCCTCTTTCAGATAGTCCGCGTTTATCGCGAGGACGTACTGGTAGAGCGTATAGCCCTTCCAGGTCACTTTCTCGCCGATCCCCGTCGCCGAGTAATGCGTGATCCCCTTGTGACGGAGGTAGCGGTTCGTCTCCGTCCCGACAACCGTCAATTTTTTATCGAGCTGTGCGAACAGAGGGTAATCGACAACCCTGATCCGGAAGTTCTTCCTGATTTCCTCGATCTCGCCGTACTGCCGCAGCAGCCTGTACGAGCCGGTATTGTGCTCAAGCTTCCATATGCGCCCCCCCTTGATGGGGAGGGCTTCATTGACGATGATGTTCTCGAGTATGTGCCCGAGGAGCTGCTCTTCGGTGCGGACCTTCTCGTCGCTCAGAAGCCTTATTGTCCTGTAGAGCTTGTGCTGATCCATTGTGTCCTGCCTGTTCATTCAAATGCGCCCTGCGGGCGCCGTGCATTATTCGTTGTATTTCATCTCGCCAACCCGCAGCGCGATCGCCAGGTGGTCTTCCTTGCGCGGGATCGCGCAGCTGTACATCCGGCTGTACGCGCAGTACGGGTTGTAGGCTTTGTTCAGATCGATGACGTACCTGAGGTCCGGATTGTGCCGGTCATCTCCGGCGTCGATATACCGGCCGACCCCGTATGTCTCCCGTCCGGTTGTGCTGTCGGTGAACCAGATGCTCATGGTCTCGGGGTATTGCGCATATCTCTCGCCGTCATAGGGCGTGAACTTGTAGACGTTGAGCCGGATCATCACCGGCGCGCCTGTTTCCCCGGGGACGGGGAACTCGACATACCCGTAGCGAAGCTGTCTGCGCGGCTCCCCCTTCGTTCCCATCACGGTCACCGTTTCCGGCGCGGCGTACGTGTGAAGAACGGATTCCCCGCGGAACGCCGGGTTGACGGGGAACCAGTTGATTCCGTGGTACCGTGCGCTCGTGTCGCGGACGAACGGAGAGTGGGGGTCGTGCGCGAAAAATGCATCCTTCTCCGCTCTGTACTCCATGTTCTCCTCGATGATGCTGAGGCTGTCGGCCCTCGTGAGAACGGGGAGCGCCGGCGTCCGGCCGCACGATGCGAATGCCATGACGCACCCCGCGAGCGCGGCGCAGGCGGCTGACGGCAGAGACTTCATCGCGGATCCTCCGTAACATGCCGGTAGACCTTTTCCACGTTTTCCGCCATCGCAGGTGCAGTGTATCTTCGCTCGTAAAGGGCGAAAGAGGCGCGTCCGAATGATTTCCGTCGGCCGCCGTCGGCAATGAGCCCGAGAAGAGCGAGCGCGAGTGCGGCGGGGTTTTCCGCCGGGGTCAGGTACCCTGAGTGTCCCTCCTCGATCATCGCGGCGATCCCGCCGACGTCCGTCGAAACGACGGGGAGCGCGGAGGCGAGCGCACGCAGTATCGCTATCGGGAACATCTCCGATGCGAGATCGATCGATGAGTGGCAGTAGACGTCGAACGCGGGGTAGAGATCCCGCAGATCGTCTCTGAAGCCGAGAAACCTGACCGAACCGCCGATTCCCAGCGCGTCGGCCTGCGCCTTCAGGGAATCCTCGAGTTCCCCGTCGCCGACGATCAGGAAGAGGACGTCTGTGCGCTCGCGTGCGATGAGCGCAGCGGCTTCCAGGAGAAAGCGGTGCCCCTTGAACGGCACGAGCCGGGCGACGTTCCCGACGACGACCGTCTTCTCGTCGATGCCCATGGCGCTCCTTGTCCTGGCCCGAAGGGGCATCCTGACCTCGTCGGGGTCCGATTCGATCCCGATGGGGATTGTCGTCACTTTGCCGGGCGGAATCCCGTCCTCCCGGAGCAGGACTTCCCTCCCGGCGTCGGCGTCCGTTATGAAGTGGGACGTCCCGAATCTGTTCCTCAGCGCATGCGTGATGTTGTGCCGGATCGAGTGCGTGCTGTGCACCCCCGCGACGTGCTTCGCCGTCGTGCCCGCCGCCGCGATCGCCGCGCATGTCCTGTCGTAGTTCGCGTTGCTGTGGACGATTGTGATTGACCGTTCGCGCATCGCCCGGCGGAGAACGCGCGAGACCTGGAACACGCGGGCCATCCCGCCGTACTCGACGGGGACGACGGGGAGCGAGGCTTCGGTGCATTTGCGGAGGAGCAGGTGGCCCGGGGAGGCGGAAACCCAGACGCTGTGCCCCCGCCGTGCGAGATAGCGGGCCAGCGTCAGGACGTAGTCCTCGCCTCCGGCGAATATGTCCGTGGCATCGGTGAGAAGGACGTTCATCGGATCAGCCGTTGCCGTAGACGTCGCCGATGCCGAATTTGCTTGCGGCCCAGAGAGCGAGATTCGCGGTGATGGCGGTGACGGCGCGGTTTTCGTCTTCCTCGCGGACCACGAGATCGTACGTGTCCGCGATAAACTTCATGTTCCGCAGTATTTTCCGCACCTGTTCCCTCGTCACGGTCCCGTGCCAGAATGCGATCTGGCTCAGGATCATCCCTCCGTGGCGCCGGAGGAGTTCCCTTACGCTGATCACCTTCTCGGCTCTGGGTGTGCGGGGGACGCATATATAGGAGAGGTCCGTAAAGTATTCATCCCAGAACGTGGCAAATATCTTGTTCTCCGGACGCCTGAGATACCGTGCGCGCTTGAGTGAAAAATGCGCCTTCGTCCTGACGCGGTACCGGGGAATCACCGGGTGGAGGTCATACAGCGTGCGCGTTTGAGTCGGATCCTCGGTGTCGGGTTCGCGGTAGACCCATCGCTTTCTGAGCTTCCGCCACGTATCCACGCAGACCACCGGGGCTTTCCGGCTGTCGATGGAAATGAACTTGTCCCGTTCCATCCCCACGACCGTGATCCAGTGGTTCCATCCGTCAACGCACAGGAGGGCAGGGTACCCCTTTTTGAGCGAGTGGACCAGCTCGCGCTTCGCCCGGAGCGAATCCTTCCGGCGGATTACCTTCATTTCGCAGTTATAGGCCTTGGCTGCCCTGGCGAGCTTTATCTCGTCCGTCCCGTTCCACCAGTGCGTCCCGGCGATGTGCGAAATCCTGTTCTCATCCACTATTCTGCCCAGCATGATAAGGGCATACTTCAAAGCGAATGGTCCGCACTGCCACTTGTTCGGCTGAGGATAGAGTCCCATCGGCGAGGTAAATTCCGGATCGAAAGTAGTCCTGAGAAAACAACTGTGGCCCCCTGGAGGGACCACGTTACGTCATAGAATACGGAAAACGGGGGGGATTTCCAATGAGGAGATATTGCTGATTTTCGTTCATTTTGGGCGTTTTTGGCCGTTCGGGATGATCTTACACTCCCCGGGGGAAAGCGCCTTACTTCCTGGTCCCCCCCGTCTCCCTGACAAACGCGATCATCCCCGTGTTCGGGGGGGTGTGACCCATCTGTCGCATGAGTGTCACGACCTGTCCTCTGTGGTACGTCGAATGGTCCACAACATGCTGAAATGCCTGGGCGAACGTGTGTACGAACTGCTCCCCCGTCGAGGTGGACATCGTGAACGTCTCCTGGAGCTTCCTGTCGGTCATGGATCCGAGGAATTTCGCGGTGGCGAACCCTGTCTGCTCCCACAGTCTTCTGACGTCGGCGATTGTCGGCACCTCGGCCGGCGTGATCATCGCTTTGTCGGGTGTCCCTGTCATGCGGGAGAGCCACATCTTCTCGGCGCCGGCCAGATGCGTAAGCGTCCCGTGAATGCTCCGGTGGCTGCTTTGCAGATCGCGCACGGGGTCCTCTGCGGGGAGGGCCTCCACCGCTTGCAGTATCCTGTTGGTGGCCCACGA
>Ga0182019_10001874_pt1 | contig 10718 bp, 11 predicted proteins | sample 812E2MmetaG_FD_120483 | JGI IMG/M metagenome (GOLD analysis project Ga0182019, IMG submission 120483) | Permafrost microbial communities from Stordalen Mire, Sweden - 812E2M metaG | ecosystem: Environmental > Terrestrial > Soil > Wetlands > Permafrost | place: Sweden: Stordalen | collected...
ATATAAAAACCACTCATATATAAAAACATAGAAGTTTTTTTGTTGTCTTTGTCAATATCTCTTTGCTGTTATTTTTTAGGTCCAAGTCATCCTCTATCCTTCTGCTATATCTCCCAGGATAATATATCCCTGGCTCTATTGTTATTACGCAGCCAGACTTTAGGATGTCTTTTGATCTGCTGTTCAAAGTCGGCCCTTCATGTATCTCGACACCTATTCCGTGGCCAAGGCCGTGGATGAAATATTTTTCTTTATCACCGAGAATTTTTCTGCAATATCTGTCTATGTCAGAGCATTTCTTGTCTACCCTGCAAAAGTCTATGCAAGAATTGTTTGTCTTAAGCACTAATTCATAATCTTCTATCTCTTTTTTTGCAGCTCTTCCAAGATATATTGTACGGGTCATGTCTGAGCAGTATCCTTTGTATTTCACACCAAAATCTATGACACAGAACCCTTTATGAAGGATGTCATTGGAATCATGATGAGGGTTTGCAGAATTTTTTCCAGAAGCGATTATAGGTTTGAATGATGTCTTCAATCCAAATCTTTTCGTCTCTGAATCAAGAAATTCCATCACTTCCCTTTCTGTCTTGAATCCTTTTTTTCCAGGCTTCGATTCCTTTTGCCTGAATCTTTCAAAAAGATTTGCGATTATCTTGTCAGCATATCTTGCTGCAGTCCTTATCTTTTTTATCTCATCAACATTTTTTTGCATGCGCAATATCTTTAAATCTTCTGATATGTCGATAAAACTTTTTTTCAGCTTCTTTAGACCATTGAATTCTGCCAGCGATATATATTCAAAATTGATGCCTATCTTCCCTTTTATATCGAGTGATTCGATGATCTCTGAAAAATCTCTCTGAGTGATTGTCTTAAGCATTATTTTTTTTCCTTTGATGGCTTCTTTAGCTCTTCCATACTCTAATTTTGGGACAATCAATATCTTTTCATCCCTCTTTATTATCAAGACGCAATATTCAAAGGTCTTCCCAAGAAAATAATAGATGTTGGGATCTAATTTATTAAGGGAAGTGTTTATCAGCACAATCGCACCGATTCCCTTATCTAATAGTCTTGTTTTCATTTTAATCATATGTAAAGCCCATCAAAGATCAACATAATCTAGATATTAAAAGAATCTATGCAGCAAGAGAGCTTTGCTCGTGTTCTGCCACTTTTTCACGCAGCCTATTATTCAGACTCTGCATATCAACCATGTAATTCTCTAGCATGCTTATGACTCTTTCTGCATTCTGCCTAGACACACTGATTGATGTGATATTATTTATCTTTGTCGTCATCATATTTATCTCTTGGATATCGTGTGCATCATTTATCTTAAGGGCAATGTTTCGCATCATGGATAATAATGTTATCCATTTAAAACCAGAATTCTTTAAGAATGTCTGCAGGTCTTCTGTAGAAGAATTTCCTTGGAGCCTGAGTCTTACGATTTCAGAATCAAACAAAGTCAATGCGCCACTACGCATTTTTTCCAATATCTCATTATCCTTCTTGAAGTCTGTATAAACCATTTTAACACCTATTCTTTTCCTATCAAGTCAGCAGTACATGCACCTACAATTGCTGCAAGGAGCACTCCTCCAACCATCTTATAGGATTCAATGAAGCTGTGGCCGAAACTAGGATAAAATACATATAAGACCACAACTGACATTATTATCGAAGCGGCATAAAGCACTATCAACCTGACAGGCATGAAGACCAATATCTTCGGATCTTTTATCTTTCTAAAGCCAGTTGCATAGATGAATAATAATCCTATGAAAAAGCATAATACATACAATAATGTGATCCTTTCAATATCTATAGTCTGGGATATCTCTACACCATAAGTGAAGGTATAATGCACAGCAAGGCCAATGAATGCCCCGACAAGTCCTTTGACAATATCTTTAAGTGTAATCTTTGCTAATGGATGCGCCCCGACCTCTTTCTTTATTTGCTGCTCCAATACTTCAAGTTTCTCTAGCTCATTCTCTTCCCTGTTCTCTTTCTTTTCAACATTCTCTTCAATCTTTTCAAGGAGTTTTTCTTCTTTGACAACTGTCTTCTCTTCTTTCTCGACCTTCTTTTCTTCTCTCTCTATGGAAGCTTCACGTGCCTCTACAGATTTTTCCTCTGTAAGGATGTTCTTTTCAGCACTCAATACTTTATTAAGTTTCATGCTGTTGCTTTTAGATCTAGAAATAGGTTTATTGTGTTTTTTTGCATGCTTTACAAATTTATTCAATGCTTTCTTGACTTTTTTATTGGATACTTTTACTAATTTTTTTACCATTTTGATTGAAATTATCGCTTTTAACAACAACTATAGATTTTGGTTTATATGTTTTATCATTTATGTCTTTGTCTGATTGTGGCATTATGACTTATCCTGCTCCGCCTCCTCCTCCACCGCCACCGCCGCCTCCACCTCCGCCAAATCCTCCTCCACCGCCTGTTCCAGAGGCTCCTGCAAACGCAGGGCTAAAGGACATGTCAGAGAATGCGCTAGACATCGCAAGAGTGTGATAATTGACTGATCCTACAAATATTGTAGAGTTCATGTTCTTGTCAGGAAGAATTATCTTCATAGCATCTTCTACCTTATCAGCGACTCCGAGCGTCACAGCATATACAAGGAATTTTTCCCATAAGATGATTGCTTGAGGAGGATTGTTCTTCATTGCAGTAAAATCATTAAGATAATGCTTCAGATGTTTCCATTTAAGATAATGCTCTGCTCCGTGAGGAGTCCTTTTAGGGAGGGCCTGATTGAATATGGTGTTCATCACTGCACCGATTATTCCTGCAACAGCCCATGAAGGATTTTGTGAGATGAATGCCAATACGACAGCAGCACCGCAGATGAGATAGAACCAGAAATATGCATTGCTGTTGTCGAAAAACCCTTCAGCGATAGCCTCTTCTTTTACTTTGTCCTGCCATTCCCTGAACTCTTGTTGGAAACCATTGATAGGATCACTCACTGATGACTCGAATTTGCTGAACAACACTGAAAGTTCTTTATTTTTCTGTTCCCCATCACTCTTAGCGACATGTACTATATAATCCAATACCATCGCTTCATGTTCTCTTAGACCTGTTGTAGAAGGATCCTTTACCATGATATTATAATCTGTATCTTTTCCAAATATCCCGAGGATTTTCTTTTTCTTGACTACATCGAATTTCAATTTTTTGAGAAGACACAGATGAAGTATTGTTGCAAGATAATCCCTCGGTCCAGGTTTTTTTGTGTTCTGATTTATCAATGCAGAGACTATTGCCGGAGGATAATCATAAGGTATCTCTCTTTCATATATTGCGTTGTCTACAATCTTCGGCTCTCTTCCGAACACTATATATAATGACAAGAAGATGACGATGATTATTATGAGCGGCACAAAGAAAGTTATGACATTGCTTCCAGAGCCTCCGAGCCATGGGACTATATACATTATGAATACTGCGAAAAAAAATCCATAGATAACCCATTTAAACACTTGACTTACGATATTTCTGGTCTTCCTAAAGAACTGCAATATTATGAAGACAAACACCACAACATAGATTAATCCGTTAAGGATACCTCCTACCAAGAATGCTAATACCACGCCGACCAATGAATTGTTAGTAGATCCATATAATGGAGTACTTACTCCTGAAGTTTGGGGATATCCATTCGTCTTATATCCTGCCTCTTCATTAAGTATTTTTTGCAGACCGTCCTCGAAGGCGATATTCTGGCGTAAAGGGAGCATCGATGAATTGAACACCACCCTTAATTCTACCCATTGATACGCAGGTATATTGAATGCCTGCAATATCACTGTCCTGTTATCAGCAAGCATGGCTATCTTGCCATTGATGTCTGGATGGCCCCATGTATAGACATCTTTAGGGTTTGCCTCTTGTGGCAATATGAATTCAGAATCAAGCTCTTTTAGTGGATGGTCCCATCCATCACCCCAGATCTTCCAGTTGAATTCTGTCACATCCTTATAGACATTGAGGGCATTGCTCAGCTTATAGCTGAAGATGAATGTCTTGCTTTCAGAATCTGCTGTATAATACCATTTTATCCTTTTAGTGTTGTATCCTGTATCAGTCTGCTCGAAGACCAATGGATTGCCACTCGAGTCTGTAACCTTCACATCACTTATCTGCTGATAATCCAGTTTTATGTCTCTGTATGCAAAAGTGAATGGTCCATCAAAAGTATAGCTGATGCTCTCTTGCACATCAAGAGATGCGTCATCATTGACAACTACATGGATATCTGCCTTGTCAACTGTGTAGGATTTTGCAGAAGCAACGGACATGCAAATGAGTAAAAAAAACGTAAACAATAGGGAAAATCCTAAAATCTTGGATTTTTGTTTTAGTATATATGTTGTGCTTTTTTTATTCATCTGCTCACTTTATCTGTTTGTTCTTTTTTATGAACTTTTCATTCATATCATGCAATGCGACTATGAACAATGATTCTGCCCATCCAAGAGGATTATTGGAATTATATTGCGGGCTATTTGAAAAATATAGTTCTGGGACTCCTGCCGAAGTCACAGTGTTTAGCATCATATCTATGAAATGCTCTGCCTTTTCCTTGTCATTTAGTCGCTCATATATTATTGCAAGCCATGACAATCCAAAACACCACTCTGCTTCTTCACTGTATCCGTCAGGATTCTTGTTATAATACCAATCGTTCTTATATCTTATAACCCCTCTCTCGCGGAGCAGCAGATATTCTACATTAGTCAGGATCTCGCTGCGCTGCTTTGGAGTCACGACATTATATGGATAAATAAGGCTTAGCAGCGCAAGGTCTACAAATTTCTTCTTAGACTCTCTTGGAAGCAATTCATTCAATGTGGTCCTCCCTTTTTCAATGAGCCAGTCAGGCACTTGAATGCTTGGAAGCCTTTTGATTGAGAGCAGTCCAGCGACACATGCACCTACAGAAGATGCATGTACCTCTTCATCATTCTCCCATATCCCATTATCTTCATCACACCAATAATGTATGCTCTCAAGATATTTCACCAGCTTGTTTACAATCCTTATATGGTCCTCGTTTTTGAGTATTACGAGCTTATGATGATGCTCTAATTCTCCTATACGGAACAATATAGCGCCTATGCTGTCATGCTGCTTATTTCCCCATTCTTCCCAAAACTCATCAAAAGTCTCTGGGTGGAATCTTGCATGTATATATTCATGTTTGTATTGAGGCTTTTTTGCGATAGCACAATCTATCTTGTGTTCATGTTTTAGAAATATCTGTAGCAATGCCTCGTATGTCTTATCTACAGTCTTCCAATCGCCTATAGTCTCAAATGCGAGGCATTCATAGAAATTGTCCCTAAGCCAGCTCTTGTCATATCCTGTGGCAACATTCTTATTTGATGCAGCGAATAGTCCTGATTCATATTGGAGATTCTTTAATATCTGGATATGCTGGGCGATCAGTTTCTCATAACTTACACGAGAAGGATGTTCTCTTCTGAACGCCAGCTCTTTCTTGACCCTTTTTCGAATTACTCTATTGATAATACTCAAGACAACACCTCTTTACATCAACCATTAACATTGCTTTTTAAATAATTTACCATTATTGCGGTTTATTGAGCACGACTTCGAAAGGTTTAAATAGTTTTGTTCCATATATCTAGAATATGTTGGAGCCCGTCTCTGGTTCGATATTGTATGATAATGGAGATTTTATAGTTAGTCATTCTAGTGATGCTTATGCAAAAAACTTTATCCCCTTAGGGAATTCTTTTGTGAATAAAGGGCCTATCTTTTGGCTTAAACTAGATGCTGCTGATAGTCATTCTTTGGATGTTTATAGAAGAGCAATAGTTCAAGGGGCCATCAAGAATGGAGCTCCTGCATATCACGCAGAACGTTTTGTACAGGCCGTAGGTGAAGGCATTGAGAACATCCTTAGGCACGGATATAATTTTGAGCGCGGAAAGATACTAAATCTTCATGTAAGACTTACCCCTATGTGCGATGTGGCATCTTTGAGCGGTTATGGCAGGGTCCCCAATTTTGAAACAATAGATAGTGCGGTGACACACGCAAAAGATTACATTCAAAGAGCAGCCGCATTGAATGATGCATTGAACAATGGCTCGAAATCTCGCGAGGAAATACAAAAAGAAGCCTCGGAATTGTTGCGCGGAACCCATGGCAAGGGCATAAAAGATATGATTGCTAGATGCGATTATTTGAGATGTGAGTATAATAACGGACAGACTATATGGATGCTTTTGATGCTAAGGCCGGATGCTATTAATGGTGCACGTCCGAATTAGTCACTAGCCACCCCTCCCTAAAATATATAAACTAATCATTTTTCTCTGAGCAAATGGTCTATGCAACTCAACTAAGCTCATTTCTTTATTGTCCAAGAAAGCTTTTCATAAGCAATGTTCTTTTAGTTGAAGAGCCTGTCAAAGAAGAATTGGTGAAAGGAGAGATTTGGCATAGGACATATGAATGGATAAATAAGCATGAAAAATCCCTTGTCGAGAAGATCAAGACAAAAAATTTCATGGATATCTCTGAGATTTATAGAGCAGAATTTGCAAAAGCCTTGAGAAACACCATCATCCATCATAAGGCCGCATTGAAACAGTTTGACATCAAATTGATGGACTTATTCAAGCAGTTTTGGCCTGCAATGGATGAAGAAGCGAAAATTAGGGCGTGGAATGTCGCGGCATTTGCAACTAAACACGATATTTTTGGTAAAGAGCTTTGGGAAAAACTCTCTCCAAAAATACTCTCAGAGCAGCATTTCAAGAGCGAGAAACTAGGATTATCAGGAGTCATTGACATGATCGAGGTCTATGATAATATTGTATATGTACCTATTGAATTGAAGACAGGGATGGTGCCTGATGGGAACAATGCAATGTGGCCAGGCCATAGGATGCAGCTTGCAGTCTATCTCATGCTTCTTGAAGATTCTGGAAAATCAGTCTCAGAAGGTGTCCTTAAATATAAAGGATCTGACGAGAAAAGAGTCTTGATGCTAAATACGTTGCTTAAAGAAGAGGTGTTGGATCTTGTCAATCAAGTCAATAAATTGATTAAAGGATTTGATATCCCAGAAAAGACTGACAACAAGAAGAAATGCATCAAATGCTCATTCAAAGAAGTCTGTTATGATGATGAGAAAATGGAAAAACTTGTGCAAGAATCAAGAAAAAATAAATCATAGAGAGTTTTCATAAAACCATTTTGTTAGTTGCATTATCTGCGTCATATGCTCTTTTGATAGATGATGGTCAAGCTTTTCAATTTCTTTTTCGACTTCATTCCATCTGCTAGGTATTTGTACAGACCCGATAACTTTTGTGCAGAAATTCATTTCATGGCCTAGTCCGGGCATATCCCCGTAAACATTTTCGCTTTTTTCTTTCATAAGACGTGTTCCTCCATAAAAAAGCATATTTGGACTGATGAGATATCCTACGAATGATCTTGCCTGATCACATTGATTTATCTCCCATGCAGGACAACCTTTTTCGAACCTGATATGTGCTGTAACCCCATATATTCCTGGATTTGTCCTCGGGCCATTCATATAAACAAGCGATAACTCAACAGGTGTTCTGTTTGAATTTCCTTCAATCCTCTTAACAAGCTCTACTGTGTCATTGCTTGGAAAGTCATGGATGCCTATTTTTTTCAGGTTCATCCTGACTATATCAATAAAAAAACCTTTCTGCATGCTTTTGTAAGGCAAATCTCTCCCTCCTGCCAATATTGTTGCCAGCTTTCTGTGTGTTTCACAGAATTGGAAATATGCTCTAGAACTCTCTAGTATTATTGGAAAATTGGCGCTCATCATAGAATTCATATCTGGCCTCATCTCTAAATCCAAGACTTGTGGGAATAGACCTAATACTTTATTTATCATATCTTCTGTAGTCTGTTCACTTTGAGATATTGCAGCGACGTGAAATGTAGTTAGGCCCTCAAGGCTCCTTGTTGGTAGGCGATATATCCTCGGATCAAAAAACGGATTGTTAGAGAATGTCATAGTGACTTCACCTAAATTGTCGCCAGAATAAACAATTGCCTTTACAGCCTCGATATTTTTTGGAGAATGTCCCATCGGGAATGTTATTTGCCTGAATTCTGGATCAGAATCCAAGATTTCTGTGAGTGACGGTCTTGAAGGCACAGCTACATATGTCGCTTTTCCATAGATGCCGTTTTCTTGTGCAGAGATTATTGTCATATTTTTGGCAATAGAAGATTATTTATAAATTTTATTGAATGTTCTCACCAACAAATAGCAATTATTTTCAATTCTTGCTCATTATTTATGCCAGGTATTAAATCCAAAAACTTTATATATGAAGTGTCTATTTATTCTTTTGTTATTAAAAAGTATATAAAGATTATTTAATGACATTCAAAGGTGATGTATGATGGCTGACGCAATAAAAGTTGACACAAAAAGTTCTGATGATAAGAAATTTTCCAAGCAATTGATAGGAAAGACAGTTATCTCGAAATCAGGAAAGAGATTTGGTGAAGTAGGCGATATAATCTTTGAGACAAGGTCAGGAGAATTGATACATGTCGTATTAGTAAATCCTACAAGTTATATCGAGAAGTTAGAGTTAGAAAAGACCAAGGAGGGCAACATCCTAGTGCCGTTCTCTGCAGTGATAGCAGTAGGAGATTTTGTCGTCTTGGCAGAAGAGGATATCATCTAAAAGATCCTGCAGGCATTGCCTGAAGGATAAATAATTTTTTCATTTAATCTTTCTTCATTTGACATAATATGCTTAGTATGCTCTTTATTTGCATTTTGTGAAATCTATGCTTTAATTGAGAATTACTTTTCATAAATTATAAATATACTCTTGAATTGCCTTCTTTATGAAACATGAATTATTTGAGCTCTGGAAAAATTTTGGTATCATAAAGAATGAGGCTCTCTTGAGGGCATTCTTAGAGATACCTAGGGAAGAATTCGTCCTTGATGAATATATAGAGCATGCCTATGATGACCATCCATTGCCCACGCTTTCTGGCCAGACCATCTCGCAGCCTTCTACAATGATGATAATGATCGATGCCCTTGATCTGAAGAAAGATGATGTGGTGCTAGAGATAGGTGCAGGCACAGGATATAGTGCTGCCATCATGTCAAGGCTCAGTGATAGGATATATACTGCAGAGACGATAACAGAGCTTATAGAAATGGCTAGAAAGAATCTTGAAAAACAAGAGATTGAGAATGTGGAAGTGATGAGAGATGACGGGACGCTGGAGTTCTACATGAAGTTCAATAAGATAATAGTCACATGTGCATGCCCTGCAATCCCTCGAGTACTTATCGAACAGCTAGGGAATCAGGGAATACTTATACTGCCTATAGGCCCGAAGTCCTCGCAATCCATGCTGAAGATAAAGAAAGAAGATGATAAGTTGCTTGTTGAAGAGATGGGAGACTTCATCTTTGTGCCGCTGCAGGGGATGTATGGATATGACTGAATATGACTATTGCTGAATTTCCGGAATATCTAGCAAAAATTTTATATAAAGAATCATATATATTCTATTAATGAAGAAAAAAAATGCGATAATCATCGTTATAGCCTTTGTGGTAATTTTTGCAATCCTTGTCTGGCTAATAATATCTTATTATCATTTTGTCGACGACACTAATAGCTACGATATAAACAATACTTTTGTCATCGGTAATTGGAACCTCCAGATATTCGGAGACAAGAAAGCGAATGATACAGAATTGATGGCGACATATGTCGACGTGATAAGGCATTATGATATAATATTTCTGCAGGAGATACGCGACAAGGACGCATCAAGCTTCCACGAACTCTGCTCGAGCCTGCTGGAATATTCCTGCAATATCTCGTCGAGAGCAGGAAGGTCGTCAAGTAAGGAGCAGTATGGCATAGTATACCTGAAAAAATTCAGGATCAGCAAAATTGTCGACTATAATCCTGATATGTTGGACAGATGGGAGAGACCTCCTGTCAGAGTGGATTTCTCGTATGGAAATTATTCTTTTTCAGCCTATGACATCCACACAAAACCCGAGGCCACGACAGAGGAACTCAGATTTTTAGAAGAGCTCGTAGATAAAGAGAACAATTCCAGGAATGTCTTGGTCCTAGGCGATCTGAATGCAGACTGCTATTATTTCGATGCAGATGCAGCAAATATTTTCTCGTCTTGGCATTGGATAATAAAGAATTCTGACGACACTACGACCGGTCCAAGTAATTGTGCATACGACAGGATGATCTTGAATCCTGATATGGATAATGAATTTGTAGATTATGGGATATATACTGAAAATATCGGCGAGAAAACATCAGACCATTATCCTGTCTGGATCAGGGTCAGAGATTATGATTATACAAAGGATTTGAGTATTGGAGCGTTTTTATCGTCGATGATTTGATTACTCGAGAGAGAATGTGTCTAATAAAAGCGCAAACTTTATAAATATAATTACTTACTCGTAAGTGATGACAATAACTGTTTTAGAAGGGATCGATTATTCTGGGAAAAGTACAATCGCAAGAATACTCGTGCCTAAATATGATTTAGCACACATCTCTATCGCTCTTTCCAAAGAAGAGAAAGGACGAATAAATGGCCTGTCGTTAGAAGAAAGATTCAGAGAATATCTTGCTTTGAAC
>Ga0182019_10001875_pt1 | contig 10713 bp, 8 predicted proteins | sample 812E2MmetaG_FD_120483 | JGI IMG/M metagenome (GOLD analysis project Ga0182019, IMG submission 120483) | Permafrost microbial communities from Stordalen Mire, Sweden - 812E2M metaG | ecosystem: Environmental > Terrestrial > Soil > Wetlands > Permafrost | place: Sweden: Stordalen | collected...
AGCCACCCAGTCCAGGAGCTTGTGGCGGACGGCCTGGATGTCCTCGATCCCGGCGAAGCCCCCGATGTCTCCCGTCTTCTTCATGGCCTTGGCCAGCCCCGAGACCTCCTTGAAATAGAGCGGCCGCCGCGAATCCGGGACGTAGTACATGATCAGGAGGTGGACCTTCAATCCGTCCGCGGCGCCGTAGTCGATCCCCTGCGGCGACCAGCCCACGGCGCAGAGCAGCTCGCCCTCGCTGCCCGTCCGGACGTGGGGGATCGCGACGCCGCCGCCGATGGCGGTGTTGGCCTGGGCTTCGCGCTCCTTGACGTCCTTGACGATGTCCATCCGGCCGCCGATGTCGGGGATGGCTTCGATCAGGAGGGCCAGGAATTCCAGGGCTTCATTCTTGTCGGTGGTCGACAGCTCGACCAGGCGGCCTTCCTGAAGGGCGTCCAGCAGGCTTTTCATGAGGCGTCTCCGAATTTCGCGTTGAACCAGCGCTTGACGCCGTGCGTCAAGGCGGCATAGGCCAGGAGGAAGCCAGCGATCCAGGCCCAATAGATCGGGGGCAGCGGGACGAAGCCCAGGAGCGGGGCGAGGGGCGAATAGGGGAGGACGACGGCCGCGGCCATGATCGACAAGGTGGTCAGGGTCATGACCCCGCTCGCCCGGCTCTGGAAGACGGGGATCTTGTTCGTCCGGATGATGTGGACGATGAGCGTCTGGGTCAGGAGCGACTCGACGAACCAGCCGGTGTGGAACAGCCGCTCGTAGTGCGCGCTCATCTCGGCCGATGTCCCCGGCTTTCCGAACAGGGCGCACTTGAAGACATACAGCATCAGGAAGAACGTGGCGTAATCGAAGATCGAGCTCATCGGCCCGATGAAGATCATGAATTTCTTGATGAAGCCCACGTCCCAGCGCCGCGGCCGGCTCAGGAATTCGGGGTCGACGTTGTCCGTCGGGATCCCGGTCTGGGAGATGTCGTAGAGGAGATTGTTCGTCAGGACCTGGATCGGGGTCATGGGCAGGAACGGGAGAAAGTAGCTCCCGCCGACCACGCTGAACATGTTGCCGAAGTTCGAGCTGGCCCCCATCTTGATGTACTTGATGATGTTGGCGAAGACCTTCCGCCCTTCGAGGATGCCGTCCTCGAGGACGAGGAGGCTTTTCTCGAGGAGGATGATGTCCGCGCTCTCCTTGGCCACGTCGACGGCCGTGTCCACGGAGATCCCGACGTCGGCGGCTTTGAGGGCGGGGGCGTCGTTGATGCCGTCGCCCAGGAAGCCCACGACGTGCCCCCCGTCGCGCAGGCGGCGGATGATCGCCTCCTTCTGCATGGGGCTGAGGCGGGCGAACACGTCCGCTTCCTCGATCGCCCGGTCGAAGCCCGCCGCGTCCAGCGCGGCCAGCTCCCCTCCCGTCACCAGGCGGCCGATCTCCAAGCCCACGTCCCGGCAGATCTTCCGCGTCACGAGGTCGTTGTCCCCCGTGAGGATCTTGACCCGGACGCCGGAGGCGCGAAGGGCCTCGATGGCCCGGGCGGCCGAGTCCTTGGGCGGGTCGAGGAAGGCCAGGTAGCCAAGGAGGACGAGCCCGCTCTCGTCGGCCGCGGAGAAGACCTCCTTGTCGTTCGGAAACTCCCGGTAGGCGACGGCGATCACGCGATAGCCCTGGGCGCTGAGGTCCTGGTACTCCTCCATGAGGTCGGCCTTGATGATGTCGATCAGGGGGAAGATGTCGTCGTCGATCTGGTAGCGGTCGCAGGCGGCGTAGACTTCCTCCACGGCGCCCTTGCAGATGAGGACATGGGTGTCCTCGTAGTCGATGACGACCGACATTCGCTTGCGGTTGAAGTCGAACGGGATCTCATCCACCTTGCGGGCGGCCTTCTCGACGTCGAGCTCCTCGTGGGCGAGGACCGCGTTGTCGAGGAGGTTGCGGAGGCCCGTCTGGTAGTAGCTGTTGAGGTAGGCATAGCGGAGGACGTCCTCGCTGTCGCGGTTCGTGACGTCGACGTACTTTTCCAGGATCACCCGGTCCTGGGTCAGGGTCCCGGTCTTGTCCGTGCACAAAATGTCGATCGCCCCGAAATTCTGGATGGACTTGAGCTTTTTGACGATGACCTTCTTGCGGGACATGGCGATCGCGCCCTTGGACAGGCAGACAGTGATGATCATCGGCAGCATCTCGGGCGTCAGCCCGACCGCGACCGCCAGGCCGAATAGGAGCGCCGCGAGCCAGTCGTGCTTGCTCAGGCCGACGATGAGGAAGGTGGCCGCGACCATGACGGCCATGAAGCGCATCATGAGCCAGACGAACGAGCGGATGCCCCGGTCGAAGCTCGTGTCCTCCTTGCGCGCCGTGAGGTGGACGGAGATCTCGCCCAGGAACGTGTCGAGGCCGGTGTTGACCACCAGCGCACGGCCCGCGCCGCTGACGACCGTGCTCCCCTGGAATACGGCGTTGGCGATCTCGAACGGGTCCGTCCCAGCGCGATCCCCCTCGCGGACCGCTGCGGTCGCGACGGGGGGCGCTACCGGAGCGACAAGAGTCGTCCCGGAGGAGCGCTCCGCACGGGGGGCCTTTTCGATCGGCATGGATTCGCCCGTGAGCGCGGACTGACCGACGAACAGGTCCTTGGCCTGGAGGATGCACGCGTCGGCGGGGATGATCGATCCGGCGGCGAGGACGACGATGTCTCCCGGGACGATCTCGGCCAGCGGGATCTCGCATTCCTTCCCCTCGCGGATGACGACGGCCGCGGCCCGGACGAGGCTCTGCAGCTCCTCGGCCGCCCGGCTCGAGCGCCGCTCCTGGACGTAGGACAGCAGGACGCTGAGGAGGATCATCCCGCCGACCACGATCGCGGACTTCAGGTCGCCCATGGCGAACGAGATCGCGCAGATGACCAGGAGCTGGATGACCAGCGGGTTGACCAGGCGCTCGAGGATGTCGGTCAGGAGACCGTGCCGCTTCGGACGGGCCAGGATGTTCCGGCCGTGTTCCTTGAGGCGCGATTCGACCTCGCCGGACATGAGGCCCGCCGTCCGGCTTTCCATCCGGCGGAGGGCTTCGTCCCCGGCGACCGAACAGATGTCCCGGAGCCGGACGGCGGCCGCCTCGTTCTTGGACGGTACGGCCTTGCCTCCCCGCGCGGGCTTCAGCTTATCGATGCGTTTCATGGCCGGCCTTTTTCCCGCCAGGGCGAACCCTGCGCTTCTTTGCTCCCCGCCCTACTTCGCGTCCGCCCAGGTCTTGCCCCAGCCGAGGTGGACCTTGAGCGGCACCTTGAAGTCGCAGACGCTCTCCATTTTATCCCGGACGAGCTTCTCGGCCGCTTTGCGCTCTCCCTCGGGAACCTCGAAGACGAGCTCGTCATGGACCTGGAGGATCATCCTCGTCTTCAAGTTCTTCTTTCGCAGCGCGAGCCAGATGTCGATCATGGCTTTCTTCATCAGGTCGGCCGCGGTGCCCTGGAGCGGCGTGTTGAGCGCGATCCGCCGGCCCGCCTGCTGAGCGTTCCTGTCGGCTTGGCGGAGCTCCGGGACGGGGCGCCGCCGGCCGAAGAGCGTCTCGGAATAGCCCGTCCGCGCGGCGTCCTCGACGATCCGGTCCAGGAACTCCTTGACCTTGGGGTACCTGGCGTAATACGTGTCGATGAAGGCCTGGGCCTCGGCGTTGGAGGTCTGGAGCTCCTTGGCCAGGGAGAAGGCCGATGTGCCGTAGATGACGCTGAAGTTGATGACCTTGGCCCGCCGCCGCTGCTCGTCCTTGAAGAGCGAGGAGCCTTCTCCGAAGACGCGGCGGGCGGTCTCCTCGTGGACGTCCCGGTCCTCGGCGAACGTTTCGATCAGGGCCGGGTCCCCCGACATGTGGGCCAGAACCCGGAGCTCGATCTGGGAGTAATCGGCCCCGAGGAAGAGGCAGCCTTCCTCCGGGACGAACGCCTGGCGGATCCGCCGCCCCGTCTCCTCGCGGGCCGGAATGTTCTGGAGGTTCGGGTCCGAGCTCGACAGCCGCCCCGTGGACGCCACGGCCTGGTTGTAGGACGTGTGGATGCGGCCGGTCTCGGGGTCGATCAGCTCGAACAGGGCGTCGGCATAAGTGGATTTGAGCTTCGTCGTCTTCCGGAACTCGAGGACGAGGCCGACCATCGGGTGGAGCGGCGCGAGCTCCTCGAGCACGTCCACGGCCGTCGAGAAGCCCTTGGTTGCCCGCGTCTTCCGCGAGACGGGCAGCTGGAGCTTGTGGAACAGCACGTCGCCGAGCTGCTGGGGCGAGTTGATGTTGAAGTCCTTCCCGGCCGCTTCGTAAATCTTCTTTTCGAGGCGGCGCAGGCCCGCTTCGAGCTCGACGGAAAGGCTGCGGAGGGCGCCGCCGTCGACCTTGACCCCGATCGTCTCCATGTCGGCGAGGACCTCGATCAGCGGCTGCTCGATCTGCCGGTAGAGCGGCGCGAGCTTCTCGGCTTCGACGCGCGGCCAGAGGATGCGGCTGACTTCGAGGGCGTAGTCCGCGTCCTGGGCCGCATAGGGCGTCACCTTGTCGATCGGGGCCTGGTTCATCTTGATTTCGGCCTTGCCCCGGCCCACGACTTCGTTGTAGGGGATCGCGGGCAGGTGGAGATAGGCCGTCGCCAGCTTGTCCAGGTTGTGCTGGCCCCAGTTCGGCTCGACCAGGTAGGACAGGATCATGGTGTCGAGGTCGATGCCCCGGAGGCTGATCCCCTCGCGGGCCAGGACGATGGCGTCGTATTTGATGTTCTGGCCGACCTTCCGGACCGCGGGGTCCTCGAGCACGCCGCGCAGGGCGCCGAACGCCTTGTCGATCGGGATTTGCGGAGGGGCGCCCAGGTAATCGTGGCGGAGCGGGAGATAGAAGGCCTCGCCCGGCTCGAGGGCGAACGACATGCCGACAAGGCGGGCCCGGGTGGGGGAGATGTCGGTCGTCTCGGTGTCGACCGACACGACCCCCGCCTTGCGGATCCGGGCGGCGAGGGCGCGGAGGTCGGCCTCCTCGAAGATCGCCTTGTACGCCCGTTCGGATGCGGACGAAGCGGGTGCCTTGCGGTATTCGTTCACGAGCGAAGTGAACTCGAGCTCTTCGAAGATCCGGGCGGCCGCATCGCGGTCGGGCTCGCCCAGGACGAACCGGTCGGGGTCGAAGTCCACATCGAGGCCGGTCTCGAGGGCCACGAGCTTCCGGCTCATCTCGAGCTTGTCCAGATTGTGGACGAGCTTGTCCCGGACCTTCGGGTTCCGGATCCTGCCCGGGTCTTCGAGGATGCGGTCGAGCGAGCCGAATTCCTCGATCAGGGCCTTGGCCGTCTTCTCCCCGATGCCGGGGACGCCGGGGACGTTGTCCGAGGGGTCGCCCATGAGGGCCAGGATGTCGGCGACCTGGGACGGCCGGCCGCCGAAAAATTCGCGGACCTTGTCCTCGTCGAGAAGGGTCTCTTTCGACGGGTTGTAGACGAACGTGGCTTTGTCCACGAGCTGGAGCAGGTCCTTGTCGGTCGTGACGATGACGGTCGTGAAGCCTTCGGCCTTCGCCCTCCGGGCCAGGGCTCCGAGGACGTCGTCGGCCTCGTATCCGGGATGGACGAACACGGGAATGCGGAGGGTTTCTATGACCTCCTTGAGTTTGGGGATCTGGACCACCAAGTCCTCGGGCATGGGCTTGCGGTGCGCCTTGTAGTCCTCGTAGACGTCGTGCCGGAGCTTGCGGCCCGGCGCGTCGAAGACGATCCCGAGCCAGCCGGGCTTGTCCTTGTCGATGATCTTGCGGAGCGTGGTCAGGAAGCCATAGATGGCGTTCGTCGGGAATCCCTTGGATGTCGTCAGATTGCGGAGAGCATAGTAGGACCGGTAGAGGAGGGAATTCCCGTCGATAAGATATAGCTTTTTCTCGCTCATGCTTTCTCCGGGGCCGCCGGCTTGTCCATCCGCCCGCTCTCGATGTCCGCCCGCGCCCGCCGGTGCTGCTCGGCCATCATCCGGCCGACTGCGGCCTCGAGGTCCGGGCCGCCTAGCCGCGGAAGATACGAGGTCCTCATTACATGGAGGACGCGGCCTCCTTCGTAGACGGCCGTTTCGATGACGCTCTGCTGCGGGCCCTTGTCCTCGGTCTGGATCACGAATGTCCGCCCCTGCCTGAAGACGCTGTCGCACATTCCGCCCACGGCCGCCATTATCCGCCCTTTCGGCGCTTGGAATCAACCGGGGCTCGGGGGGAGAGGGCCGTCGGCACGCCGGGCCAGGCTTCCGGGGTGGCCGCCCTCAAACCCGCGGCCGCGCCCAGCGAGCGCGGCCGCTCCGGCTTCGGCCTCGCTCTCCTCGCCGAGACGGCTCGGAACCGTGCCCGCTCGGCCTCAGACGGATTTTCGGGCGGCGCACCCCGCGCCCGGCCCGGTGCAATTCCCGCATCGCCGCTCACCCCCATCCCCCTCGCCGTGTAAATAGCCCGGCACTTGATCTTCCCCCTTCGCTGTTTGGCACTAGGGGACGAAGCGAGGAGCGGGCGCTTAGGGACTTCCCCAGGGCGAGGGGGAAGAGGGTAAGTCGGCCGGTGTGGAGGCTAGCCGGCATGGACCAGCGACGCGAAGCGGCGCTGGCGGCGAGCCGTAACCCCGAGCCGGTTTCCTCGCCGGGGAAACCGGCGTGCCGCCGACCCTCTCCCCCCGAGCCCCCAAGTTGACATCAGGGGGCTAAGTGGTATAATAGTGCGACTTTAAGTGGCGTATCATGTTGATTGATATAGACAAGCTGCCCAACGACGGCCTGAAAATCAGCCGGGATTTCGACTTCCCGAACTCCGAGCTGATCGACGAGAACGTCGTTTTCCTCCAGCCCGCCCACGCCGACGTGAGCGTGCGGAGGATCGGTGACGACGTCCGGATCCAGGGACGGGTCACGACCTGCCTGAGCTTCGTTTGCAGCCGGTGCCTGACCCCCTTCGAGTACCCGGTGAACTCCAAGTTCGACCTGGTTTTCCTCCCCGAGGAGCTCCACGAGCTCCGGGACGAGCTCAACGAGGAGGACCTCGACCAGCTGTTTTACAAGGATCGCCAGATCGACCTCCGCGAAGTGATCCTCGAACAATTGAACCTGACGTTCCCCGCGAAGCCCCTCTGCTCGGAGAGCTGCGAGGGGATCTGCGCGGTCTGCGGCCGCCTCCGCCGCCACGGCGAGTGCGGCTGCCAGGTCAAGGAGGCCGAAGGCCGCCTGGACCAGCTCAAAATTTTTCTGAAAGACAAGAGATAGACCATGCCGAATCCCAAGCGAAGACACTCCCATTCCCGGAAAAACCGCCGCCGGGCCCACGATTTCCTCGTAGTACCCTCCTTCTCGCTCTGCTCGAACTGCGGGACGCCCAAGCTTCCCCATCGGGCCTGCCCGGAATGCGGCTTCTACCGCGCCCGTCCGGTCATCAAGCCCGCCGAAGACTGATCCGGGAGACGGGGTGAGAATCGCCGTTGACGCCATGGGGGGAGATTACGGCCCCCGGATCGCCGTGACGGGAGCGGTCCAGGCGGCGCAGGATTTCGACCTCGACATCCTCCTGGTGGGCGTCGAATCCCTGGTCAAGAAGGAATTCGACAGCCTCGGCCGCCCGGCGCCCCGGGTGACGATCATCGACGCTCCCGAGGCCGTGGGCATGGGCGAAGGCGTGTTCGCCCTCCGCCACAAGCGGAGCTCGTCCATCCGCGTCGGCGCGCAGCTCGTCAAGGAGCGCCGGGCCGACGCGTTCGTCAGCATGGGCAACACGGCGGCCGTCGTCTACGTGTCGCGCAAGGTCCTAGGGCCCCTCCAGGGGGTCAACAAGCCGGCCCTGTCGCTGCTCGTTCCCACGCTCAAGGGGCTGACCCTGCTCCTCGACGTCGGGGCCAACGCCAACTGCACGGCTGAGGACCTGGAGCAGTTCGCCCGCATGGGCCGGATCTTCATGGAACAGATCATGGGCCTCAAGGACCCGTCCATCGGCCTGATGAGCATCGGCGAGGAAAAGGGCAAGGGCAACGACTTGACGAAGCTGGCCTTCGACCGCCTCCAGGGATCGCCGCTGAACTTCATCGGCAACCTCGAGGGCAAGGACCTCTACTCGGGCAAAGCCGACGTCATCGTCAGCGACGGCTTCACCGGCAACGTGGCCCTCAAGGTCAGCGAGGGCGTCGTCGAGACGATGTTCTCCATGGCCAAGCGCGAGATCATGAAGGACTTCTTCGCCAAGATCGGGTTCCTGCTCATGAAGCGCCACCTGAAGAAGCTCTACAAGCGGGTGGACTATTCGGAATACGGGGGGGCCCAGCTCCTGGGCCTCAACGGCGTGTGCATCATCGGCCACGGGCGGTCGAACTCGAACGCCGTGCGCAACGCGGTCCGGCTGGCCCGGGACTTCGTGGCCAACCACGTCCAGGATCGGATCCGGGAGGAATTCGCCAAGGCGGCGGCCCCGGCCGTGGGCGGAGCGGGAGCGTGAGATGATGTTCCAAGACCGGGTTTCCGTGATCACGGGCGCCTCCCAGGGCATCGGCGAGGCCATCGCCCTGGCCTTCGCCCGGGAAGGCGCGACGACCGTCCTGGTCGACATCCAAAAGGCGAAGCTCGAGGCCGTGGAGGCCAAGATCGCCGCCCTGGGCGGCAAGGCCGCCGTGCGCGAGGCCGACGTCTCCAAGCTCGACCAGGCAACGGCGACGGTCGAATCCGTCCTGGCCGAGTTCAAGAAGATCGACCACCTGGTCAACAACGCGGGGATCACCCGCGACAACCTCCTCATGCGGATGAAGGAGGACGAGTGGGACGCGGTGATGGCCGTGAACCTCAAGGGCGTGTTCAACTTCTGCAAGGCGGCCGTCCGGAGCATGCTCGGCGCGCGCGGAGGGCGGATCGTCAACCTGGCCTCCGTCGTCGGGCAGATGGGCAACGCCGGCCAGACCAACTACGCCGCGGCCAAGGCGGGCCTCATCGGCTTCACCAAGTCGCTCGCCCGCGAGGTGGCTTCGCGGGGCATCACCGTCAACGCCGTGGCGCCGGGCTACATCGCCACGCCCATGACCGCGAACCTGCCCGAGCCGGTCAAGAAGATGTTCCTCGACATCATCCCCCTGCAGCGGTTCGGGACCCCGGATGAAGTCGCGTCCGCCGTGAAGTTCCTCTGTTCGGACGAGGCCGGTTACATCACCGGCCACGTCCTGCAGCTTAACGGCGGCATGTATATGTAGAATTTCCGAAATTCAAATTCTTGGGAGGTCAACATGGAAAAAGACGAACTGTTGAAGAAGATGAAGGAGATCGTGGCGGACAAGCTGAGCATCGGCGAAGATCAGGTCACGGAGACTGCGTCCTTCATCGACGACCTGGGCGCCGACTCCCTCGACACCGTGGAGCTCGTCATGGCCCTCGAAGACCAGTTCGGGCTCGACATCCCCGACGAGGACGCCGAAAAGTTGACCACGGTCGGCAAGGCGATGGACTACATTATGACCCATGTTAAGTGAGCGGAGAGAGAACGCAAAAAACGCAGCGCAGCGACGAGTTGTCATAACGGGGATCGGCCTGGTAACCCCCGTGGGCGTCGGAACTCTCCCTAGCTGGGAGGCGATGCTGGCCGGCCGGAGCGGCATCGGCCCCATCACCAAGTTCGACACGGCCCGGTTTTCGACGACGATCGCCGGGGAGCTGAAGGGCTTCAACCCCGTCGATTTCATGGATCGCAAGGAGGTCCGCAAGATGGACCCCTTCATCCAGTACGCCGTCGCCGCGGCGCATTGCGCTGTCGCGGACGCGGGCGTCGCCCCCGAGATCCTGCGGACGGAACGATGCGGGGTCGACGTCGGCTCGGGCATCGGCGGCATCGGGACGATCGAGGATACGCACAAGGTCCTCCTCGAAAAAGGGCCCGACCGCGTCTCGCCCTTCTTCCTGATCTCGACGATCATCAACGAGGCCTCGGGCCAGATCTCCATCCGCTACGGGGCCAAGGGCCCCAACCTGGCCTCGGTCACGGCCTGCACGACGGGCACGCACTGCATCGGCGACGCCTACCGCCTGATCGCGCGGGACGAGGCGGACATCATGTTCGCCGGCGGCGCCGAGGCGCCGATCACGCCGCTGGGAGTCGCCGGCTTCTGCGCCATGAAGGCCCTCTCCGAGCGGAATGACGAGCCGCAGCGGGCCTCGCGGCCGTTCGACGCGCGGCGCGACGGCTTCGTGATGGGCGAGGGGGCGGGCATCCTGATCCTCGAGGAGCTCGGCCATGCGCTCAAGCGCGGGGCCCGGATCTACGCCGAGATCGTCGGCTTCGGGATGACGGGCGACGCCTACCACGTCGCCTCGCCGGACCTGAGCGGCGACGGGGCGGAGCGGGTCATGCGGCGGGCCCTGGACGACGCGGGGGTCCCGGCCGGAGAGGTCCAGCTCATCAACGCCCACGGCACGTCGACGCCGCTCAACGACAAGATCGAGACGGCGGCCATCAAGCGGGTCTTCGGCCCCCACGCCGCCCGCGTCGCGGTGAATTCGACCAAGTCCATGACCGGGCATCTCCTCGGCGCCACGGGCGGGGTCGAGGCGGGTATTGTCGCCCTCTGCCTCAAGCACCAGATCATCACCCCCACCATCAACTACGAAAACCCCGACCCGGAGTGCGACCTGGACTACGTGCCCAACGTCGCCCGCCCGGCCGAGATCGTCTACGCGCTCAGCAATTCGTTCGGCTTCGGCGGCA
>Ga0182019_10001876_pt1 | contig 10710 bp, 19 predicted proteins | sample 812E2MmetaG_FD_120483 | JGI IMG/M metagenome (GOLD analysis project Ga0182019, IMG submission 120483) | Permafrost microbial communities from Stordalen Mire, Sweden - 812E2M metaG | ecosystem: Environmental > Terrestrial > Soil > Wetlands > Permafrost | place: Sweden: Stordalen | collected...
AGCTTGTTGTGACGTGCGAAACCCCTCACAACCGCGCGGCGTGACGCTACAGAGGGTAACTCAGTGATAGCTGTGATTTCATCCCCAGCATAAGGACTCAGCTTAGACTTTTGGTCAACACATATAGTCATAACACCTTGAGAGTGTAGGTAGTCAGCAAGTTTACAATTGGCTACAGTTTTGCCGCTGCCACTGTATCCTATCCACAAGTGACGCAAACCCCAGCCCTTATGTATCCACTTGTCACATATAAGGGATAGCGCCTGTCCTTCGTGGACTTCAAGCGGCTGGCTTTGGGACAATGGGTATTACCTCGGGTACGGGGTGATCTTCTTCCGTAGGAGCCTTCACTTTAGCTTTAGCAGATGCAAGCAAGCGCGCTGTAACACAGACTTGTCCAAAAACTATGAGAGCCCATGCAGGAGGCTCTTTTCCCGCGAGCCAATACTCCCACTGTAATTCCCATCCTAGCACAAGCAGTTCAACGTCAGGATCATCTTCTTCCATGTCTTCAGTTGTGAAGCCAAATCTAGCGATTAGGAAACGTTCCAGTTCAATGCTTACACTTGCTGACCCACTGGCGGCTTTTTCCTTGATTTTGCGTAAGAACTGAGGGCTGAGAGCTGGCGTTTTCCTGGGACTATCACTAGGGGTAGTACCATCTGACGCTCCTCTGGACTTCTCCAGTCCGCTTTCTGACTTTGCCGCTTTCGGTGCATTGGGAACATCTGAGACTTCGTTGATTGCATCTTCTTTGCCCTCCAATGCATCGGCGATAGTAGAATCACCATTCTCAGCAGCGGCTAGAGCATCGGCAGTTTCCTTATCAGGCCCAGCGTCAATAACATCGCCAGCCTTTTCGCTAAAGAAAAACCAGTTTCCGTGGTTACCGGCTTCGTCTTTTACTTGATATGGTTTGCCCACTGTGTTTCACCCTTTGGAGTAATCGAGCTATGTCTATGTCCAGAGCTTCAATCTCAGATTGAAAGTATACCATGTTTTGTATGTAACGCTTACGTTTCAACTTTTGTTCAACGATGCGAACCTTAAGAGCGTTCGTGCAGGTAGAGCACACTTTCATGATGATAACAGCGCTCCTATTCTTGTCAGTAGGTCTTGCACTCTCTTAGGGACATGTTCATTGTAGAACCATCCCTTTAGGTCATCTGTCGATGCAAGACCAAAAGGCATTTTCTTTGCCCATTTCACTAGTACCCCAAGTGCATTTCCAGCTACAGTCCCATAATGGGTTAATTCCTCGTCAGTAGCACAGTCGAGAACAGTCATCAACGATACCGTGATAGGATGAGTGACATAAGCCAAAATGACTGACTCCGCGCTAGGCTTTGGTTCTTTGCTAGCTCGCTTCATGTCAATTCCCCATTCTTAATAATCCAAGGTACTGACGAACCGTCCGCAAGGAAGTTTCGCTTAGGTCCTTCTTTGAGTAAGTGTTTGCGCCGTAGCATCAAACCAAAGTCGCCACGCAAGACTGTGCGCAGCTTACTCATTGCGGAACACGGCATATTAAAGCCGCTCGCAAGAGAGTCAAAACTACCAATAAATCCTCGACCGAATTGAGCAAACCCTTTAGCTCGCGTTGTGACACTGCCATCGTAATGCGTAAGTCTGTAGACTTTCGGTGCAATGAACTCCGCTTGTGTGATGTCTTCATACTCCGCTTTCATCTTCCCTAACGCTTTGTCTGTAGGTAGTTCCGCAGTCGTATAAACAGAGTCAGTATCACAGTAGAAGACTCGGAAGGGATGACAGTGAAAGAGGTACTGTAATAGCTTTACTCTAGCTAAAGAAGTCACCCAAGCTGCAAGGTGAGGCAGAATATAACTAGCGTCACTTTGGCATTCTTCAACATACACAGGTAGGTCAAAAGGGCCTTGCAGTGGCCGCATCTGCTTATCAAGTATTTCTTCCACGCTTGGAGATAGGTGTATCTTCTCTCTCTCTCTGTTGGTGCCAAATTTACCGTAAGTAGCGTTTCCAAGAACCTTTGCGATTGCTGACAGTGTAGGGTCATAACTAGGTAAACTCTTGTCCCTCAATCTGTAGAGTGTCTCAACATATGACTTAAATACAGTTGACAATCGAAACCATACGCCACGTCCTATCCAAGTCAGCTTGTAACCATGAGTTATAGCCACACGTATTTCTTCAGTTGTCCACGTGCCTCGAAACTTACCGAGGGGAAACAGCAACTTACCATTGCACCTATAGGGTAGGATTGGAATATGTTTAGCTTCAGGGTTGCAAGCAGAGGTATCCACTTCACATTCAAGAAAGCCATCGCTATCATCCATGTATCTGCCTCTAGTGTCGCAGAAATGGTCACATGGGAGTGGTTGAGCTAGAGCCCATACATACATAGAGTTGACGTCGTAGCAATGTAGCAGAGATGGAGCGTAGAATTTACCGCCAGTATGAAAAACCTCGGTTCTCCCACCGTAGTAAGCATCTCGGACGATCTTCTCTCTTGCTGGACTCAGTCCCTTTATTGAGCGCTGTAAGTATCCTGTCCTTAGCGTTTCGATTGCAGTAGCAGCAGCTGTTAACCCCATTCCTCCACCTAGTCGATGAGTTACGATTGAGCGAAATTTCAAGATGCAAAGGTAAAGAGCTTTGCAATCACGTTCAAGATACGCATAGCGCTTAGGGTCTGTATGCAGAGTATCATAGTTGATGCCTTGTACCTTACCTTCGCCAAGTAGGGTTTTAGCTATATCATCTAGGCCGGCAACCATGAGGCGCATACTATCGCGAAACTCGTATTTATTGCCATTCAACCACACTGTCATTAGGAGTATTGACGATTGTGTAGGAATAAATTCTACCCTCGCCTTTGGTGCCCAGCGTAGTAACCAGCGTAGGACATACAGATGATCGAAGTTACCTCCATTGTGAGCATAGATAGGTCCTGACGGACGACGCGAAAAGTACCACGCGCAAAACTGGCTAACTGCTGATGCTCCATTATCAGGCGGCAATGGTTCTGACTCAAAATACTTGTATCGTTCGCCGTCAAACCAGCCTGCTAGGTAACATTTCGTTAGGTCTGTTGTTGTCTCTAGGTCGTATACCTCGAATTGAGATTCAGCCTTTGAACGTGTCTTAGGGGTAAAGTAATCATTTGACATTGCGCAACCATTTAGGAGGTATAATTCCAGGCCACGTGTCAACCTGGAACGATTCATATGGAGCAGTTAGAACCCTTAGCTCACATGATAGAATGCATATTTCTTTCTGTTCTGACTTAGCCAAAGACAATTCAGCCTTAATTAATCCTTTAGCTTCGTCACGAAGGTCAGCCAATAATGACGACTCTGTCACCAGGAAAAGGTTCTCACGTACAGGAGTACGCCATACTACTTGGTGTAGGCTCTCTTCAGGAGCTTGGGTTATGAAAGTAGGGGTACTGTCAGTTTGCCATCCCCCTGGAACTAGAGCCCTTATCACCATATAATAGCCATAAGCATCAACTTCAATCGGAGTATCAGTCTGCAACACCTTCCAATGACTCTGCTTAAACCCTCTTTTAGGCTTAGGACCTTTGACCGTAGCCCTAGGAGCGAATCTTCCGTGAAGTCTATTGGGTTTGAGGTAAGGCTTTAGCTTGACATTGCGGCGCTTTGGAGCAAACCGCCCATATTTATCGCGGCGTTGTTTGACCATCTAACACCTTTAGGCAAAGAAAAACCCACGCGGTATTACTACCAGCGTGGGTTTCTCGGTTGACCATAGCGCTTAACTAGACTGCGGAAGGTTCCTCGTCAACTTCGATACGCCAAGAGTGGTACTTTTTGGCCGGGTTCCTCTTGTTGGGTTTGAAGCCAAGAAAAGTACAGCGTACTAGGGTGTCTTGCTTGAGACCTATCAGCACGCGGGTAGCATTGGTAATGCTGAGAGCAATGACATCTCCAGGTTGAGCAACAAAGTCAACATCATCGAGTTTTGCCTTGCACGGCTCATCGACTTTGATAGCAATGTAACCAGTCTCGTTTCCGCTTTCGGTTGTTCCTGTGATATTCTCTTCAGCAATAGTTCCGCGAATGACGTTGTTTTCTTCGTAGTTGAAGAAGCCTGCGTATCGTTTGCCTGATAGTTCTTTGAATGCCATGGTCTGTTCTCCAAGATGGTCCGGGATTGGACGCAAAGATTATCTTCGACCCTGCTAGCTACAGGGTCAAGAATGTTTGCGCGAAAAGCAACCCGACCGAAATACTAGGACTAGTGCAGCGACAAGTGAGCCACTACCAAGCCGACTATAGAGGTTGCAAGGGCCACGCTAAGAGCTTTGATGAATGATGAAGTACTTTTGGTGTGAGTTTCAACAACCGCTAACCGTTCCGACACTTCAATCATCCACTTCCGTAGTTCATGGTCTGTCATTTTAGTGACCATTCTCGATTAGGGAAGCAGTCGCATTGCTATGGTCAAATGTTGTAACTAGAGTTTCAGTGTCATCAAATAGCTTTATACCGATTGATGTTATTGCTGTAGGGTCAGGGGAGGTAGGAGGTATAGCTAGGGCGGCAACATTGACAATCATTTCGCCGCCAAAGCGCACCACAGCACTAGTGAAGCGCACTATTTGAGGGGTATTGGTATTAGCAGGGTAGTAGCTCTCAACAATAACGTCAACAAAGTCTCCGGGTTTCGCTCCTGTAACTCCCGAACCCATTGGCCCGATTGTATGACAACTACATATTGTATCAGCAGCAAGCGCCGAATAAGATTCACCTGATAATGTCTGTTGGCTAGGAGTCGTAATACCGTTAACGATGCCTTGGATTGTGACGTGGTCACCAGAGTCAAGACCATTGACCAAAGCTCTGATATGAGACTTGAAAGATAAGCTCCCAGGGTTTACAGGTACGAGAATTGTAGCTCCGTCTAGAGTGAGTACATTGGTAAAGGTAATTAGTGGCATACCTTGATTCTGAGTAAAGCTATTGAGCATACCTACGATAGTGCCCCATGCTTGGGATAGGTTGTAAATGAATGCACAAGCCGCCCAAGCTCTGGGGAGTGGACCCGTATAGATCCAAAGTGTGCCATCGCCTGCGCCGGGACTGGACTCAGCAGCCCATCCGAAAGCGGCTTTACCCGCCGGAACAGCAACGCCGGAGCCGCCAGTAGGATCGAAACTATTGGCCCACTGATAGACAATGACATCGCTCGAACCTGAACCCGAGGGACCTTTGATATTCCCCTGTAGAGTCCAGGTAGCGACAATGAGTCTAAAGACATCGCCGCTTGTAGTATTCAAATAGTAGTCACCTGTAGCTTGACCTGGAATGGCGAAGGGATTGATGGCTCCACTGTACCACCTACTACCATCAACACCAGGCACACCCTGTATTCCTTGCGGTCCCTGGGGGCCTACAGGACCGACACCACCGCTACCGCCACCACGTAGCATTGCAAATATGTCTGACATTTATGCCTCCCCTGCGACGATGTGGCCGTGTAGTTCTACTTCCGGTAGTTCAGGCGGCGAAGCGCCGGGAAACGTAACCAATACTCGGATAAAGTTAGTACGCAAAAAGATATTGACGAAGAATGATTGGTCACACGACGTTACCATTCTTTGACCATCTGCGACTGTGAATACCGATTCAGGAATATCGAACCAAGCTTGTCCATCTAGCGACACTTGAAACATTACCTTTAATACAGCTTCTGAGTAGCCATAACTACATACAAGCGTTAGTGATATGTCTGGCATTCCTCTTACATCAATGGATTTCGACACCCAATAGTAATCTAGTGGAATACGACCGTTGTTGTTGTAACGTATAGGGGGGATAGTGAGAGTGTTTAGAACCTCTTTTGCGGGCACTCCTGACATATCCAACCATCGGAGGATGTCAATTGCAGTGTCACTAAGAGCTAGACCATGTTCAGGTGAACTCATCCGTAGAACCTCGTTCTAAACACACCAGGTACATCAATACGCTGTAGCTGCTCTGGTCCAAGGAAGCTCTCTTCTGTTTTGCTGCCCCATGCCGTGACTGAAAGCCAATGTATTGCGCCACTAGTAGGGTCAGGAACAGCACCATCTATGATTGCTTTCGCAAGCACCAAAGTCGAAGCTTGTGGTGACTGATACGTAGAACAGTATTTCCCGGCTATATCACGAGTGTAAAGACCATCATACTCCTCTACAATATGCTCGCCATCAACAATGTGTTTAGCCGATGTTACCAATTGAGTAATGCTAATACCACGTTTGGCCGCATAGTTCTTACAGGTCCACATTACCGCAGTTCTGCCGGGTTCTCCTATTTCTTCAGATTGGCCGCACCTAGCAAGTGATTCTACCTCAACATTAACGCCATCTTGTTGCGCTAGCTCCATTGGGGGAGTTTTAATAACTCCTGCAATCATGACGATTCCCCTCAGTGCTTTGATAGCACTCAATTCCTTTTTCCATCGCAACAGAGCAAGAATGAGACAGATAGCGACAACAACGTAAGCTATCTTTCTCATGGATCAATGTAAAACCTCTACGTCAGCAGCACGTTTCAGAGACATTGCATACTCATATGCATGGTAGACAACAAAGACCGCAACTAGCGCCCACGCCACCCAAGCATATCTTGCTATCATAGCCCTAGTACCTCCAATTGTGCTTTCTTGACTGCGTCTCCTGTGTAGTAGTCAACCATCTTATAGATTGCGATAATAGCAAAGACTACAAGTGAAACAATAAATGTCTCTTTCATCCTAGTCCCCCAGTGCCATTCATGGTTAGTTGATTAGGAATATTAGTTCCGCCTGTACCTTCTGTATCAGTTCCGATCAAATCAATATTAATCGTTCCAGTTGGATAACCTGCAAGGTTGTCTAGAACAGCAACACCATCGCGCGGAGCCGTAGAGAAAGTTTCACACATCATATTGCATTTCGTAACGGCATCATTCCACTCTTCTTGTGAAAGACGATCGTTGCAAGTGAGACTGTAACCACATATCCAACGTCCACCGAAACGAGTAGGTCTTCCGTCGTCAGTACCACCATTCAATTCACCAAGTGCTTGTGTAAGATGAAGAGAGATGTCAACCGCATCGCAATCGGCTGAAATGTCAATAGCAAATCCTAGGCATCCTTGACGACCTGGAAAGCAGTTGCCGCCAGAAGTTACAGTGCTACCAATGCGATTGATGACAGGAATATAGGAGCGGTTGAGTAGAATACACTCTCGTACTGTAACTGTAGGCATTAGCTCACCTGAAATGACAGCCATATCAGGAGATCCACCGTCAGGCTCAAATGCAACGTAAAATATAAGAGGTAGTCTGCGATCCTCTTTCCTAATGCGAATACGAGCATTCACAAACTGACATCTGTTGTCAGTATAGCGGTCAGCAGTAAGAGCAAGTGTCTTTGTTTCAGAGCGGTAAGTCTGGAAATACTTCCGTTGTCGGTCATCCCTATCTTTGCCAGCATTCATGGTCCCTCAGTCGCGCAAGAGGAAATACCACACAGCAACAAGAGCAAGGATACCGATAATAGGGATGCGAAAACGTGTCCAGAATGTTGATACTAGGACAATAGGATTACCGGGACCTGGTATGCCAACAGTGGCTCCACCTGTAGCAAGATTGGTCATTTGATGAAGTAAGGATGGAGCGTCAGCCCTTATCTCAGCTTGCACATCGCCTTGTAACTCTTTTGCAAAGGCCGTCCAATCAGCCAAAAGCAACCTCCTTTCGCATAACTAGAACTACTACAATAGCTAACACTACACTTATACCTATGATAGGCCATCGGAAGCGGTGCCAAACACCTTTGGCAATCAGTGCAACTGCCGGTTTAACTGCATTGTCAACTATGTCTTGTGACACTTTCGCAAGGTCTGCACCAAACTGATTGATAGCTCCTGACCATGCTTCATTATCACTGTAAAAAGCATTGGTAGTTTCAATTGTGGCCTGTAGGTAGGTGAGAGCATCAATGAGAAACTGACGCCCTTTGATTGTAGAGTCACTAACTGCTGCAATTGCCTCTCTTAGATTCTGTTGTTGCTGAACTACTTCTGGTGTCTTAGGGTCGAATAGACCTGCTATAGGATTAACTGTAATAGCGTCAACCACTGACCACGCGGCCGCAGACACTTGCTTTGCAATGTCAACTAGCGCGTCGTCAGTGGCAGACGCCATGCGCGCTATTAAGCTGCGCATGGCATCTGAGCTAGCCACTGCCATGGTCATTGAACTATCTCACAGATTGAGTAAACCGCCCGTTTGAGCGCTGACGTATCCCTTGGCCGCTTTCTCAGCTTGAGAGACACCAGGGACCATGTGAGCTATGTGCGATAGGCGGTGACGCCACCCACCGCCGCCCTTCTTCTTGACGGCGGGAGTACCGCCAGCATGAAGGGCGGGATGTGCGCCCTTCTTCTTGTGGAAAAACTTCATGTAGACCACAGCAGCAACAACAAGCGCGAGAATGATGTATATTGTTGTTTTCTTGTCCATGGTTTGATTACTTCACAACAGGAGTAGCATTCATATCTGCAACCATGGAAGCCGGAAGTAGCTTCTGCGGTAGGAAGGTAGCTTTGCTGATATTGATAGGAGTAGGGTTCTTCTTGTTCAGTTTCAGCATGGGTTGAAGATTGTTAGCGTCTGCGCTGGCGGGGTAGAGGAAGCGTCCAACATCGTCGGTTGCGAGCGCTGCAATAAGGGCTGCTGCTTGTGGCAACTGCCATTGATAGATTCCCCACATGTAGCTGTAATGGTCGCCAGTGCCGGAAAGATAGGAATTGCCATTGCCGTCATTACCACTTTGAGGGCCAAAGGTGCCTGTCAGATTGTAGCTAGGACTGCTGTCAGCAATTGGCATCTTGGAGATGTGACATGCTCGACGCGGCGGGAAGATGGGAAGGAAGCGCGGACGAGGATTGATAGGCTGTTGATTAACATTATCTCCACCAACAAGATTCAAACTCTTTTCTGCACACCACAGCGGATAGCGTCGTTCAGAGGGGAAGATTGCGGAGATGCCAGAGATAGGCCCAGTCTGAAAGCTGAAAGGCTGGAACATGAGCGGAGCTTCACGGCGAAACTCACAGATCAACTCTTTGATAATAGGATTGATATCGTTAGTTTGCTCAATGCCGGCAAACAGGGCTGACATATCTGTAATAGAGTTGACAGGGCCTGCACCTTTGCCGTCCCCTGAAACGTCAGAGCTTCCCCAAAGTAATGCCGCGATAGCAGCCCTCTGTTCAACACCTGTCAGCGTTGAATTCTGTCCAAAGGACTTCAGGTCAATAGTGTCGCTAGAGGTATTAGGAGCGGTAGAGGTAGCAGCAGTGCTCTTGAAGCGAGTCATCTGGAAACCAGGAGGCAGAATAATTTCATCTCTCCAAAGCATATACGCAGAAGCGGTCACAGTACCTGTAACAGCGGTAATGCCGTAGGAAGGGTCAAGCGAAGATGGTGAATCAATCTTCAAGTTAGCTGGCTTAATCCAAGTTGCCATTGGAGCCATGGCTCCAGGTGACTTACATCCGTAGTAAGAGAATGGAATGAAGACTTCGTGAGTAATTCGGATAGTCTGCCCTGCTGTAGTAAAGGTAATAGGAGCATATGCTTCCGCTTCCATGTGGCCACCATTGCAGAGGTAGTCAACAGTATCAAGAATGCCAGGCTTGTTGTGGGCTGCTGATACCAACGTACCAAGCAAAGAGCCATCAACTTGTAGCTGTGCAATGATCATCTGTTGTATGTCGTCGCGAGTAACAACGATAGGGGTATATTGACCTATTGTGGTGTAGCTGGTTAGGTCGAGAACATAGGTCAGCTTCACGCCTTCAACAGCAGAGACGTATTTCTTTCCAGATATCTGCGTCTTGATTGGAATGTCGGTGAAGTAGTACTGAATCGAGGAGCCAAAGGCGAAGATATTTTTCTTGTTTCCAGGCCCTGTCAATTGATGGAAGCGGCGCATCGATGCCATGCTATGCGTGCTCCTTTCCTGTTACCAGTCGATGGAGAAAACCAACCCTATGAGCAAGAATCACAACAGCAAATGCAATGAGGGCGGTAATGAGAACAGGCCAAACCTTGTTCATTTGACAGTTACCGGCGTTGAAACTACAACAGGAGTAGCAGCTTTAGCGGCACGACGAGCGGCGAGGCGTGACTGAAGACCTGCCTTCAAGGATGATAGTTTGGCGTTAATAGCCGCATTGTTGGTAGCAATGTCAGCGCGCTTGGCATTGATAGCTTTGATGTAAATAGCAGCAAGAGCGGCAGGATTGGTGACTTTTGACTGAGGCATAGACTATTCTCCCATCCCGTCTAGGTCTGCAAGCAAGGTAACTACGTCAGAGAGATTACCAACTGTAACACCAGTTTCACCTATGAGGGATTCCGCTGTAATGATAGCTTCGTAAATCTCAAAATACACATCGTCTATTGACTGTGGAACTGCAATTGGTTTAGTGGGATTTGCAGTGTTGTAATCGTTGACAACACTCTGAACAGAAAAAAGCGCTGCTCTAACTTGCGTGGCGAGTAGTTCAGCGTCAGAAACCTCAGTAACAACATTTGATAGAGCTTGGCTAAACGGATCTACTGTCCTTGACAATGTCTTTGCCCTCCTCTTTGGGCGGTGTCTCTGTAACTGTCACAACAGGGGAAGGAGTAATTCCAGGCAGCTTGATAGGTTTGGTTACAACTTCAT
>Ga0182019_10001877_pt1 | contig 10704 bp, 11 predicted proteins | sample 812E2MmetaG_FD_120483 | JGI IMG/M metagenome (GOLD analysis project Ga0182019, IMG submission 120483) | Permafrost microbial communities from Stordalen Mire, Sweden - 812E2M metaG | ecosystem: Environmental > Terrestrial > Soil > Wetlands > Permafrost | place: Sweden: Stordalen | collected...
CGACCAGCTCCGGGTCGAGCAGCAGGTGCTCGGCGTCCTGTTTGGCGGTCGCGATGATCTCCTCCTCGCTGAGGCCGGTGGCGCGGGCGAGTTTGCGGATGATGCGTACCGAGCGGTCGTACGTCGAGGGCATCAGCATGTCGCGGGTGTAGATGTCCGCGAGCTCTTCACGAAGCTCGCCGGGATCGGCCGGGGTGCAGAATGGACAGCTCATTGCCGGAGCGCCTCCTGTTCGTCGGCGTACTCTTCGCCGCGGTTGTAGCTGTCGAGCAGCCGTATGTAGTCGTGGTCTGAGGCGATGCCGTCTTGGAGAACCTTGCCGGTCTCGATCTCCTTGATGCGCCAAACCTCGTTGCTGCTCCCGTCGCGGTAGAGCTCGCCCGCGCAAAGCTCGGGCTCGGCGCTGGCGGTGTCGGTGGATGTCATTTCGCTGGCTCCTTTCGCTCGGTTTCGGCCTCGGGACACACGTCTAGCTCGACCGGCGGGAAAGCTCAAGTCCATTCGCCCAGGACTTTTCCGTAGGCGCGCGCCAGGCGCGCACGAGCGCTCAGTGAATCGCCCGGTGGCGCCCTGAACGCCGCCGTGTCCCCTCCGGCGGTCAGCGGCTACCGGCGTGAGCGATTCGGCTGTCGAGGGCCGTGTGCGGCTCTGTGACGCGGATGTGGGCGAGGTCGGCGAGCACCCGCGGCGCGGGCTCGGAAAGAGGACTTGATCTTTCCCGCCGGTCGAGCTACCACGTCCACCCGCAAAGGCCCGGAAAGGGCTCTAACAAAGGAGAATCAACGATGAGCAAGACCAAGACACCGCCCGCCAAGCAGGCGATCCTTGAGGTGCTGAAGGTCGAGCCGCAGGCGAGCGTCGCGCAGATCGCGGTGAGCGCCGGGGTCGGCCGCTCGACGGCGGGCAAGCTGCTCGCCCAGCTGGAGCGCGACGGTGAGGTTCGCCGCACCGGAGGTGGTCGGGACGGCAATCGTCGGCTGCCCGACCTCTGGTTGCTGGCTGACGAGCAGCCCGCGGCAAACGACGCGAACACGAAGCCCGCGTGCGCGATCGATGGCGAGCTCTCCGGGAACGCCGACCGGCTGAAGCCGGGCCAGCTCGAGCTGCTCGTACTCGCCTACCTCAAGGCGAACGCCGACAGCGGCCCGCATGGGCCGACGACCGTCGCCAAGGCGCTCGAGCGCTCCTCCGGTGCGGTCGGCAACTGCCTCGCCCGGCTGACCGCCGCCAGGAAGGTAAAGCAGGTCAGCGACAAGCCGCGTCGCTACAGCCTCGCGACCTGACGATGGGCCTGTAGCGCGACCCTCCGATGAGCTACGTCAACTCCGACGCGTCCTACAGGGACGGTTGGGCGGGCATCGCTTACGACGGCGATTTCCTGGGAAGCGATAGTCGGCTCGTGCCGTGCAGGACCAGCACCGAAGCTGAGCTATCGGCACTGCTGCTAGCGATGGCCGCCGCTCAGCGGGCTGGCGTCGCTAGCGTCGTGTTTAGGACTGACTGCAAGTCGACCGCTCACCCGCACCGCGGCGATAACAAGGAACTTCGGCCGCTGCGAGAACGTGTCACTCGCTACCTGGCGGAGCACCCGGAGTGGCGTCTGCAGGAGGTCCACCGCAGCTCCAACATCATCGCTAACAGAATGGCCCGCAGAATGCTGAAGTCGCTAGCGGCGTAGGTTCGCCTCGCTTCTCGAGGACGGCGCTGCCGGCCTACCAGCTCATCCTTCGCTCAGACCCCCCGGGTTTCCGACTCCCAGGGATCGACTTGATATCCCTCGCGAATCGAGCTAGATGTGTAGCCATCCAGACAAATAGCGGCCGGGCGAGTGTTGATGCACCCGCCCGGCCTGTGACACCGAAAGCGATCTTCGGTGCCGCGGATAACGGTAGCCCGCCAAGGGCTCTCTGTCGCGTGCGCTCGAACACGCCTTCCGGTGCCTCCTTTCCCGGATGGAACCCCACGAGTGCGATACCCGCCCCCAAGTCCTGCCCGGGCGTTCCGTTGTGAGCAGAAGTCCGGCGGTGCTTCTCCTCGTCGGCGAGGGGCGCGGAAACGACAGGATCGCCGGCGAGCTCGCCCTCGACAGCTACCAAATACAACGGGCCGGCGACGCGACAGCGCTCCACATACGCCGTACACCACACGATGTCGATCTGATTATCTTCGGCGGGGCACCACACCCCGGCGCTGGCCTCGCTGCTTTGCGTGCTCTGCGTGCTGGCGAACTCGCCACGGAGATCGATCCTGGTGTGCGCGTGCTCTGGATGAGCGCAGTTGGCGAGGCAACCAGCGTGCTGCGCGCGTTCGAGGCAGGAGCCGATGATGTCATCCGTGCCCCGTTCGTGTATGCCGAGTTGCTCGCGCGCGTGCGGGCGCTCCTACGCCGACACCTCGCGGGTGTCCCTGCCGTGATCCGGTGTGGTGCGCTCCAGATCGACACAGCGGCCTATCGCGCAACGTTCGGACAGACGCATATTGAGTTGCGCCGCCTGGAGTACGCGCTGCTCGTGCATCTCGCGTGTGATCCGGGCCGCGTCTACACCAAGGGCGAGCTGCTACGGGACGTGTGGGGCTATCGCTCGAGCGGCGCCACCCGCACCGTAGACACCCACGCCTCCCGGTTGCGGCGCGCGCTTGCTCGGGCTGGCGCCGAGGGTTGGGTGCGCTCGACCCGAGGCGTCGGCTACCGCCTCGCGCCTGATAGGCGAACGGCGACGTTGCGCGCGGTCGGTGCTTGGACCTCAGAGACAACGAACGGAGCCGTACATGAACAAACCGCATGAGCAGGATTTGGTGGCTCTCGGTCAGGCCGTCCGTCGGCTGCGCCAGCAGCGAAACATGAGCACGAAGGAGCTCGCCGAAGCTACTGGCGTCGAGAGACTGCGTATCAGCACGCTTGAAGCCGGAAAACTCGATCCGACCTATGAGCTGCTAATCGCGCTGGCTGAAGGACTCGGCGTCCAGCTTTCGACGCTCGCCATCCGTGCCCAAGAACTATGAAGGGCCCCCAACTACCGGGGCGGATTCAGCCTGCCAAAGAGCCTGTGTGCAGCCGATGCCGGGATGGCGAGCCGAGGCCCCGACGAGCTCCGATGTGCTCATCGTCACCGAACCGCATACGTGCCTGCTCGAGCGCGATCTCGGAGAAGTTCATGATGGCTGTGAGCCTACGGCAGATGCGGTCGCCTACCGCCCAACCGAACCGGGGGGCGACGACCTACTAGCCGGCCTCAAGTCGGCGCAGCAAGCGGATCTTGACGGCGGGCCACTCTGATCGAAGGATCGAGTAGTGGACACTGTCACGCCAGCTCCCATCCCGGCGCCGCATCTCGTGGCGATGCACTCCCTCCCTGATCGCCCCGAGCCGCTCGATGGCGTTCTGCGAGCGCTCATTGCGAATGTCGGTCCGAAAGGCGACACGCTCGAGGTCGATCGTCTCAAACGCGTGGGTCATCAACAGAAGCTTCGCCTCCGTGTTCTGCCCTGTTCGCCACGAGCGGCGGCTGAGCCACGTCGACCCGATCTCCACGTGGGCGTTGCGGGCATCGAAATCCCAGTAGGAAGTCGACCCGATCACCGAATCGCGATCGGCGCTGAGGACAGCGAAGGGAAGGCGGCGATGAGCTTCTCGATCTTCAAGAGCTTCCTCAATCCAAGCCCGCGCCCGTTTGAGTGTCAGCGGCCGTGCAAACGGAAGCCAGGCAAACACCTCGTCGGCGTCCGCTGCGTTCAGCAGTCCGTCTGCGTGCTCCATGCGCAGCGGCTCTAGCTTGATTAGGCCGCCGATAAGCTCTACAGACTCCATTGGGTGCATGGTGAGATACTGCCAAAAAGACATCGCGGGGCCGGGGCCGGGCCGGCAAGGCACGACCGGCTGCGGCTCACTCAAGCTGGTGTCTTGAGCCCCCGCCTCGCTGCCATCCACTTGCGAGGTGCTTGAAGGACTGCCTCAATCTGAGCTGGCCACCACCAATTCCACTCACCAAGGATCTCCATCGTGGCCGGCACAAGGGCCAAACGTATGAGCGTGGCGTCCACCGCTATCGCCACGGCGATGCCGACCCCGATCTCCTTAACGGACGACCCACCTACGGCCACGAAGACTCCCAGCGCGCACACGAGAATGAGGGCGGCGCTGCTGATCGCCCCTGCGCTGGCGACGAGCGCCTCGCGTACCGCCCGCTGCGGGTCGCCACTCACCTGCCATCTCTCTCGAATGCGCGTTACAAGGAAAATCTCATAGTCCATCGACAGGCCGAATACGAACGCGATCACAATCGGCGGCGTCAGCGAGTCGAGAGAGCCCGGAGACCGGTAGTGCAACAGAGAGTCCAGGATGCCCCACTGGAAGATGGCGACAAGCACGCCCAGGCCCGCTCCGACCGAGAGCAGGTTCATAACGATCGCCTTGATGGGGATAACGAACGATCGGAGCACGACCAGCAACACAACATAGGAGATGGCCAGAAGCACCGCCATGAACTTCCATATCGAGCCGAATATCTGCTGTTCGGCGTCGTGCTGTATCGCCGACGTGCCTCCGATGGTGGCGCTCACAGGGATGCCGCGCAGCATGAGCGGCAGTCGCGTTCGCATGGTCTGCACCAGGCCCTTTGCTGCGGGCGACTCGGCGTCCACTGTTGGAATTACTTCCAGAATGGCATGTTGCGTATCCTTGGAGAAGTAAGTCGAGCCGGTTGCGTGCACGTCGGGAAGACCCCGCGCGAACGAGCGCGTACGCGACAGCGCTTGCATGAGCTCGGCGTGGGACGCTGTACGCCGAGCGCTGAGCAGCACCATCACCGGTCCCAACGTGCCAGGGCCGACCACCTTCTCCGCCTCCATGAAGCCGATCCTCGTCTCATTCTTGGCGGAAAGCTGCCGAAGCGCGCCCGTACTCGTGCGCATCCACAGCGTAGGCGACGCCAGTACAAGCAGCACGGCCGCCACCGAGGCGGTGACTAGCAGTGGCCGCCTCGTGACCATCTCGATCCAGCGATCCCAGATCCCTTTGCGGGCCACCTTGCGAAGCCGCCCTGGAGACACCCTTGACCATCTTCCGCTGACGCGGTCTGGGCCCAACGCGGCTATCACCGCAGGCAGAACCGTGACGGATGCGACAACTGCGACCGCAACCACAAGGACCGCGCCCAGCACCATCGAATGCAGCGTCGCGTTCGGCATCACCAATGTACCCAGGAGCGCCGCGATCACGGTGAGCCCTGAGACGATCACGGTCCTGCCCGATGTCGTGAGCGCGATCTGGATCGCATCGCGCATCGTGTGCCCCGACCGGATCTCCTGCCTCACACGAGTGAGAATGATGAGTGAGTAGTCGATGGCGACGCCCAAGCCAAATAGTGAGGCCGTGCTGGTCACAAAAATTGACAATTCCGTCACAAGCGAGAGCAGGAAGATGAGAGCTCCCGATACGGTTATGGCCAGTGCTGCCAATGCGATTGGCAGCGCAGCCGCAATCATCGACCCGAAGACCACTATCAGCACGACCAATAGAAGCGGAAATCCCAGATCCTCAGCACTAGAGACTTCCTTCTTGAGAGCTCCGTCGAGGCCCGCCCATAGCGCACCCTCGCCCAAGAGATGCAGCTCCACTTCCCCAGAGGCAGCTGAGCTGCCGATGCGCCGGTGGAGCGTTTCGGCGACGTTCTGCGCCTGATCCTCGCTGATACTGGCCTGCAAAGGAAGGATAATCGGTTCACCGAGATCCGCTGAAAAAAGAGCGACTTCCTTGACCCGCTTAGTGAGCCGTATGCCGGGCATGCCCTCGATGGCCAGCTGCACGCGTTCGATGCCCTTTTCGATGGCCGAATGCTGGGCGCCCTTGCGGGGCCAGACGAGCACCGCCAGCTCCGCCCTTTTGCTGTCGGGAAACAGTCGCTTCATTTCAGCATCCACAAATGCCGATTGTGAGCCGGGAATGATATAGTTTCCTGCTGACAGGTGATCGGTCTGATGCAGCGAGAGCGGGACCGCCGCCACGAGCAAGCAAAGCCAGACGAGCAGAAGAGTGCGACGTTGATGGTGCACAAGGTCACAGAGGCGACTGATCACCGTATTCATCCTCAGCTACTTCTCGCACTGAGTAGCATGGCAGCGTCGTCGGCGGCAGCAGCCCCCTCCAGAATGACCCGTGCCACCCGCTCGGGCTGATCGCTCATAGGCACGTGCCCGCAGCCCGGGATCGTCTTCCAGACCGTGTGTTCGGGAAGCTCGTCACACCGGCGCTGAGGCCAGAAGAGCGCTCGATCATGCTGACCGAAAGCCACCGTCACGGGCACGTCGATCTCTTGGCCGCCCGTGAAGCGCGCGTCTCTCATCATCGCAAATGCCGTATGCGTGCCTGGCGATGTGCGCATATTTCTGACAATGCCGTGGGCCTCCTGAGGCGTCATCGCCCACGGTCGAGCAAAGCTGTGCGACATCAGCAGCGTGCGGAGCGGCGCAGGCTGCAGAACCGCATGTCCCCACGGGTGCAGCATCACTGCTGTTCGATAAGAGAGACGGGTCATAATATCGATGTACCTTGGCGCCCCTTTCTTCCACAGGCCGCACGGAGCGAGCGCCACAGCTGACCGCGCACGCCGCATCTTCGCGAGTTCGAGCGCTATCCAGCCACCGACTGAGTTTCCGCCTGTGTGAGGCTGCTCAAGCTCAAGCTCATCCAAGAACGTTACGATCGACGCCATCAACGTCTCAAAGGACTCGAGAGCGTCAGCCGCGTCGGCGGACTTTCCAAACCCAGGGAGATCTACGGTGATGACTTCGTAGTGCTCCGTGAGAAACGGTAGGACTGGGTCCCATGCGCGCACGTAGCTGCCGGTCCCGGGGAAGAGGACCATTGGCTCGCCCTTTCCGTTCCGCTCGTAGTAGAGCCTATGGCTTGTGTACATAGAGGTTCTCCTCACTTGTGGGCGTGACCGCCTCGGCGTCCAGATCTCGTACCAACTCGATGCAGATACGCACTACATGGCGAATTGAGGCGTAATTGAGGTTTTTAGGTATGTCGGTGGGCCAGTGATAATTGGCCGGCGCCCCAGACTCGTCGACTGAACCGATCAGTGCAGCGCTGATGCCTGCCTTCAACGCTACATAGCCGTCAGTGGCGCTGCGCAGGATGACAGGCTGTTGCAGCTCGATTTCCAGATCCCGCGCGTAGTGCGTGATCCGCTCCATGAGCGGCTGCGAATAGCTGCTGGTGTGAAGCAGTCCCTCGCGTCGCGCCAGCACGAGGTTGTCCGACCCAACCGCATCCAGACAAACGAGGTGGGTGCGGCTCTTGTCGAGTTCGGTGAATGTGCGTCGACCGAATGCCCACATGCCCTCCAGCCCCGTCTCCTCAGCGCCAGTAGACAAGAGAACTACTCGCAGGCTCGTCGGTGGGTGTTCGCAAAGCTGGGCGGCAATACCCACGAGAGCCCCCACGCCACTCAGGTTGTCGTTTGCCCCTGCCACGACGGGCCGCCTGGCTATGTCGCGCATCGCGGCCAAGGTACCCACGGCGTAGATCCTTCCCATCCTTCGCAGGCGTGCATTGCCGCTAATAGCACCAGCCGTGACAAGGAATGGAGCCATAACCACCGGCCACATGATCGGTGGGGTACTCCCGAAGCGTCGCCAGAATCTGCTGGAGGCACGCCCAAGAGGAGGATAGAAGACCGCTCCCGTTCGGGCAGCGTCATGGTGAGCCGTGATGATTAGCACGCAACCGGCGTCGCGTGGCCCGTATTCGCCGAGAACGTTCGTGGTGCTTTGGCGGCGGAGCAGAAGCCGCCTCACGACTCGCCGTCCTGAAACGAGTTCGTTCCATGCGCCCGCGAAGGCAACCAGACCGAGGATAGTGCCAGCGCGCCGTCCGATGCGGCCGGCAACCAGAGTGGCGAGCATTAGGACCGACAGCGGCCTCCAGTAGTTCCCATATGCAGGCTCCGTGCAGTATTCCGTTCGCGCGCCGGCGCCTTCGAAGCGCTCGCCGATGAGACGGGCCGCCTGAGCCTCGGCAACCGAGGCTGAAGGGCGCTCAAGGCCCGCCAAGGCCGATATCGCCTCGTCGATCGGGTTGGTGTCGATTAGATCAGCGTGATTGCCTTTGGCCATAGAGATCCTCCTCCATGTAGCGACGAGCTGGTGTCCGGCCAGTCCTGACAGAGCGGCGTATACCAGCCCATCTCTACCCGCCGCCCGCGGGGACGTCAAATTTGGGTAGCTCCTCGGTGGCCGCCTCCCCTGGAGCTACGGGGGCGGAGACGGTAAGCGCTTGGCTAGACGGCCTCTAGGGCCAGAAGCTCATCGATCGTCTGACGGCGCCTGATGAGCTTCACATCGGGCCCATCCACCATCACCTCTGGCGCTAGACAGCGGGTGTTGTAGTTCGACGACATACTGCTTCCGTAAGCGCCTGTGTCGTGGAAGACCACGAGGTCGCCGACATGTACGCGTGGGAGGCGCACCGACTCAACCTCGCCAGCGGCATTCTGAGTAAAGACATCTCCAGACTCACAAAGCGGCCCGGCAACGGTTGTCGGCGCTAGCTCCCCTTCTAGGGGACGTCCCTGTGGGTCGAATACAGACACGCGATGGTGGCTTCCGTACATGGCGGGCCGCATAAGATCGTTGAAGCCCGCATCGACCAGCGTGAAATGGTTGTTTCCGACGTTCTTGTGGGCGCGCACTTCGGTGACAAGCACGCCGGACTGGGCCACCAGGAAACGCCCCGGCTCGATCTCGAGCTGCACCGCATGACCTACGATGCCTTCGATCTCCCTCCGTGCCTCATCCCAGAGAGAAAAATAGTGCTGGGTGTTAACCGGCGCTTCGGTGCCTCGATACGGGACGGACAAGCCGCCTCCCGCAGAAATAGCGCGGACGTCGCGCTGGCTGCGCCTGACCTGGTCCACCATCGATTCGCAGACGCGCTGTAGGTGAGTGTAGTCGACACCTGATCCGATGTGCATATGAAAGCCTACGACGTCCAGCCCGAGGTGGTCTACGATGCTAAGGTTCGCCTGTACCAGCTCGTGCCAGATTCCATGCTTGCTGTGTTCACCGCCCGTGTTCGTCTTACGACTATGCCCGTGCCCAAAGCCGGGGTTTACTCTTATCCATACCGGGTAGCCTTTTCGCATTTGCCCGACCTGCTCAAGCATCTGAGGTGAGCCTGCGTTGACCGGCACCTCCAGCTCCGCCAACCTCCGAGCCGTCTGGCTGTCTAGCAGGTCGGCGGTGAACACGATCGGTGCCGGCTCGCCTCCGACCCCATAGCCTGCGGCGAGAGCGCGCTCAACCTCACCCAACGACACTGCGTCCACTAGCACGCCCAGTGCCCGCATCATTCTAAGGATACTCAAATTGGAGCAGGCCTTCTGTGCATAGCGCGTTACGTCGAAAGCACGCAGCCGATCGACCTGCTGGCGGATTGTCTCAGCGTCGTAGACCCAAACAGGCGTGCCATGTTCGTGGGCTATCTCGCTCAAGACCGTGCCCGGAAGGCTGGCGAGCTTCCCGCCACCAGCCGAGTGCTCAGGGTTCTGTATGCCGCTGCTCACGCTGACAAACTACCAGCGGGAATGGCCCCGCGCTCAGAGTGCTTGGATCAGACGCGAAAGGATCAGCTCGGGGACCACAGCCGCAGTGTCCTCGCAGCCGCCAGCCGTCGCGGCGGCAGGGTCTCCCAAGTCGAGCATCGCACACAGCTCCGCTGCAAGTCTTGGCGTCAGCGGCCATATCTCCCGTGCCAGCCTCCTCAGCCCAGACACAACGACGCCCACTTTCGCCCCGCCGTCGGCTCTCGCGCTTGTGGCACGATCCGCGAGCAGGGCCAATAGATTGGCGACCGTTTCCGCCCCCTGCCGGATACTGAACGTCTCCACGTCGTACGCACGCGCCATCCGCGACTCGAACCGTGTAAAGGCATCAGCGTCGCCATCGATCAGCTGCACGCTCTTGCCAGCAAACGGCTCGAGTCCCTGTGCGATTGCGATTAGCGGAGCGTGCAAGCTCTTGCGAACGCCATCGACGAATGCGGCCTCGGTGAAATTCGCGACCTGATGCTCGGGGTTATCCAGCGCAAGGTAGAACCGGACGTTGTCGCTCCCATATCGGCCGATGAGATCCCGCGCCCAGATGAGATGCCGCCTGCTTGTCGAGAACTTGCTTCCGTCTAGGTGGTAGAACTCATTCGTTGTGATCGCTGTCGGCGTTATCACTTCACCACTGGCGAACGCCAGACACAGATGAACGATGGCGAAGTAGAACGTATTGTCGTAGCCGAGGAACTGGATCAGCTCATAACCCGACGCCGGCGACTCGATGCCGTGCCGCTCGTTTATCGATCTATCACGCAGCGCATAGTTCGCGGTGCGGTAGAGCCCTGGCAGCATCTCGGCCCAGACGTTGATCACTTGCCCATCAAGTCCCTCGATTGCTGGCTCTATCCCCCATGTGTCCGGATATGTGATTGGGAAGTCCGGCAGCGGCGCGGCAAGCATCTCCTCGACGAACCGCATCACATGCGGGCGCATCGTCTGTTGTCGCTGCTCATAGAAGTCTGTCACCTGCGCGCGGTAGCTCTCCAGTGGCAGCACAAGAATCTTCCTCTGCGCCGACTCGAGCGGCAGGCCATTCGAACCCGTGGCCTCTGCGTACAGCAGCGAGCGAACGTCGTTCGGGTGCCCGCACCCCTCA
>Ga0182019_10001878_pt1 | contig 10700 bp, 10 predicted proteins | sample 812E2MmetaG_FD_120483 | JGI IMG/M metagenome (GOLD analysis project Ga0182019, IMG submission 120483) | Permafrost microbial communities from Stordalen Mire, Sweden - 812E2M metaG | ecosystem: Environmental > Terrestrial > Soil > Wetlands > Permafrost | place: Sweden: Stordalen | collected...
ATCGACAGAACTCCTGGAGAGATTGCCGCAGAGTTCGAAGATGTCCCCGCTCTGGCCCTCGGGGTCGAGCCCGACGTAGGCAAAGTCGTGCTCACCGCGTTCGGGCACGAGGTCCACGCGGGCGTCCATCACCCGGATCAATGGTTCGACATGGCGGCGCGCTGGTTTGGAGACCGAGCGGCCGGCCGCGATTTGATCGAGCTGAAAGCGGCCGAGGCACTCCACGCTCACGTCTTCATCACTACGTCGCCCGCGCTACTCGGTATCCGTGACAGGCACCGTTCCGAAGCGGCGGTGATGTCGCCGCTTGAAGCGCTTCCGTTGCTCTGGGCTTGGGCAAGAGGCTTCGGCGACTACTGGGACGGGCCGATCGCTGCGTCGGCGAAGCACTACTACTGGGCCCTCGCCCGTGCCATCACGCCGAGCGCCAACCCCGGCTTCGCGGCGCTCATCTGGGGTCAGTACACCCACCCCAAGGGCGAGGAGCTTGTCTCGCTCGGACAGTCCGCGCTTGTCCGTCTCGCGACGGCGATCGAGGACGTCGATGACATCTACCGAGCTTGGCAGCTCCCAACTGACAACGACACGATCGACCGGATCTGCGAGCGGTTCGACCAGACGTGCTCGAGGTTGCGGCGATCTTGGACAACCTGGCCCTACTGGCCCTCGACTACTTCGGCGTGACCGGTCTCCAGCGCCATGAGCGAACCCTTGCGGGCGGCCGAGTCCTTCAGAAGCTCCGCTCGCTAGGTGATTCGCGCGCGGTATCGCTCGGAGGCTATTTGGAAGCCAATCGGCCCAGGCTGACATTGCACACCGAACTCCGGCATCACGCTGTCCATCGAGCGAAGCTCGCCGGGATTTGGTACCGCCGCGAGCGAGAACCCGAGGAGATGCGAATTCGGATCGTCGAGCCAGCGCTCAGCGCAGTGTGGGATCAGCTGGTCGCGGCGGGCGAAGACCCATCCGAGTGGGGCATATCGAACCGGGTTGGGCCGCACGACACGCCGGTCTCCTTCGTCGATCAGCCGGGCAGAGTCGCTACGCGCCATTCACCGGGCGAAGCCTTGTTGGACCCTATCGCGTTCGCGCCGCGACTCGTGGCGGCAACTGCCGGAGTCGTGAACGACGTCTTCGATCGCCTCAGCCTGCAGACGGACAAATCGTGGTCGGGCGAGCAGCGGGCCGATGCTGTCGCGCTCGATGCACGCACCGAATGGCCGTTTCGCGATGTCGACCGGGCGGCACTGATCCTGACGAGTCCACTTCCGGGCTGGTCTAATACGACCAAATGGCCGTCAATCCAAGGAAAGGACTTGGTGGCGTGATGATCCATACCAAGAATGGTGAGCCCCTGAGCCGCAGCGGCGATGACCTCTTCGACTCGTCAGGGAGGCACGGAGCCCGGCTGAGGGGCACGAATGCGTTTGGCCCGAGCGGGCGATACGTAGGGTCCCTGGCAGGCGATCGGCTTGTCTATCGGAGTGCCGATAGCGTCGTGATCGGGTCCTCGTTCGTCAGAAGGGCCGGTTCAGGATCGGCCCACGCGCGCGCTGCCGGCTCTGCGATTTGGGGAGACGAACCGAAGTTTGACCGATAGCTTCTCGCCGGCGAACGCATCGACGGCGGCCACGATGCGCGGATCGTGAGTCCGACCCTCGATGTTGGTCCATTCCCTGGCCCGCGCCGCAACTCGCGGGCGACGGCCTGTGGGGTTCGCTGGCGTACACTCGGAGCGCGGGCTTCCGGGCCTTGCGGGCGCACAGCGCGGTGCCGCCGACGAGGCGCGGACAAGTAGGCGGCGTCCGCCGACCCCGACCTCGGGGTCCTGTCTCGACCCGCCGCAATACGAGGTAGGTGCCAGATGCCCGACTCACACCTGACGTCCGACGTCTCGTCGGTCCTGCACCTGGGCCATGCGGCCATGCGTGATCTCGTTGCGGGACTGCCCGTGTCCGCGCTCGACTGGAAGCCGGGCCAAGAGACGAATTCGATCGCGACGCTTGTCGTCCACGCTCTCGACGCGGAGCGCCACCTGACCGGAGTCGTCGCCGACCTCGCACTGCCCCGGGACCGGGAAGCTGCGTTCCGCGTCGAAGGGTTGACAGGCGACGAGCTGGGCACGCAGATCGACGCCGCCGAGCGCGACGTAGACGGTCACCTGGCCCTCGTAACGAGCGACCGCCTGGCGGCCACGATCGAGCGGCCGAGTCGGACGGCGACGGGGGCGAGCTGGCTTGTCTTCGTCGCGGCGCACAGCCGGGAACACATCGGCCAGGCGAGCCTGACGCGCCAGCTCGCCGAACAGGCTGGCGTGGACCGCCTCATCGGCTAGTTCCGCCGCCGCCGGGCGTCACGGCTGGCGCCCGGATGACCTCCACGATGTCCGCGTCGTGTGCAGCTCCGTGGCGGGCTGTCCAAGCGGTACGATCACATGGCGGTGAGTAAGTGACCTCGACGTGGCGGCTGGTGGGCGGACCGTGAGTCCAGGGGCGGGGGCGCAAGAGCGATGGCAGTGACCGGGAGCTGACCAGCACGCCCGCGTACAAGCCTCCCGCGAAAGCGAGACAAGCGGCGCTCCCCCTCGAGAAGCCTGTCCTTGAGTTCGGACGTCCGCTCGAGTCGACGGGGAAGCGATCACCCGTTCGAAACCAGCCGCAGCCCCGGCCCCCGAGGATCGTGTCGGTGACTACCGCCACCCGGACTCGACGCGGACGAACATTCCGGAGGCAGGTCTCGCCACTCAGGATCGCTCGGTGGTCGAGAAGGGCCTTTTCGAGTACCGCCAGGGCGATCTCCCGTCCTTCGATCCCCACGAGGACCCGCAGCTGATCTGGGCCGGCAAGGCCGAGCACACCATCCTGGAATTGCCCGGGTGACGCTCCGATAGGGCGCGATCGCGACTGTCCTTCCGTTCTCCGCCAGCGCCCGCGCCGCGCACCGCGAGCGGCAGTCGTGGCCAGCCCGAGCGACAATCGACTTGGCTCTCGGCACAACCCGGACTCGCACACGCCGGGGATCCGCCACGCAACAAACCGGGTGCCATCCGGCGGGCGAGCCCATATGATCCGCTCCGGCGGTCCCCGCCAACCAGGAGCAAGAGGGGTTGGGTCCATGCGTCCCGTGGCCAATAGTCGAGCGCTGTCTGTCGGCCGGGTCGCGGCTCGACGCATCACGATGCTGGCCGCGTGCGCTGTCCTCGCAGGGACGGCGATGGCGTGCGGACCGACAAACCCGAGCCCCAGCGGTGCCGTCAGCGAGACGCTGGTACCCGCAAGCCCTGCCGCCGCGGTCGGCAGTCCGGGCGTGGTCGCGTCATCAAGCCTGACACCCGATGAGGCGACCGCTGCGTACGGCCTCGGGCCGACCCGCGACCCGTCCGTCACGTACCAGCCCGACGTGGTGCTCGTCGAGGGCGGGCCTGCGATCGTCCGCTGGGCGAGCGCCGACGGGCTGACCTGGGCGATCGACCCCAATGCCCCCGGCGCCTCGGACCTCAAGGTGGGTTCGGTCATGTTCGCCACGAGCGCCGCGATGGGCCGTGTCGCCGCGATCGAGGACCAGGGCGACAGCCGCGTCGTCACGATCGCCCCCATCCAGCTGACCGACCTGGTCCGCGACGCCAGTCTGCAATACGACACTCCGGTCGACTTCGCCTCGACCGTTTACCAGCCGCTGCCGACCGACGCGCCGGCAATCGTCCCTGACGACGCCTCCCCCAGCCCGAGCCCCGCCGCCGATGTGGTCGGGGCCGACGGGACGACGACCGTGGAGTTGCCGCCGATCCGGCTCGCGGCGCTAAGCCGGAATACAAGCACGCCGACGGCCAGCGTCGCGCCGGCTGCCTTCGACCCCACAGTCGGCGGTCGCCTGACCGCGCCCCTCAAGATCTGCCCGGAGCTGGGCGTCGGCGACTGGGCCGTGGAGGCCTGCGCGCAGGGACAAGGGGTGACGCTGAACGTCGACCGCAAGGCCGGCGACCACCTCAAGTTCGGGTTCACCGTGAAGCTCAGCTCAACCAACCTCCGCGTCCAGGCGGGCGAGGTGGTCAAGGACGGCCAGATGGTGGATTCGGGCGGCGTCCTCCAAGGCCTCGACGCACTCGATGTCACGTTCCATGGCGGCGTCCAGGACGGGGCGCAGGACAACACGAAGATCAAGATCGAGGTCCCGGTCGAGATCGAGACCCCGTCTGTGGTGGTCGGCGGCATCCCGCTCAAGGGCCTGATCGAGTTCAAGTTCTCGCTCGAGACAGCCTTCTCGGGCAAGAACTCCACGCTCTCTGGGTCGGGGACCTACAAGCTGACCGGGCCGATCGGCGTGACCGGCGGCAAGCCCGTGGTGCCCGGTCTGTCGGTGGTGCACAGCCTGATGGACAGCCTCAGCGGCATCACGCTGGGCGTGAGCGGGGTCGTGTTCACCGTACGGGCCAAGTTTCAGGGCGGGATCGGCGTGTACGGCTTCATTGTGGGGCCGTACGTGACGTTCACATTCTCCTTTGGCATCGGCCAGGGGTCCGTCATCGGCGCGGCACTGGCCGAGTGCCGAGGCGTGACCCTTGGCTTGTGGACGGGGGTTGGCGCGGGCTTCAGCCTCAACCCCAAGAAGATGGCGTGGCTGATCAACAAGGACAGCGTGCTGGGCAAGTACCTGAATATCAAGCTCGAGGAGGACATCTTGCAGTTCCAGATCTTCAACAGGAAGTCGGTCCAGCCCGACGTGCCGCTCTGCCGTGGCTAGGCCGCTGATCAGGCCGGGGACAGCCCTCGCCGCAGCAGTCCTGACGCTGTTCGTCGCCGCGTGCGGGGCCGCGAACGTGACACCCTCGCCTTCGCTCGGCGCGTTGGTCGCGTCCTCGGTCTCCCCCTCTGCAGCGGCCTCCGACCAGCCGGCGTCCACCGATGCCCCAACCGACGCCCCCGCGGACACGGCGACGGATGCGCCGGCCGAGGCGACATCCTCGCCCGTGGACCCCTGCTCGCTGATCACCGTCGCCGAGGCCAACGCCGTGACCGGCGTGAAGACGCTCCCGCCCGAGGCCGCCGGTGACCCGCCGACGCGCTGCGTCTGGGCCACGCCGACATCGGGCGCAGTGGGCCAGGTGGAGATCGACGTGGGCGACGGTGCCAAGAAGACCTACGACCTCGACCTCACCGTCCTCAAGCACACGTTCACCCCAGTCCCAGGACTGGGCGACGAGGGGTACGCGGAGGACGGGACGGTGTTCTTCCGGAAGGGCGACACCTGGGTTGCGATCCACATCGTCCGCCTCGACGATTCGAAGCTCTGGATGCCGAAGCTGAAGTCGCTGGCGAAGACCGTGGCCGACAGGATCTGAGCGGGCTCGGCGTTCCAGTTGCAGTCGGTGCCGCTACATATCGCCCCGCATGGGGTTTCCGTTTCGGCGCCCGAAAGTCAACTCGCAGCATCGAGACCAAGCGGAGGCGCAGGGCCAGCGAAAAGTCGTCGTGGGTATGTTGCTGCCCCTCGACGGGGTTGCCGAAGCCTGCCCGCGTTGGATCGTAGCGGTCAACCATTGGGGCCGGCCCGGCCACTGGCGCTATTTGAAGATCCACAGCCCGCATCAGCTCGAAGTCGTCTTGGAACTTGGCGGCGCGATCCGTAACGCCGCCCCCGGCGCTCCCACACTACGGAAGCCTAGTGTCTGATTCTCGGTTTGGATGACGAATGACACAAACGCCGACCCCTGCGACACAACGAGGCTCGGACGTGGCGGCGACCCGCCTGTGGATCACTGCGGTAGGTCTTGTCGCTCTCGCTGAAGAGGCGCGTGACCGAGGCTCCGCGCTCGACTACACGAGTGCTTTGATACTTGCCGACACCGCTTCGGAGAGCATCCTCGGACTTCTAGCATCGAACGCCAGTACGCCTTCTCGGGCCCACACCCCGCACGAGCAGTGGTTACAGGACGCAGCTCGCATGGCGAGAATGCGCAAGGGCCTCGTCCAGGACTTGCGCAACGTTCACGGGTTACGGAATCAAGCCATCCACAACGGATACGAGGCAGCTATCCGCGACGCCGAGCGCTCTGCTCGCTGCTCCGCCTGGAACCGTCGACGGCCGGGCCCTTTTCATAGAGCGGGATCGTGACTGATTGCCCACGAGGGCTAAGAATCTTGGTCTTGAGCTTCCACGAGCGAGAGGTAGGTCGCCGTCAAGACCGACGGCGCCATGAGGTCGTCGAGCGCGCGACCGACGCGTCAGGATGGCTCAACGCCGTGCTACGCTGCCTCGCGTTCGGCTTCACGCAGAATCGACACCGGGGGGATGTAAATGCAGTTCCGCTCAGGACTCGTGCGCCCGCGAGGCACCCGTCTCACGGTGTCGTTGGTCGTCGCCGCGGTCGCGATCCTGCTGATGACCGCGCTCCCGGCGGAAGCAGCCACGGCTTCGCCGTACAACACCAACCTGGTCAAGAATCCAGGTGCCGAACAGGGCCCGGCGAGCAGCGACGGACAGTCCGGAGTGGCGATCCCTGGCTGGGAGCCGTTCGGCAACTTCACCGTCGTGGCCTACGGCACGGCTGGCGGGTTCCCGACTGCCCACGAGGGCGCCCGGATCAGTGGGCTGCACAAGTTCTTCACCACCGGCGCGTACGACACGATCTATGGCGAGTGCGACTCAGCCGTCCAGTTCATCACCATCGGCGGACACAACAGTGCGATCGACTCGGGCCACGTGAAGGTCGTGCTGAGCGCCCGCATCGGGACCTATGGCAGCCAGCCGGACACGGCCCACGTGACACTCTCGTTCCGGGATGGCAACAACGAGCAGCTCACGACCGCCCAATCCGGCAGCCTGGCATTGACTCCGGTTTCGGCCACGAAGGGAGTCTTCAAGCTCGAGACGGCCTCGAAGGTCCTGCCGAGCAAGGCCCGGATCCTGCGGATCACCCTGAGCGCGGACAGGACCGTGGGGTACTGCGACGCCTACTTCGACAACATCAGCATCAAGATCGTGCACTTCTGACCAATCGGCGCGAGGGACACATCGTCGTTGAGGTGTTCGGCCGCAGGCTTCGCGGCTGCCCGACCCAGTTCCGGGAAGACGTGGCTGAACGTGTTGATCGTCAGGCTGATCTGGCTGTGGCCAAGGGTCTCCATCACGACCCGCGGCGCCACGCCCTGGGTGAGCATCATCGTCGCGCAGGCGTGACGAAGGTCGTGGAATCGCTGCCGCGGAAGGCGGGTGGTTCGGCTGCAGGCCCTGCGTTGCACGTCAGCGTTCACGTTCGCGACGACCAATTGCTTGTCGCCGAAACCAAGTGCGGGGCACGCTACACATCGCGGGCACTCTTCAGCCGGTGGGGTGGCGGCGGAACGTTGGGGGGCTGAAATGGGACCTGCGACGTGCAATCGAGGATCGGCGCACCCAGGGAGACCGCGCCGTGGCATCGTAGGCACGCGACCTCGTGTTCTGGCGGGTCTCTGGATGGCCGTCGTCGTGGTCGCGGCCTGCGCCGGCGGCAGATCGACACCTCCACCGGCCTCGGCTGCTCCGGCCGCCGTATCGGGGTCGCCGACGTCCGCGGCCCTGCCAACGCTCGTCGTGCCGACGCTTGACGTCTTGCCGTCCCTCGCGGAGCCCAGCGCCGCTCTGTCAGCCCCGCCCCCGACGCTGCCGGGTTCGGCGCCACCAGTGGTGCCGGGCGCAACCGATTTCGGACCCGGTGCTTCGGTCGATGTCTGCGCGCTCCTCACGAGCGCTGAGGTCGAGAAGATCGTCGGCCAGAAGTTCGTTCAATCGGCCGCGGGGGCGCAGTTCCAGATCGACCAGGCCTGCACGTGGTCGTTCGTCTCGGGCATTCCCGGTGTCACTCGCGACGTCTCCCTGAGCGTCTAGATGCATTCGGCGAAACAAGCTGCGGCGGGGCGTCACGAACGGTCCCGGAATGGGAGGGCACAGCTCCGGTCGGTCCGCGGAGCCATCGCGACTGGGCACCTGCGGGAAGGTCGGCGCCTCGTCATGTTGCACACAGGATCCTGTGTGCAAGCGCAGTGGCACGACACCATCGCCTTCACAACCATGGCCGGCTCGGTCCACAATGCGGTTGAACGCGCGTACTGTCCATGCCGCGCCGCTCGGGGGGACCGCCAGTGACCAGGTTTCGGTCGATTCGCCGGCTCTTGCGCCTGGCCTCGGCGATCGCCGTCCTCGGGTCGGCCGTCGCGGTCGCCGCCGTGCCGGCCGATGCCGCCTCGAGCTTCAGCGTGAGCCTCGGCTCCCACGGGTCGGCGCGCTGGACCGTCGGAGCGTCCGTCTCCGTGAACCTCAAGGCGATGACCGCGGGCACGTGGAAGCAGCAACTGTGGTCCGGAACCTGCGCCCAACCGGCCGCACGCCTGGCCGTGCTGTCGAACCTCGCCGTGCCTGCGAGCCACTTGCTCGCGAAGACGACGACATACGCGTCACGCCCGGCAGCGGGCGGCGGCGTCACCCTGCGCCTGATCAAGGGGAGCGCCACGATCTGCGGCACCTTCGTCAAGCCGGTTCTGGTCACGTCGTCCGGCATCCTGCACGGCGTCGACCTCGTCGGCATGGAGATGGGCTGGACCGCGTTCAGCCGGGCCACGGGACCCGTCGCTGATACGAACTACCCGGTCATCGACGACCGGCTCATCGACTACCTCGCGGGCCATCACGTGAGCGTCATCACGTTCACGTTCTCGTGGGAGGGCATGCAGTCCCAGCTGAACGGCCCGATCCCAGCGTCGTCAACCGGCAACTACCGCGCCTACTTTGACAACTACGTCCGGATCGTCAACTACGCCACGAGCCGGGGGATGCACGTGATCGTCGCCCCCTGGCAGGCCGATGCCGACAGTGGGATCGCCGGACCGGCATGGCGAGGCCAGCTCGTCGGGTCCGCGGCCGTGCCGGTGTCGGCGTTCACGGACTTCTGGTCGAAGATGGCGACCGTGTTCAAGTCCAATCCGCTCGTCTGGTATCGGCTGATCACCGAGCCGCACGACATGTCGACGATGCAGTGGTGGACGACGGCCCAGGCCGCGGTGACCGCGATCCGCGCGACCGGCGCGACCCAGCAGATCCTCGTGCCCGGCAACGACTACACGGCCGCCAGTCAGTGGACCGACAACTGGTATGACACGGCGCCGGTCCAGCGTTCCAATGCCTACGGCTGGCTGAACGCCGACGGTACGGGAAAGCCCCTGTTCGATCCCCTGAACAACACGCTTGCCGAGGTGCACACCTACCTCGATCCCGACGAGGGCGGCGTTTCCGCGGAGATCACGTCGGTGACGGCGGCCCGCGAGCACCTGGCGGTGGCCGTGAACGAGGCGCGGGCCCACGGCTACCGCCTGTTCCTCGGCGAGATCGGGATGTACGCAGGTGAGACGACGGACGACGGCCATGCGGCCTCGGATGCGTGGCGCAACTTCGTCAGCTATGCCAACGCGAACACGGATGTCCTGCTGGGCTGGACGTGGTGGGCGGCCGGCACGCCGGGCTGGTGGGACGACGTCGCCGCGAATGGCGGCGGCCACTACTCGGTCACGCCGACCAATGGCACGACTTACACGGGCGACACCGTCAACATGAAGATGATCGGCGGCGACTTCTGACGTTCACGGGGCGTGCTCGTATGACCGCAGGCCGGGCAGCCGTCGACCGCCTCTTGCGTATCCGCGGCGATGATCGCCTCGCCGAGCGTGCAGTTGCAATTAGTTCTTAGGGGCGACTCCTGGGCGAAGGAGGTCACGACGACTGTGGTCGGGCCAATCGGAGCGGCTGTGCGTTTGCGGCCACCGATGCGCGTCAGCCGGTGGAAACTAAGGTGCCGAGATCGCTAGGAGCCCTGCGCCGATCCGCGGACGGTAGTGGATCAGTTGACGATGAACCAGCCGACCACGAGCTGAGCAGGAGCGGCCCTGTTGAGGCGGATCGTGAACTTGCTCGTGCTGTTCACGTAGGCGCCGAGGACCCAGGTGCCCGGGACGTTGCCCTGGATCGTGGCGATGACGATCGTCGCCGGGCTGAGGTACCACGCCGGATCGGTGTTGCTGATCGAGAGGGCGGATTGGCCGGTGGGCGAGCCGACCTGGAGGGCTGCCCACTCGTTGGTCGAGAGCTTGACCATGCCGGCGATCTCGGCAGCGTCGGTGCCCGGGCGGAACGTGTACCAGATCGAATTGTCGTCGGCGAACCGTGCTTCGACACTACCCGTGACCAGCGCCACGGTGCTTCGGCGTCCAGGGGCATAGCACGTCCCAGGCCGGGGTCGACGCGGTCAGCGAGACCGGACCCGGGCTGTCCGCTACCAGCTTCTCGGGCGCTGCCGTCGCGGCCGAAGGAACCCAGGGCTACGCCATCTCCGCCATCAGCCACGAAGGGACGGCGATCTGCGCCCAGGCAGAGACGTCGGGTTCGGGCGTCGTGGGCGCGAGCGACTCAGGTTGGGGTGTCGAGGGCGAGAGCGAGTCGGGCCTGGGTGTCTACGGTGCGAGCAACACCGATGCCGGGGTACTCGGTGCCTCGGGCTTCCAGCCGGTCCCATCGCCCACCGTCCGTGCGAACGCTGGCATCGTCGGCAGCGGTGGCCGGGGCGGTGTCTTCATCGGGACGACGGCGCAGGTTCGCCTGGTGCCGTCGACCGCGACCTCGCATCCGGCCAGCGGTTCCCGAGGCGACCTGTTTCTCGACAAGTCCGGGCGCCTCTG
>Ga0182019_10001880_pt1 | contig 10698 bp, 7 predicted proteins | sample 812E2MmetaG_FD_120483 | JGI IMG/M metagenome (GOLD analysis project Ga0182019, IMG submission 120483) | Permafrost microbial communities from Stordalen Mire, Sweden - 812E2M metaG | ecosystem: Environmental > Terrestrial > Soil > Wetlands > Permafrost | place: Sweden: Stordalen | collected...
CATTCCCGAGGAGTTGCGCGCCACCGGCCTGCAATTGCCGCCGCCCGAATCAGAGGCCGAGCTGACCGCCCACTTGCGCAAGTTGTCCGCAGCGAACCGTGTCGATCTGATCAGCTTCCTCGGCGCCGGGGCATATAGCCACTTCGTGCCGGCGGTCGTGGATCAGCTGCTTCTGCGGGGTGAGTTCTACACCGCATACACGCCCTACCAGCCCGAAATCAGCCAGGGCACGCTCCAGACGATCTACGAATACCAATCGCTCCTGGCGGAGTTGACCGGCCTCGATGTCGTGTCGGCTTCGCACTACGACGGAGCCACCGCCACGGCCGAAGGCGCGCTCATGGCTTGCCGGGCGACGCGCCGAGAACGCGTCCTTGTGAGCCGGGGCGTGCATCCCCACTACCGCCAGACGCTGTGCACATATTTCGGTGGGGCGTCTCTCGTGGCCGACGAAATCCCGCTCGTGGCCGAAGGCCCTGCGGCCGGCACGACGGACCTGGACGCATTGGAGCGGATGCTCCGCGACGCGGATCATCCAGTTGCCGGCGTTGTCGTGGCCAATCCGAGTTTCTTCGGTCTGCTCGAGCCCATGGCCGAGATCGGCCGCCTCGCCCATGCCGCCGGTGCGCTGTTCGTGGCGGTGGTGGAACCGGTATCGCTCGCCGTTCTGGCGTCGCCGGGCGAGTACGGCGCCGACATCGCCGCCGGCGAAGGTCAGTCGCTCGGCATGTCGCTCTCGTACGGCGGCCCGTATCTCGGCATCCTGGCCTGCCTCGAGGCGCTGGTGCGCCAGATCCCCGGGCGTCTCGTGGGCATGACCACGGACGTGGACGGTCGGCGCGCATTCGTCATGACGCTGCGGGCCCGCGAACAGGACATCCGCCGCGAAAAAGCCTCGAGCAATATCTGCACCAACCAGGCACTGTGCGCGCTGGCCGCGACCATCTACCTGGCAGCCATCGGGCCGCACGGTCTGCGCGATGTTGCAACGCTGGGGGCTGCGCGGGCCGCGGAGTTGGAAGTTGCCCTCGCCGCTGCCGGCGCCCCGCGACTGCATCCCGGACCGTATCTCAACGAATTCGCCGTGCGCGTTCCGGACGCCGCCGCAGTCCATCGCCGTCTTCTCGATCGCGGTGTTCTGGCTGGGTTGGCGCTCGCGCGCGCCGTCCCCGACGACCCGTCGCTCGCCGATTCGCTTCTCGTCTGCGCCACCGAGACAACCACGACCGAAGATATCGGCGCCTTCGGGGCGGCCCTGGCCGCCGAACTGAGGGGAGCGGCCCGATGACCTCGACCGAACGCGGCCACCACACGGCCGCGGCCGAAGCGCCATCCAACACCCCGCCCGAGGTTGCCGATCGCCTCGGACCGACGCTCTTCGAGCGATCGCGCCCCGGCCGTGGCGGCGGCAAGGTGCCGCACCCGCCGGCGGGCACCCTGGCCCGGATTCCCGCGTCCCAGCTTCGAGCCGAAGGCCCTCGGCTGCCCGAGGTCTCGGAACCGGAGTTGACGCGCCACTTCCTCAATCTCAGCCGGCTGAACTACTCCGTCGACTCGGGTTTCTACCCGCTCGGGTCATGCACGATGAAGTACAACCCCAAGGTCAACGAATGGGCCGCTCGACTGCCCGGATTTGCGGCGCTCCATCCGTTGGCTCCGGACCAGCTGGCCCAAGGCACGCTGCAGCTTCTGTGGGAGTTGGAGGCGGCGCTGGCCGAGATCGGCGGCATGAAGGCAGTCACGCTCCAGCCGGCAGCCGGTGCCCAGGGCGAACTCACAGGCATCCTGATGATCAGGGCATACCACCGCAGCCGAGGCGACCTCGAGCGGCAGGAAGTGCTCGTCCCCGACTCCGCCCACGGTACGAACCCGGCCACTGCCTCGATGGCCGGCTTCAAGACGATCTCGATCCCGTCGGCCGCCGATGGCGGCGTGGACGTCGAGGCATTCCGTGCCGCGCTGGGGCCACGGACTGCGGCCGTGATGATCACGAATCCGTCCACGCTTGGTCTCTTCGAATCGCGGCTTTGCGAGTTGCTCGAAGCCGTCCACGAGGCCGGCGCCTTGGCTTACATGGACGGGGCCAACCTGAACGCGATCATGGGCCGGTTCAAGCCCGGCGAGTCCGGCTTCGACGTCATGCACATCAACGTCCACAAGACCTTCTCCACTCCCCACGGCGGCGGCGGTCCCGGGGCGGGGCCGGTCGGGGTGGGGGAGAAGCTGCTGCCGTTCCTGCCGTCGCCACGCGTTCTACGGGATCCCGACGGAAGCTATCGCCTTGAGGCGGCCGACGAGCGGCCGACCAGCATCGGCCGAGTCCGGGCCTTCGTCGGCAACTCCGGCGTGCTCGTCCGAGCCTACGCGTACATCCGCGCTCACGGTGGCTCCGGCTTGTGCGAGGTCAGCGACGACGCCGTGCTGGCCGCGAACTACCTCAAGGCCCGCCTTCAAGACGTCCTGGATGTGCCGTTCGACCGACACTGCATGCATGAATTCGTTGCCTCGGCCGCGACTCTGAAGGCTCAGACCGGCGTCCGAACTCTCGATCTCGCCAAGCGCCTGATCGACTACGGCCTGCACCCGCCGACGATCTACTTTCCGCTCACCGTCGAGGAGGCGCTCCTAATCGAGCCGACCGAAACCGAATCGATAGAGACGCTTGACTCATTTGCAACGGTCGTGGAGCGCATCGTCGAGGAGGCTCGGACCGACCCGGAGCTACTCCATTCGGCTCCGCACGACTCGCCCGTTCGCCGCCTGGACGAGACTACGGCTGCCCGTCAGCCGAATTTGCGGTGGCGGGCCATGACCGGCAGCCAGACGCCGTGCCCCGACTAGCAATAGAGATCGCGAGAGCAAATCGGGGCTATTTGCAAGTTAAAATGTGCACCAAGAGCCAATTCCTCGCCATATCGTGCGGTCTATTCGGGTAGCCAGAAGCAGGCCGGAAGTCCCGCTCGGGCAGACCGCATTGTCCGGTCGAATTAGCGCAAATGGCACGTTTGACACCCTGACGGCGCCTGCGCATAGTACCGTCCAGTGACAGCCCGACAATACCCGTTGCCCGAATGCTGGAGATGCCAATTTCACGGCGTCATTTTTTGGCGGGTGCCATGCCGGAGGCCCTAGCCTCGGTAGTTGGGTTGGACTTGTTAGGGAGGCGCATAGATGCGTAAACGTCTGTTCAGCGTTCTGACTGTCGCGGCCCTTGTGGCGACAGCCTGCTCGTCGACATCGAGCACGCCTGCCGCTCCGGCAGCGACTCAGGCTCCGGCCACCAACGCGGCCGTCGCGACAGTTGCGCCGTCTCCGACGCCCGTGACCGTCGACATCACCGGCACGACCTACAAGGCGCAGGACGCCGCGACCAAGGGCGGCAACGTCGTCCTCGCCGAGTGGCAGTTCCCGGACACCGTCAACCCGTACTTTGCTCAGGCAGAGACCGACATCGAAGTGTCGGGCAGCATGTTCGACAACCTCATCAACGTCACTCCGGACCTTAAGTACGCGCCCAACCTGGCCTCCAACGTCCCGACAGTGGACAACGGCGGGGTCAAGCTCGTCGGCTCCGGAATGGACGTTACCTGGACCCTCAAGCCCGGCATGAAGTGGTCTGACGGCTCTGCCATCAGCTGCGCCGACCTCGTGGGCACCTGGAAGTGGGTCATGGACCCGGCCAACACCGGTCTCGCCGGCGGCACCATCGGCTGGGAAGACATCACCGGCATTGATGGCGGCACAGGCACCGACTGCATAATGCACTTCGGCAAGGTCTATGAGGGCTACCTCAGCCTCGTCGCACCGTTGCTCCCGGCCGCCTACCTCGCCACCGTCCCCATCAAGGACGCGCCGACCAAGCTGTACCCGCTCGACAACCTCGACAGCGGCGTCTACAGCGGTTCGTACATCCCGGTCAGCCTCAAGACCGACGCTCAGATCACCCTCAAGCCGAGCCCCAACTGGCAGACCATCGGCGGCCACGCGCCGTACCTGGCCTCCGTCATTTGGAAGTACTACGGCGGAGCCGACACCATGATCGCCGGCTGGAAGGCCGGGGAGTTCGATCTGGGTCAGGACCTCAACGACGCCGACATTCCGGCTCTTGCCTCGATTGATCCCGCGCAGGTCGTCGCTCATGATTCGTTGACGTACGAACTCAACCAGTTCAACAACGCGCGCCTTAAGACGACCTATGGCACCGACTCCACGACGATCATCAAGGCCGTCAAGCTCGCGACCGACCGCAAGGCCATTGCCGCCGGTCCGCTCGCCGGTAACGTCACGGTCAGCAACAACTTCGTGTCTCCCCTTACCTGGTACAACAAGGACGTCGGTGGCTCCACCGATGCCGATCCGGCCACCGCCTCCACCCTTCTGGCCAACGCCGGATGGACCAAGGGCGCCGATGGCTACCTGGCCAAGGCAGGCAAGACTCTCGAGCTCAGCTACTGCACCACGACACGCCAGGTCCGCCAGGACACCTTGAAGCTGATCGCTTCCCAACTCAAGGCGATTGGAATCAAGGTCGATGTCAATGCCAAGCCGGCCGGAGACGTCTTCGGTGGCTGGAACGACACCAAGGCCGACACGCTCTGCAACCTCCAGCACGGCAACTTCGACGTTGCTGAGTTTGCATACGTCTCGCCCCTCGATCCGCTCGGCGGCTACAACGTCTATCACTCGAGTGGCATTCCGGACGTTGCTCCGCATAACGGCCAGAACACCGCCCGCATCAACCTTCCCGCTCTCGACACCGCGTATGACACCGTCAAGTCGAGCGTCGACTTCGTCAAGGTCCGCGACGCGATGTTCGCGGTCCAGGACATCTATGGCTCCGACCAGAACACCTACGAGCTCCCGCTCTACTACCGCAAGGACGTCTGGCTCGTCAGCCCCAAGCTGCACAACTTCACAGGCAACCCGACTACCTCTTCCGGTGAATGGAACATCGGCGATTGGTGGGTCGGCTGATCTGGCAGCGTCGCTGATCCTCTGATCCAACGATCTGCGGACCAGTAGCTGTAGATAGTCGCCAAAGAGAGGGCGGCGGGTCTTCGGGCTCGTCGCCCTCTCGCATAACGCGGGCGAGATTGAATTGATCAAGTACACAGTTCGGCGATTACTGCAGGCCATCCCGGTGATGTTCGGGATCACGCTGGTCTGCTTCATGCTGATGCACCTTCAACCCGGCAACCCGGCCGACCGGTTCGCGCAGAACGCGAGAGTCACCACCGCACAGATCGACGCCTTCAAACATCGTTGGGGCCTTGACGATCCGTTGTGGCTGCAGTACTTGAAGTGGACCGGCGTGTGGGGCGACAAGGGAGTCGTGAACGCGCTTCCGGGTGGCTCCGTCGACATCGTCGGGGTGCACGTCGATCTCCCGGGCGGTGACAATGGCATTCTCCACGGGGACCTCGGCTACTCGATCACGGACGGACGCCTGGTCGTCGACGTTATTGCCGACCGGTTCCTGCCGACGGTCGTTCTGGCCGGAACGGCATTCATCATCTGGATAACTCTGGCATTCCTCGCCGGGGTGTTCGCAGCCGTCAAGAGATACGGTCTGTTCGACTCGCTACTCACGGACTTCAACTACATCGGATATTCGCTACCGACCTTCTGGGTCGGGCTGGTCTTGATCACATTCTTTACAGCGGAGCCGTTCAAATGGTTCCCTGCGAGTGGAATGTGGGACGCGCGGTCCGTGCCCGTATTCGGCTCGAACGAGTACTGGGGTTTCGTGGGTTCGAATCCACTCTTTGCCCTGACCGATCTCTCAAGGCACCTGGCTCTGCCCGTGCTGACACTAGTCATGGTCAGCATCGCCGGTGACTCGCGTTTCATTCGATCGAGCATGCTCGATTCGCTGAACCAGGATTACGTAAAGACCGCGCGCGCAAAGGGCGTATCGGAGCGGCGAGTGGTGTTCCGCCACGCGCTTCGCAACGCAATGCTGCCGGTCATCACCAACCTGGGTCTGGAAATCCCAATCATCTTCGCCGGTGCGGTGGCAACGGAAACGGTCTTCTCGTGGCCGGGCATGGGTCGCCAATTCGTCGAGGCGGTCAATCATGCGGACTACCCGGTGCTCATGGGCGTGCTTCTGATTTCGTCCGTTATCGTCGTCCTAGCCAACCTGCTGGCCGACATCATGTACGCGGTGGTCGATCCCCGCGTCAAGTACGACTGAGGGCTTGCGCGTGGATCCCCGTATCGAGGAGGTCGAACTGCCTGAGAAGGGTGGTTCGCCGGCAGACTATGAAGTTGCTCTGGTTTCGCTCAACCAGTGGCAGCTCGCCTGGCGTCGCTTCAAGAAGCACAAGCTCGCGCTTTTCGGCGCCGTCATGTTTCTGGGTGTGGTCGCCATAGCCATCGTCGGACCCGTCTTTCTGCCCTACGACCCGCAGTTCGTGCCGTCGTTCGCTTCGCCCTTCTGCGAGGGCAGCCAGACCTTGAAGGCCTACAGCGGCTGCCCGCCGTTCACGCCCGGTCACATCCTGGGGACAACCGGTAGTCTCCGGCTCGATCTCCTCGTCCTCGTCGTCAACGGTGCCCGCGTCTCGTTGATCATCGGTGTCGGCGCGGCGCTAGTCGCCACGATCATTGGCACAATCGTCGGCGGAATTGCGGGCTACTTCGGTGGCGTCGTCGACAACCTGCTGATGCGCTTCGTCGACGTCCTGCTGAGCATCCCGCTCCTATTCGTCGTCATCTGGATGTCGAAGGTCATCGGCAACGGTGACTGGCGGGTGCTGCTACTCGTGTTCTCGATCCTCGGCTGGCCTGGGGAAGCGCGGCTGGTCCGCAGCCTGTTCCTTACCCTGCGAACCGAGGTGTTCGTCGATGCGGCCCGGGCCGTGGGTGTCTCCGACTTCCGGATCATCTTTCGCCACATCCTCCCCAATGCCGTCAGCCCGATCATCGTCTCCACCACCCTCGCAGTCGCCGCGTTCATCATCACCGAAGCCTTCGTCAGCTTCCTCGGCTTCGGAGTGGATCCGGCTGTGACTCCAACTTGGGGCAACATCCTGACGGGCGGCCAGGACTTCATCGGCCAGGGCAACTGGTGGTGGACGCTGTTCCCGGGCCTGGCGATCGTAATCACCGTGCTGGGGATCAACTTCATGGGCGACGGTTTGCGTGACGCCCTTGACCCGAGGAGCCGAGATTGAGCACCCAGCCCGGCGCAACCAATTCAGGAACCGTCAGCCCGGATGCCCCACTTCTCGATGTCCGCGGCCTGCGAACCTACTTTCATGTGATGGACGGCACGGTCAAGGCCGTCGATGGAGTCGACTTCTCCATTCCGCGCGGCGGCACCGTAGGGCTGGTCGGTGAGTCGGGTTGCGGCAAGAGCGTCACGGCCCACTCGATAATGCGCCTGATCGACATCCCGCCCGGTGAGATCGCCGGGGGTCAGGTCATGTTCGAAGGCGTCGACATCCTGAAGATGTCCAATGAGCGGATGCGTCACGTTCGCGGTGGGGAGATCGCGATGATCTTCCAGGAGCCGATGACGAGCCTGAATCCGGTCTTCACGATCGGCGACCAGATCGCCGAAGCCATTTTGCTTCACCAGACACCCAAGCCCAGCAACAAAGAAGCGATGAAGCGCGCCGTCGAGGCGCTCAAGCTGGTGGGCGTGTCGGCGCCGGAGCGGCGAGTCAAGCAGTACCCGCACGAATTGTCGGGTGGAATGAGGCAGCGGGCCATGATTGCCATGGCCCTCTCCTGCAACCCGAAGTTGCTCATCGCGGACGAGCCGACAACGGCTCTGGACGTGACGATCCAGGCCCAGATCCTCGAACTGATCAAGGAACTCCAGGTCCGGACGGGCACGGCGCTATTGCTCATCACCCACGACCTGGCGGTTGTGGCCGAGACCGTCGAGACGATTGCCGTGATGTACGCCGGCCGAATCGTCGAGACCGGCACGGTGGATCAGGTCCTCTTGCGGCCGCAGCACCCCTACACCCAGGGCCTGCTCAGCTCGATCCCCGGCGTGAAGAAGAAGGGTGAGGCCCTCTCGGTCATCAAGGGCGTCGTGCCCAACCCATTCAGGATGCCGCCCGGCTGCAAATTCCAGCCGCGTTGCCCGTTTGCGTGGGATCGGTGCTCTCAGGGTGAGCCTGAACTGCTCCCGACCGCAAGTGGTGCGACTTCGCGCTGCTTCCTCCACGCGCCCGAAGGCGTCGGCCATCGAGCGGGGTTCGATAAAGCCGTCGCCGCGACGGTGGAAGGCAAGGTCGGCTGAGGTGAGCGACACGGTGAACCAGACCACTCCGACCCCAGCGCAGGCCACGCCGGCTGCCGATGTCCCACCCGATGCGGCCGATCGCGAGGTCCTGCTCAGCGCTCAGCACGTCAAGAAGTACTTCCCGATCATGGGCGGCCTCTTGCGCCACCAGATCGGCAGTGTCTCCGCGGTCGACGACGTCAGCCTCTCCATATTCCGTGGCGAGAAGTTCGGTCTTGTTGGTGAGTCCGGCTGCGGTAAGACCACCTTCGGCCGGACGATTCTGCGGCTCGAAAAGGCCACAGCCGGCACAGTCTCGATGGGCGGGCTGGATGTTCTTGCCCTGAAGGGCAACGACCTCAAGAAGATGCGTCGCCGAATGCAGATCATCTTCCAGGACCCTTACGGATCCCTGAACCCGCGGATGCCCGTGAGCGACATCATCGGGGAAGGCTTGCTGGCCCAGTCGGACAAGAACAACGGTTGGGGCAAGCGAGCGGTCCGGGACCAGCGAGTGGGCGACTACCTCGAGGCCGTCGGGCTGCGGCGCGACTACTCGCGGCGGTACCCGCACGAATTCTCGGGCGGTCAGCGTCAGCGCATCGGAATCGCGCGGGCCCTGGCCCTGGACCCTGAGTTCGTCGTTTGCGACGAGCCGGTGTCGGCTCTCGATGTCTCGATCCAGTCGCAGATCCTCAATCTGCTCTCCGATCTGCAGTCTCGCTTCAACCTCACCTATTTGTTCATTGCCCACAACTTGTCCGTGGTCGAGTACTTCTGCGATCGGATCGGGGTCATGTACCTCGGCAAACTCGTGGAAATCGCCGACACAGAGGTCCTCTACGCCACGCCTCAGCATCCCTATTCGGTGGCGCTGCTTTCGGCGATACCGCTGCCCGATCCACGAATGCGGAAGAAGCGGCTGGTGCTCAAGGGCGACGTGCCTTCGCCGGCAAACCCGCCCACAGGCTGCCGCTTCCACACGCGCTGCTGGCTGCGCGAGCGGCTCGGCAACCCCGAGGAATGTTCGACAGTTGAGCCGGTTCTCCGGACCACTGCCGGCTCCCATCAGGTTGCCTGCCACTTCGCGGAGCAAGTCACGTCCGAGGCGGTCCAGGACTCGGCGGCCAGACAGTCGGTCATCGCCACGGCGATTGAGGCGTAGCAGGCCCGGCCGCGGCTAGACTTCGCAGCATGAAGCCGCTTCGCGTTGCCCTTGCCCAGCTCGCTCCACGGTTGGGTTTGCTCGAAGAGAACCTCGCCCGCCATCGAGAACTCCTCGGCGAGGCTCGATCCGGCGGCGCGGACCTGGTTGTCTTCCCGGAGCTGGGTCTGACCGGCTACCAACTGCAAGACCTCGCGGCCGAGGTGTCGATGCGCGTTGACGACGCCCGGCTGTTGAGCCTTGCCTCCGAGACCGTCGGGATGTCGGCCGTGGTCTCGTTCGTAGAGGAGTCGAGCGACCACCGTCTATTCATCAGCGCCGCCCTGCTGGAGGACGGTGAAGTTCGATCCGTCCACCGCAAGCTCTTCCTTCCGACATACGGGCTCTTCGATGAGCGGCGCTTCTTTGCCGCGGGCGATCGTCTCCGGGCGGTTGATTCTCGCTTAGGCGTGCGGCTCGGCCTGGCCGTGTGCGAGGACTTCTGGCACCTGGCCGTGCCCGAGACGCTGGCCCTGGATGGCGCGCAGATCCTGATCAACGTTTCGTCGTCGCCCGGACGAGATCTGGCCGCAATTCACGAGGTTGGGCTGGGCACAGCCGCTTCCTGGCGCAACCTGATGCGGACGTACGCCCAACTCACGACCTCCTTCGTGATCTTCTGCAACCGCGTGGGCATGGACGAGACGATCAGCTTCTGGGGTGGATCGGAAGTGATTGCACCGAGCGGGGAGGCCGTCTTCACGGCACCACTCTTCGACGAAGGTCTCTTCTTCGTCGACATCGAGTTGGGCGACGTGCGTCGAGAGCGAATCGGACTGCCGCTACTTCGAGACGAGCGGCCTGAGTTGCACTTGCGAGAGTTGCGACGCCTGCTGTCCGAGCGGACGGAGTTGCCGATCGACGAGGCCAGCGAGCCGGGACCCGACGCGACCGGCGGCCCCGAGCGCCACTGATGACCGACGGCCGGCACGTGAGCCAACTCTTCGAGTTGCCGGTCGAACTCGCCATCGACACGGATGTGGCCCGCCGAGTCATGGTCGGGTTCATCAGAAACCAGCTCGGGCAGGCAGGCTTCAGCCGTGGCCTGTTGGGGCTCTCCGGCGGCATCGATTCCGCTCTGGTCGCTTTCCTCATTGCCGAGGCGGTTGGGGCGGAGAATGTCCTCTGTGTCCTGATGCCGTATCGGACTTCGTCGCCTGAGTCGGTCGCACACGCGCGCCTGGTCGTCGACCAGCTCGGTTGCACGAGTGACCAGGTCGACATCAGCCCCATGGTGGACGGCTACTTTGGA
>Ga0182019_10001881_pt1 | contig 10695 bp, 6 predicted proteins | sample 812E2MmetaG_FD_120483 | JGI IMG/M metagenome (GOLD analysis project Ga0182019, IMG submission 120483) | Permafrost microbial communities from Stordalen Mire, Sweden - 812E2M metaG | ecosystem: Environmental > Terrestrial > Soil > Wetlands > Permafrost | place: Sweden: Stordalen | collected...
ACTATGCAAAAAGGATAAAATACGGAGTTACAGGATGGAAGATATGGAAGATTTCTTCAGCCAGCACAAACTAAAAGATTCACGCTGACTGCTACCCCTCAGTCGCCGGTTCTTTTATGGAGACTTTCGAGACCGCAAGACTTGAATACAGCGAGCTACGCGATCAAGACACCGCGAAGAGATCTGCTAATGCAGACTCGGCATTTTATCTCTTGTGATGACATACGAGTAGCCGAAGAAGGTATTCCACCATGCCGATCCATTATTGGCGGAAGACTCTGTATAATCGCCATTCCAGGGCATGAACCACGACCACATATCTCCGTATGTCTTCATCTGCGCCGGATCGGGAACTGAACCGCATTCGGCAAGGGCAATTATTTTTCGGCCTCCAAAAATATCCTTGACTCTGTTGAATTCGTAATACTGAGAGCTATGCTGGTTTTCACCGGGATAAATATCCATTCCCACTATGTCAACATAATTATCGCCCGGATACCAGTCAAGTGCATCAGAGTTGGTATTGGTTGTCCATACCCATATCAGGTTATTCAGGCCCCAATGGTTAACCAGCCTGTCGTACATGAGCTGGTACAGCGCCTTGCATGGTGCCGGTCCCTTGGCTCCCCACCAGAACCATTCTCCTGCAGCTTCGTGCAGCGGCCGCCATATAACCGGTATATTGGCATCCTTGAATTCTTTAAGGTAAACGGCGATGGTATCAATATCATTAACCATTGCTATATATTCTTGTGAACCGGGTTCAGTAATTTTCGATACGTCGAATGTAGTGCCGGTAGTATAAAAAGCTCCTGATTTGTTTAGAGGATCACGCCAGTGCCACATCAGTGCTACTATGCCGTTATTATCCCACCATGTTTTGCCCAGGTTGAACGGAGCTTCGTATAAAATAGTTGGTGAATTCCGGATTGTGTGATCGATAAAATCGAAACAGGTCAATGCCGGCCATTTGCCGGTATTAGTGTACACCCATGTGGCCTCGGTGATATTTGTACTGTAGTTGGCCATCGTTCCTGAAATGACGTTCGTAAGGAAATTGTTCTTCAGGTAATTGTACAGGTTGACCGCTTGCAAGGAAGCTCCCGGAGTAACGGGGTTTGCATCGATATTAAATGTGGTCCCGGAACCTGTACTCGCAACTATTTTCACATAATCTATTAAGAACCATGTCCAGTTGGGAGTGATCGTAATTGTGTTACTCCCGGCATTCAGAACAACTGTGGCAAATTTCTTTTCGGTGAAAGTCGGGGAGGATCCAAGGTCGAATGAGCCTTTTATGCCGTTTATGTCAACATAGCAGTTTTTAGCTCCATAGTTTGAAGTTGAATATCCTATATACAGATCGAACTTTCCGGCTGTAATGTTTTCAAGGTCAAAAGTCACAAAATCGGTTGAATTATGAAAGCCGCCTACGTAACCGGTTCCGGAGTAGCCGCTTAATGAAGTCATTATAGAGTTTGTAGAAGAGAACAGTGCATATTCAGCTTCATATTTTCCATCTGTAGGCTGAGGATACTTGGTTGTGAATGAAAAGCTGACGGCAGCAGCATAATTTCCGCTCAGGTCCTTCACAGAGTTAGCAGAAACGACAACATTATAAGTCATTCCTTCAGTAAGGGTAATAGTTATCCTTACCTGCTTGCCTGATGCAGTTGCTGTTTTTGCTACACCATTTATGAAGATCTGATAATTATCTTCCAGAACTACGTCTTCATCGTAAGTTATATAAACCCACGATGTGGCAGAAACCCTGGTTGCTCCGTTTGATGGCAGTGTAGAAGACATCGTTGGTGCAGTGGTGTCGCCGGGTGCCGATTTTTTGCATGACGTGGAGGTCAGCAAAATTATCAGTAAGAAAACAAGATATTTTTTCATAAGATTATCTTTAGATGTCAGGTGTAAGCTTTCTTAAGATCAAAAACAGATCGAAAAAAATAAGCATAACAAATTTAGCATGATATATATTAACTAAGGTTAGTTTTTGTTTATTTTTCAGGGGTGGAAGGTTAATTGGCAACCGGCTACCGGCAACCGGTTACCGGTTTGATTGCACGATTGGAAGAAAGAGGACAGGAGACAAGGAGTGAAACGACGTAGTTCCGCGAAGCGGAATATTTAAGCTACTCATAATTTTAAATCTTCTGAAATGTGTTATTATCTTTGATTCCGGACAAACCTTTCAAAACAGATACTAATGAAAAAATTCACCCAGCCCGGCACGTTCTCGATGATAGTATTACTGGCATGTATCATCTTTACTATTGTCTTGCTTTTTATTATTGGTTTTGATGAAACAATTCCTTTTGTGATCTTTAGTTTCGTCATTCTTACATTTATTATGTGCCTGCTGATATTCTATAAGATGACAATCATTATAGATGATACATATCTGACCTTTATAATGGGGATCGGGCTTGTAAAAAAAAGCTATCCCCTATCGGATATAGAAAGCTGCAGACCTGTCAGAAACAATGTCATGGACGGTATTGGGATCCGTATGACATCTTCCGGATGGCTATATAATGTATCAGGATTAAGCGCAGTAGAGATTTCATTTAAGAACCGTAAATCAAAGATCCGGATTGGAACTGACAAACCGGAAGAGATTGCTAAGGAGGTAGGAGCAAAAATAACCGTCTTGCAGGCAGGATCGTTTTACGAGAAGAGCGGGAGACAAGGATCATATCTGACCGTTGCAGTATTGACTGTTTTCATAGGTATACTGGTTTTTATATTTGTTTCCGGGAGCAGGGAACCGGCAGTAACCTTTTCGGATTCCTCCATGACAATCAGCGGGATGTACGGATTATCTGTTGGTTATGCTGATATAATAAGTGCTGACACCCTTCAGACACTTCCGGGTATAAAGGCGAGAACAAATGGTTTTGCAGCGGGAAGTATCCTTAAGGGTCATTTTAAGCTGTCCGGCAACTCAAAAGTCATGTTGTTCCTTAAGGAGGAGAACCCACCATTCATTTTAATAAATACCAAAACCACACCGATCTATCTGAACTCAGCTAATCCTGTCAGAACACGGGAATATTTTAAAAACATCAAAGAGAGGATTTCCCGGGATCGCTGACCTGCATGCTCTCTCTTTTTTAAGTCGCCTTGCACCGCAAATCCCACTCCGTTAGCTGCTTGCCGGTCACCGGTCACCGCTCTCCGGTGTTTTGGCTTTATCAGCAATCTTCGATTTCACATATTCCGCCTGCTCAGTCATCCCGGCCTTATCCTTGGAGCTGGCGATGCCATTTAAAATAATGTTATTGAAATAGAAAACAACCTGCTGGCGATACTGCTCCGGAATCGACTCCCGGAAACTCACGATCATATCAATGCCTTTCTTGAAATTGTCAGTATTCTTTACCTTTTTCAGATAATTGGCGAAAGGCTGCATAATCGAGAATTTACTATTTCCAACAGGCATTTTGTCAAACCTTGCGGCAAGTGAATCAAAGTCGCTTTCGCCGGCATAACTATATAATATATTGGTAATTGCTCTTGATAATGTTCCTTTGACATTTTCTGATGATAACTGCTTTGCTCTCTGAAGTGCTGATGTGCTGTCTATGGAGCTCAGGGCAACCAATGCATCGCCGGCTACTGAATAGGAAGAATCATTGACCGATTTCAGGAACAGATCCCTGTAAGTCGCTTTTTTGTACTTTCCAAGTTCCTGGATGGCAGTGGCTCTTATCATTGACGATGGATCTTTTTCTGCAAGGTTTGCCAGTATAGGTTCGACAGATCTTTTAATCGAGTCATCCATTAAATTCAGGTTCTCAATTGCATATATCCTCAGTCCCTGATATCTGTCGTTAATAGCATTTTTGAGAAGCTCAAATGCTTTCGGGTCATCTTTCTGATGTCTTGTAGCAAAATCAATGGCTTCGCGTCTGTCGAGATAAAGCCCCGCATTTTTATACTGGAATATATAATTATCGATTGTCTTGTTATCCGTTTTCTGGCATAGAAGTATCTTGTCACCGTCGACATTGATGAGATCCGGTTTTGTATCGGCATGGAATGCAAAAGTATCGGCCTTGTTCTCGAGCCATACTTTATATCTTTTCATTGCACCGCCCTGATAAACATCTATCGCCACAGGCAGTTTAAAGGTTTTATCGCCTTGTGTCTGACTGACAAAGACCCTTGCTGTTTTCTTTGTCTGGTCATAGTCATAGTTTATATTGAGCTTTGGATGTCCGCTTCCGTAAAACCACTGGTTCCAGAACCAGTTGAGATCCTGTCCCGTTACATCTTCGAATGCAAGGCGAAGCTCCTGTGCCTCGGCAGATTTGAACTTATAAGTCGTAAGGTAAAGGTTCAATGACTTGAAAAAAGCGCTGTCGCCTACATAGTTGCGAAGCATGTTCAGTATCCTTCCTCCTTTTTGGTAGCTAACGGCATCGAACACTTCTTCACGGTTACGGTAATAAAAGCGAACCAGGTCCTTATTGCCGCTGTTGCTGAAGAAATAATTCTGCATCGCATCGAAATTATGTTCAGCACCTGCATCCTTGCCATGTTTGTATTCTTCCCACAATGTTTCGCTGAGGTCGGCAAAAGATTCATTTAACGTTATATTGCTCCAGCTTTCGGTAGTGACATAATCCCCGAACCACATATGAAAAAGCTCGTGTGAGATAACATCTTCCCACGAGTTCCCGTCAATAAGCTCCCTTGCATCCTGCTGGGCAGATCCGGCATGCACGGTTGCAGTTGTGTTTTCCATTGCACCGCTCACGTAGTCCCTTACCACTACCTGTGAATATTTTTGCCACGGAAAATCCACTCCGGTTATTTTTGAAAAGTAGCTTATCATCTCGGGAGTAAAGCCAAAGATTTTCCTTGCGACTGGTGCATATTCCTTTTCAACATAATAGCTTACCTCTTTGCCTTTATATTTGTCTTTAATGATAGAGTACTCACCTGTTGCCATCATCATGAGGTATGGAGAATGGGGAAGATCCATCCTCCAGGTATCGGTGCGGGTTCCGTCGGAGTGTTTCTTCTGCTTCACCAGCAAACCGTTTGAAAGTGTAACGAATTTTGCAGGAACGGTCATGCTGATCTCATCCGTTGCTTTTTGATTTGGTTTGTCAATAGTCGGGACCCATGCCGAATTTGATTCGGTTTCCCCCTGTGTCCATACCTGTGTAGGCTTGTCTTTTTCTTTTCCAAGAGGGTTTATGAAATAGAGGCCTTTTGCCTCTGATATTGCAGCGCTTCCTTTAGCTTTTATATCGTTCGGTCTGGAAATGTAATCTATAAAAATGGTATAGTTTTCTCCGCCCTTGTAGGTCTTATCGAGAGCGATATGAAGCTTCAGGCTGTCATAGGTGTATTTCAGTTGAACAGCTTTGCCCTCTTTTATTACCGAAACCTCTTTTATCTCCATCATTTTAGCATCGAGGGTAAGTGAGTCTGTCGGATAGAAATGAGGCTTAAGTGTGATCCATGCTTTCCCATACATCCACGATTTCGAAAAGTCGAAGCTTACATCAAGCTTTGTATTAACCAGATCATTGATTTTTGTCGATGTAGCCCGGTATATGGTTTTCCAGGCATCCGATTTCTGGCTGGCAGGTTGTTGCGAAAAGCTGACAGCTGGACAGAGCAGCAAGAGTGCAAAAAAGATTTTTTTCATATTTAAGTTTTAGATCAATAATTTAAGTAAATGTATATCAAAAAATTTTTATAAAAGACAGGAGAAAAATTAAATTGATGCATTTGCTCAACGGTACAATAGTGCAACAGTACAAAGGTGCTATGGTATTAAGTTAATAGGGTTTTACGGTTTTACACTTTAGCCCTCTTGCACCCTAATACCTTAACACCCTAACACCCTAACGCCTTAACACCCTAACACCCTAATACCTTAATACCTTAACACCTTCAATCTTTTTGTATGATTGCACGATTGCACGATTAATAATATATTTGATATATGTAATTTGAAAATTACAACCTTTCATAATGATAATTATTAATTCATCTAACATGAACAGAATAATTTACAAGATTTCAGCCCTGATGCTGACACTTTGCGTGTCGTATAATGCAATTTCTATGGATGATGCCAGGCTGCTGCGGTTTCCTGACATAAATAAAAACCTGATAGCTTTTGTATATGCCGGCGATATCTGGACAGTCAGTTCAAGCGGGGGAGAAGCGCGTCGTCTTACATCGCACATGGGACTGGAGCTTTTTCCCAAGATTTCACCCGACGGTCAATGGATTGCGTTTTCCGGCGAATATTCCGGGAGCCGCCAGATCTTTGTAATTCCTTCAAATGGCGGAGTGCCGCGTCAGCTTACATGGTATAACCCGGTGGTCGAAATGCCTCCGAGGGGTGGATGGGACAATGTGGTCCTTGACTGGACTCCCGACAGCAAGCAGATACTTATCCGCGGCAACCGGACCACCTTCGGTGAACGTAACGGCAGATACTTCCTTGTAAGCCTCGACGGCGGACTTGAAAAACCTCTTCCTATTGTCAACGGCGGATTCGGGGTTCTGTCTCCCGATGGATCCAAGCTGGTATTTACACCGGTCGACCGCGAATTCCGCAACTGGAAGCGATACAAGGGCGGAAGGGCTTCCGACCTCTGGATATACGATCTTAAAGCAAATACATCCGAACAGATCACTGACTTTGATGGAACTGATCAGCTGCCGACATGGTCGGGCGACAATATCTTTTTTGCCTCAGACCGCGACCTTAAGCTAAATATCTGGAAGTACAATACTGTGACAAAAGAGACAAAGCAGATCACTCACCATACTGAGTTTGACGTTATGTGGCCATCAGGTACAGGCGATCAGCTTGTCTATGAAAATGGAGGATATATCTATAAGCTGAACCTCCAGTCAGGTCAATCAGAAAAAGTAACAGTGAACATTGATTTCGACAACCCGAATCTCATCCCATATTATAAAAATGTAAAAGATAACATTAACAGCTTTGCTGTTTCCCCAACCGGCAAGCGTGCCCTGTTTGATGCCCGTGGCGATATCTTCTCCGTTCCTGCTGAAAACGGGACCACAAAGAATCTTACGGAGAGCCAGGGCGTGCGTGAGATATACCCTGCATGGTCACCCGACGGTAAATATATCTCATATTATTCCGATCTCACCGGTGAGTATGAGCTATACCTTCTTGAAAACAAGGATGGAGCAAAGCCAAGGCAGGTGACATCCAATTCATCGGCCTGGAAGTATGAACCCCTCTGGTCACCCGATAGCCGTTACCTGGTCTTCTCCGACAGGACGCTTAATCTCAGGCTTGTGGAAGCTTCGACCGGAAAGATCACTGACATAGATCATGCAACTAAAGATGAACTCCGGAGCTATAATTTTTCTCCTGATTCCCGCTGGATAACTTACCAGAAAGAGGGTGGCAACAATAATGCAGCATTATGGGTCTATGATATTTCAACCGGGAAAAAGCAGCAGATGACCGATGGTTCATTTTCAGATTTCAATCCGGTTTTCAGCCTCGATGGAAATTATATCTTTTTTGCTTCCAACCGCGATTTCAATCTCGCGTTCTCCAGCTTTGATTTTGATTATATCTATAATAAAGCCACTCGCCTGTACGCTCTGTCATTAACTCAGAAGAGCCCGAAAATTTTCAAGGATAAAAATGACGTCGAACCCGTAAAACCCGAAAAGAAAACCGAGGCACCGGCAGCTTCAGCCAAAGATAAAAAAGCTAAAACAAGTGTGGCGGATACTGCTGCTGTAAAAAAAGAAGTGAAGGTCGAAATTGACTTTAACGGCATCAACGACCGTATCACAGCACTTCCCGGTGATGCCGGCGAATACAGGATCATAGGCGCAGTCGACGGAGGTCTGATATATATCAGCGGCGGTAAGTTGATGAAATACAACATGGAAGATGAAAAGAACGAGGAGATACTGGACCAGGCAGGGAACGCCTCGCTGACAGCCGACGGCAAGATGGCAATATACCAGTCGGGCGGTGATTATGGCATAATAAAGCTTACACCCGGACAGAAAGAAGGTGCAGGCAAGCTGAACCTCAGCGGGCTTGAAATGAAAATAGATCCGCGAAAAGAATGGAACCAGATATATATTGATGGCTGGCGTATTTTCCGCGATTATTTTTATGTTAATAACATGAATGGTGTTGACTGGACAGCCATGAAAGAACGCTATAGTGTCCTGCTTCCTTACATAAGCCACAGGGCTGACCTCGATTACATACTCGACGAATTAATAGCTGAATGCAATTCAAGCCATAGCTATGACAGCTGGGGTGATTTTGAAAGAGTGAAGAAAGTCGATAACGGGCTTCTTGGCGCTGAGCTTACTGCCGATGCGACTGCAGGTCGTTACAGGATATCTAAAATTTTTACCGGTGAAAACTGGGATCCTGCCCGTCGTTCGCCCCTGACTGAACAGGGTGTCGACGTAAAAGAAGGTGATTATCTGATCAGCATCGACGGCAAAGAAGTAACGACAGCCGATAATCCATATTCTTTTCTTGAAAACAAGGCAAATAAAACTGTTGAAATAAAAGTTAATGGCAAGCCTTCAGCTACAGATGCCAGAGGCTCGCTTATCAAGCCAATATCAAGTGAGCTGGATCTCATGTCTTTAAACTGGGTCAATGAGAGAAGAGCAATGGTCGATAAGCTTTCAGGAGGGAGAATTGGTTATATATATGTTCCAAATACTTCCAATGAAGGAAACCGCGAGCTGTTTCACGGTATGTACGCATACTTCGATAAGGAAGCGTTGATTATTGATGAACGCTATAATGGCGGCGGATTTATTCCTGATCGCATGGCCGATCTGCTCGACCGGCATACGCTTACTTACTGGCACCAGAACGGACTTGAGCCGGGTAAATCGCCTCTGGTAGCTAATGACGGGCCAAAAGTAATGCTGATCAACGGGTACTCCTCTTCAGGTGGTGATGCCTTCCCTTATTTCTTCAGAAAGCTGGGTCTTGGCAAGCTGATCGGTACACGCACCTGGGGAGGGCTGGTAGGTATATCAGGTAATGCAGGGCTGGTTGATGGCGGATATATAGCTGTACCTCGGTTCGGTGTTTTTGATCCGGATGAAGGATGGATAATTGAAGGGAAAGGTGTTTCTCCTGATATCGAAGTGGTCGATCGTCCGGAGCAGCTTGCGAAGGGAATTGATCCCTGCGTTGAAAAAGCCGTTGAAGTCCTGCTTCAGGAACTGAAGGATAAGCCTGCTAAAAAGGTTGTCGAACCTGCGCCTCCAGATAGATCTAAATGGCATGAATGAATTTAAGATAAAAGACAAAAGTCACAAGACAAAAATGGTACAACGGTGTTATGGTATTAAGGGTATTAGGGTATTAGGGTACTAGGGTATTAGGGTATTAGGGTTTTAGGGTTTTAGGGTTTTGCACCTTAGCTCTTATGCACCTTAACACCTTAACACCTTAATACCTTAACACCTTAACACCTTAATACCTTAACACCTTAACACCTTAATACCTTAACACCTTAATGCCTTCAATCCGATTGCACAATCAAGGTTACATGACCCTCGCCAGGCAGAGCAACCCTGTAATGAAGCTGATCAGAATAGTTGCAAACGCCAGCCACCGGATCTTCTCATTGACCCTGTCAATACTCAGGGCTGCGAGGATTAAGGCTGCCAGGCAGAAAAGGAATGCGACGAGGGAGATGGTTGTGTGGTTCTGAAGGAATGAAGGGAAAAGATTCAGATAATATTTTGATTTCTCATCTGGTGTAACAAAGCGGCCGGAGTGCCACACGATCATCCATGAAAGCTGGACAAAAACCGGAACGATCAAAAAGAGCCAAGCTCCGATCAGCATCCTGTTCTTTCCGGCAGTGGGTTCATTTTCCATTTCTATCTCTGTATGTGCTGTTGTGCCTATTTCTTAATCGCCTCCAGCTCGTGAGCAATATTTAAAATCTTCCCATTTGGGTCCACTGAAACTATATACCCGCTTTTTGAATCGAAGAATGTATCTCTTATAAAATACCACTTGTTATCTTTCTTTAGATGTTCCTTTTCCTTTCTTTTCATCTCGTCCATCGGAAAGAGCCTGTCGAGGCACCCTTCAAATAATTTAGCGTCTGATTCTGTTTTCAAAGAAAAGTCCTTCCTTACAAGTGATTTAAACACAAACATGCTGTCGGAGCGGCTGTCAAGAGCAAATATCGCCCCGTCCTTTATGTCGAGTATTGAACCTGAGCAATAGCTCATCTCGTCGGTGAACATGAAACCGGCATCAACTTTATAGAAAGAGCCTGCAAAAACCCTCGCCAGTGTATCCGAAACGATCCTGGTCTTTGAAATGCTGACCTTTGACTTTATATAATTATCGAGCATTGAGCTCTCCTTGTCAGCTGTTCCCTGGGCAAATGTTTTCATGCCTAGCAAACTGAGAATAATGATGAAACAAATGGATTTTTTCATAACGTTTTAGTTTTTATCTAAATTATGTCTTTTATAGCTTAACTCAAAAATAATCGCTCAATATTTTAGATATTAAGTATTTACATCCCTACACTCATACCATTGCCCCGTTGTACCGTTGTGTAGTTTCACCGTTGTACCATTGTACCATTGTACCACTTTTATATAGATTTAGAACTCAGGAGTATTAAATTTGTATCAGAAGCGAAACGA
>Ga0182019_10001883_pt1 | contig 10686 bp, 9 predicted proteins | sample 812E2MmetaG_FD_120483 | JGI IMG/M metagenome (GOLD analysis project Ga0182019, IMG submission 120483) | Permafrost microbial communities from Stordalen Mire, Sweden - 812E2M metaG | ecosystem: Environmental > Terrestrial > Soil > Wetlands > Permafrost | place: Sweden: Stordalen | collected...
AACTATTTATTAAAAAAATAGAATGAGGCAGAAGTTGACGGCCGTATCCAGCCAATGAAATGATGGCGATTAGCCTTCTACACCTTAAAGGGACATGTGACCTTAGAAATTAAACTCATACAAATTTTCTCGCTCTTATTCAGAGAATCGTTAGCTTCTCACCCTTAAGCACCGCTATAATAAAATCCATAACCAACAAACCATTCTTTCGGATTGTAGAAACGTAGACTTTAATTCTGTAGGAAGCTACCTCGCTGTGCGTGGTCTTGAAAGTTTCTGATATTTTTTGCTGTAATTTCATAATTTTAATAGCCTTTTCTGCCTTGCTATCTTCAAATTGAACCCTCAGATATGTAAGGGAATCATATGATCTTATCTTTATATTGTACAAACCTATCAAGTAGATTCCTTGCTTTTTTTCCGGATTTGCATATAGTTTCCTTCGTTTTTGAGGGCGTAGAGAAGGTGGATTTCTTTCAGTTTGTTTCATGATTATTGAATCTAACATTCCTTACAACACATTAAATTGCTTTAGATTAAATTCTTGGATTTACTCTTTGCACCCAACAGTGTGCTTTTTTTAATTAACTCAGCTACAATAAATTATATAGTATACAATACATCAAATTTATCTATCAGCTACATTAAAAATAGTTGACCCACTTAATAAGTTTTCATAATAAATAACACACAAATAAATAAACATGGATTCAAGCTGAGTATAAAATAATGCAAATGTATCCAGACTACAAAAATTTAGAATACATTGGAAGTAGCCTAGTTGCGCTCCAGGTCTGAAGAATTAGAAAGACACAATAGAACTTTAAGGAATAGTATTCAAAAATTTAGCTTTGAATTCACATTAAATCAGTAGCAATGCACACAACATGAATATATTTCACATTAGTTATGTATTCACCAAATTTTTGGATGTGTTTACAGAGTAGGAGCAACTTAAAAAAAGCAATCTAGGTACCTGAGTATTCTCAGAGAGAGCTTCCATATTTCTGCTTTTCTGAATCCTTTACCTCCAGAAACTAATCACTGAATATTTATTTTATTGACAATAATTGGCTGTTTATTCTATCCAGAAAAATTGACGAACACCAATTTTGTCGCAATAAATACTTCTGATTACTAACTGATGGAAAAATGAAAAAATTTTATCAACAGCCGACAGTTTGGGAAACAAGCCCATTTAAATTTGCTCAGTGAATATTAGTAAAGCTAGCTATTGATATTGTTTTTCTGATGCTAAATAATTACTAAAAGAATACAAGAATTTCCATTTGATTAAAATGGAAATCCGACTATTTTTGATCTAATTCACACTTAGCAATGTTTTTTTGCTTTGTGCTTTTTATCGTGGTGTTTATGTTTATCGTGGTGTTTATTTTTATCGTGGTGTTTATGTTTATGTTTATGCTTACTCAAAGCACATTTATCTTTGTGACATTTAGACGAAGAAACCTTACTCTTGCAGACAGTAGGTTCCAATGGTACTGCTGTTGCTATTGTAGAAGGTTCACTGCCTAACATGGAAGGTTCACTGCCATACATAGGACCTCCCATAGGACCTCCCATAGGACCTCCCATAGGACCTCCATACATAGGTATAGGGACTACAGCACCGCCATAACCACCATAGCCAGGTCCGCCACAGCTAGGTCCGTTACAGCCATGTCCATCATAATTGTTATCTCTGTCAGAGGTTTTGTTCTCGTGCGTCACATTTTCTGGATGGAAATCTTTAAGGAACCCCATCCAATCGCCGTCCCCAAGAGATTCTGGGCCATCAGAATCCATACGCATATCCACCTGCGGATTATTCGAATGCGAATCACCTGAATTCCAATCATCTGAACTCTTAGAAGCTACTCCTAAACTCGATATTAATATTGCCACAACAAATAATGCTAGAATACGTGGTATATTTTTAGATATTTGTTTCCCCATATAATCACCCCAAACTGGTTTGGTAGATACAATTATTTATCGTATTTCAGTATCAATCAATTTAAATCAAGTATGTTGATTAACATATTTATTAAAGTTATTTTAAATTGTATCAGCTTGGATATTCGCGTCAACGCTATATATCAATTGCAGAAAATTAGGTCAGTAATTTAATTTAGAAGTTGAAATTAATATAAATATAATTTACATATTTTAAGTCTATAAACTTAATTTGACATGCAAATTTCATTTATAATAAATTTTTTTCGTCAAACAACCGTTCAACAACCTCCAAAAATTTTATACAAATTGTCTCCGATTTATCGGTCTTTAACCCATAACGTGACTACTCCCCTCACTAAAGTGAGGGGAATCTATCGGTTTTACGAACAGATCGTAATCCCAATCTGGAAATTTTATAGCAGCATTATGACCGCTATCAAGAACAAGACCACATAAAGGACAACTATGTGTTCTTTCCGATAATTTTTTTTAACAATTAGACCGCAATCTGAGCACATTTGAGACGTATTTCTTGGATTAACAAGTTCTAAACGTTTACAAGCCCATTCTGCCTTATAAATCATGATGGTTATTAACTTGCGCCAAGATGTATCAGCCATTCCTTTACCATTAAGATCTTCAAAAGTAATCAAATCATTACACAAGATGATAGTGGAGTGCATAGATATAAAAACTTTAAGTTATGGATTATACTTCTTAGTTCTAAAATAAATTTGGAACTATAAAAATAGATCTCTTTATATTAAAAAGAGAGGAAAATTGATATTTTCCAGCCTACACCCGTCTGCTGATCCCAGTCGAGTAAGAAAATTTCCCACCTTAGAGTTAAATATCAAAAATTCGATTAAATTTTTAAAAATAACGATCAAGGAATAGAGAATTATATGTCAAATATAATCATAAAAAACTGGTCAAAAATTTGATGACCATGACAAATTAAGATAAACCCCTAAATTGCTTCATAAATTTACCATTAAACTTTATAGACTCATAGAATTGATGTGATTTATGGAACTTATGTAATTTATAGAACTAATGTAATTCATGAAACCAATCAACATGGAACAATATATTAACTGATGATGAGAACGATTTCTAAAAGGATATCCGATAGTGATCGTTACTTATTGAAAATCACTACCTTAAATTAATTTATCTACATTTTCCAAAAAATGATTCGAATCTAGTTTTCCAGCTTCAATCAGACTAACGGACACAACATATTTTTTCAATTTTCTAAAATTTCAGATTCCTTAAATATATCTTTTACTTCCTTGAAACTCATATTTTCAGGGGGCACAATAATATCGGATACCAGAATTTCTTCCTCTTCAACTACTTTCCCTTTTTCCCTTATTTCAGATATCAGTTTCGAAAGCTCTTCTTTGAATTCCTTCTCATTTCCTTTCTCAACAAGAGCTACGATCCTATTATCGACCTCTTTCAATTGATCGCATAGTACCTCAGGCACATGGTACTGACCCTCCCCCATAATTCTAATAATCACTTTCATAACTCCTTTAATTCTTCTGTATCTGTTTTCTTATCCCCTGTTTTTGTCTGCCCCTTAATCACTTCAGCTTTAAGCATCGAGAGTTTAGATTTTACATTGCTTTTCTTACTGATCTTTGAAAGTTCACGGTCGATATCGTCCTTACTTCCAACTGTAAAATCCTCCAATATGCCAACTTCCACAAGCTCGTCAATTGCCTCAGTCCTTCCCTTCATCTCTTCTTTCTTATTTTCAGCCTTATCAAGGACGAGGCCCACATCTGCCATTTCCTCGCTGATCCCAGTAACAGACTCATTTATTTTTACTTGAGCTTCAGCTGCTGAATATTCAACCTTGATGGACTCTTTTCTTGTCCTGAAGATTTCAACTTTGATTGAAAGACGCTTTTCCGAGGCTATCAGTTTTTCCTCCTGTTTTTCGAGTTCTGCAACTTCTTTGTCAATCCCATCTACCTGCTGAACAAGAGCATTTTTCCTTTCAAGCGCCAGTCTTGCAAGATCTTCACGGTTAGCGACAATTGAATATTTTGCCTGCCCTTCAAGCTTGTCTATGCTCAGCATCAATTTTGCACGCTGGAATTATAAACGCTTTTTCGAGCTTGTAACCTCCGCAACTCCCCTTTTTACATTTTGAAGAAGTTCTAGCTGCTTTTCATAGGAATAATCAAGAGTTTCACGTGGGTCTTCCATCCTATTAAACACTTTATTAATTTTTGATTCGATTACAGTTTCCATCCTTTTGAATAATCCCATAAATTTTCCTCTGTATTTTTTAGAAAATCATAATATATGTATGCTTGGAGTTCCATGCTTTTTTGAAATGTATATTAAAACCTTCTAGCACTCGTGTCAGCATTTTTTGAGTACCTTAGAACTTGAACTATGAAACCAATCACATAAAAACCAAAGTCTCTCAATTTATAGTAGGCCTCGATTACAGATTTGTGACAGATCTGATCATGCTTTGTTTTACTCCTCAAGTGTACATTTCTCGATTTTTGACTTCTCCCAACGCAAATATAATATTTAATGCTCAGCTCACTCAATCACCAGTATCCTTTAACTCTAAGGCGAGAAGTTTTCTTACTTCACCGGGACCATCCAGATTTGTGAGGGATAGAAAGCCGTTAACTTCCCACTCTTTTTAAGATAAAGATATACAATAGTTATAGTCCCACATATAGTTAAATAACTATGAAATATAATCTTGATCAAAGGAATAATTCAAATATGCACTCCACTACCATTTTGTGCACTGCATAAAATTTCCATCCACGCCGCAAGCTGCTGGGTATTCAACTGAAAATAAAAAGTCTCATTTTTTTAATGATTAAGCATTTGTACCTATGTTTCTTTTAAAAACAGGAATATAATCTTTCAATTTAGTACATTCTGGAAACAAATACATTGCATTTTCCCATTCATCAAGTGTATAATCACCTAAAAGTACCTCTGTTATTTTGAATCCTTTATTTATCTTAATTAATCCACATTCTTCTAACATTTTTAAAGCTTCTCGAAATCTACCTTCATAAACTGAAGCAATTTCATATTTCTGACATATATCCATATAAACTTCAAAAACATCAGTTGGATTTACCTGTGTCTTCCTCTTTTTTTGATACCTCTTGACCTTCATTATACAAGTAAATAAAATCTTTTGATTGGGTACTAAAAATGTTTGAATCGTAGTAGATGGATTGAAATACATTATTTCCCTCCATTAATCATCGGGAAACATTCTCGGAGTTCTTCTAGTTCGTCGTCCGCATATATTCCCAATTTTAGCTGTGATATATCTTCAGTAGGTATTGAGATATATCTAGTTATACCACCGTTTGCCCCCTTGTTTACTAGAACCGTATTAACGAAAGATTGCATCTCAAGAGACCCTATGCACCTCGAAACACCAGTTCTATGAATAGGTTCTCTAGCTATCTGTTTACAGAGAGCGTCATACATCGCAGTTACACTTCCTGTAGTAACGGATTTATTATTTGTCATTAGTTTTACGATACTTAAAAGAACTATTTTATGGTGAACTGGGAGTTTTACTACCGATTCTATTATTTGATCTTTCTGTACTTTGTTCTCTGCTACCTGAATATGATCAATTGAAATTACATGCGATTTTTCATTTTCCGCAATCGTAGCGGCCGTATGAAGTACCCTCAGTGCCTTTCTAACATCACCAGAAAATTGAGCGGTGTCAGCAGCACATTTTATAATCATATCCTCATCGATTGAACCAGGAGCAAATGCAAGATCTACTCTATCTTTTAGAATATGAAAAAGATCATCTGTATTGTATGCGGGAAAATTTATTTTTTCAGCACCCATTGAAGAGATAATTCTATTGTCAAGTCGAGCTTCGTATTTAGAACTATTAGATAATCCAATAACTCTGATAAATCTCCCATCATTAAGTTCTTCATTTGCAACAGCCCTACTAAAATTATAAAGCACGTCCTCAGATCTAAGGAAATCAATTTCATCAAGAATAACTATAAGAGCTGTATTTTTAGTATTCATTAGATGAAAAAGAGAATCATAATAATAATCCATTGAATACCCTGTTTTTTTTACTTTAGTTGTCTGATCAAGATATTTGATAAGTGTGTACAATATCGAATTCTGTGTATACACTTTTTTGCAATGAATATAAATCCAATCAACATTAATCCCAATTGGATTTTGTTCTAATTTAGCCATCAAACTTCTTAAAACAAATTTTGAGACTACTGTTTTACCTGAACCACTTACCCCAAATATCAAACCATTATTTGGAAATCCATGTCTAAACAGTTGTCTCATTAATCCAGCAACTTCTTTTATCTGTTCATCTCTTCCTATCAATCTTTTAGGGATATATTCAGTAGTTAGAACATCACCACGTATAATTATTCTTGTTTCAGACTCATCAAATATAGAAGTATCAATAGAATCCTCAAGAGTGGTCATAAAAGGTGCCTCTTTGCACATAATATAGTATCTTGCACATCCTACCCTATTACGCACATGTTATATTTGATCTTTTTCAAAATTAAGCGACCCCCCCCCATCTATGCACATGCTCACATGAATAAATGAATCAAACTTTTACCCTGATATCTATAAGTAGTTCTATTTATTATAACTACGAATAAATATACTAATTATTTTACAATGTAACTTCAATAACTCACACAAAAAATAAAAATAGTAGACGAGTTTTCGAGAAGCGTAACCAAATGATTTTCGCCACATTTTCCAAATAATAAAAGAAATGTTCGTTTTATTCTGCTTGCTCAATAACTCAATGGCAAGACCAAAATTTCATCATACATATTAATCCAATTTTTTGGATAGGTTCTCGAAAATTAAATATTATATCGTTCGGAAGTAAAAATCATGAATAATCTCCATAAAAATACTTTCAATAGATTAACATGAGAATGTTATTCATTTTCTCAATCTGTCAGTAGCTTAAAATTTAATCGAACTTCAATAAATAATATTGAGCAAATAGGCAAACAAATTCTACACCTGTTTACATCTACGGAACTTTATACCAAATAATATATGGATTCTTTTCAAAATACATTTTTTACATTTCATTCATACACTAATCAAATGAGTAGACCTCAATTTTATTTTTTTAAATTTTATTAATATGTACGCTTATCAACCAAAACAATGGTAGTCTCATAATTTTTTTTCTTTCGAATTTCTCCCTTCTGAGATCCTTTTTCATCTTAATGTATCTCTTAATTTTCAATAACATGCCATTTTTGTCAATTTTCCTTGCTAGAGCAATAATTGTCTTTGAGCATCAAATTGATTTCTTCTTCCAATGATAAAAATATTTAAACTTGATATTTTTTCCACTTCCTGAGCAATCAGCATTCTAAGCCACCTTACTACCTTCAAGACTCTGTAATTCATAAGCTTTAGACTTTATCCGCAAATTGGTACATTTTTGGAACTACTAAAAGCCATGAAGAACACTTATTTCCTGAAGAAATAATACTTGAAATTGGTTATTTTACCAATTAGAGCTGCTGCAACAATTTCACAAACAACTAGAACCATCATTTATAATTAATTCTCTAAAATTTCGATTTCATCAGCAAGATCTTTTATAAAATTCAGATAAGTCTGAAGCTTTACTGCAGCACTTTAAGATATTTCCCTGTCAAGAATCTCTCTTATCTGAGCACTTTTTCTATAATTTAGTTAATGGGCTGGTGGAAGAAATTCCAGATAGAATTAATTTTCAGTTGTTGCCAAAAAGAACTGTTAACACGTAAATTATGTGAAACATTTCAGAGAAAAGAATCGGATTAGATTTATTTTAGATATATGTTTTTTGTACAAATTTGTGGCAAAGCCAAATGTATGAACGAAATTCTCTATGAGCTTTTAGTAAAACTCTTGATGGTTGAATTATATTAGTCAGCATGAGTTGTGCAATAAAATGAATATAGTTAGTTTTCTTTGTCATAAGAAGTAGTTATATCATCTGAAATGTTTTTATCACTTTAGATAATTACTTATAGAATTAATTCGATAACTCTACAACATGGCTTTTTATTATAAAAAGCAAAAGCTTATAATTTAAAGTTAAATGGAGCATGTGAGCATGTGCATAAAGGGGGGAGGGGGTATACCATCAGTAATATAATTTATACAAAAATAAAGTAATCATTTTATATAACTTCTATTTATATCTCTCTCGCGAATGATAAAAAGGTATTCAAATCAATCGGAATATAATTTTATTAATTTTGCTGCGATTTTTTTAGATTCATGAACTCATCCACAAATTAATTTAATCTTAGAGGTAATGCCATACACTATCAATATGAAATTTTAGTTTGTGTTGGTGACAATTGATTAAACTAAAGATCTATTATTATTCTTTTAATTTTTAATTGATCGCAGTCAATTACCAGTAAACTGAATGATGAATTTTAGCAATACTAAATTGTATTAAAATATTTATGGAAGTAATAATGTGTGCAAATTCTCCGTGTTTACTAAATCGAGAGTTATCTTTTTGCTTTCAGTTCTCTGGAACTTTTTCTGCGATTCAATATTTGCTGGTTTTATTTCTTCTACCAATTCTTCTGAATAAATAAGTTTTAGATAAATTCATTTTGCAAACAATATTTATTCGATCAATTATTTATAAATTAAATTCTATATCATCGTCAATTCAACAGGAATTTTTCAAGTTAAAGTACTTTTCTCCCTTAAGAAACATTCAAGCATCAAAACATTGGTTATGAATTTTTTGTCGAGAATAGTAATTTTAGAATCCCCTTTTTTGCATGATTCTACACTTCTACCATAAATTTGACAGAAACAGACATTTTATAATGTGTTTATAAGCTATATGTCTCAGTTAATTTAAATTTATGTATTGTGCTTTTTAAGTTTTTGGCAGTATAGAATTCGTTTCAGAATTCAAATTATAAGACTAACTCTAAGGAAGCCCTTTCCTTGGAGGGTATCAACCCTAAAGGTAGGGATATTTCACGACTAAAATTAGTATGAGTTTTCATGAGTAAATTAATACTAAAGAATTTAAATTTTCAGATGTATAAATTATAGAAGTTTATCTGAATTCTTTTTCGTTTATCTTGTTTATTAATTGCTAAGAGAGCTAAATAGTAGTCTAATATCTGAAAATATTAAAAAATTTTCGATTCATAGTCATCAATTCAAGACAGTTTATCAGGACTTCTTCTCAATGTCGCGAAAAGATGGCTATGACATTTTTCGTTTTAGAAGATGGTTCTGAAGCTGTTTTTTTAAGATCAATTTTGCTGTTCCAGGTGAGTTGTTGGATAGTTATTGATATCAACAACAACCTAATAGTGGAACCCTAATATTAGAACCAGCCCCAGGGTCCACAGCCACCCCAGTCGTCGCCACATGGGCTCCAGGCACCATAAAGAAATCCAGGACCGTAGTATCCAAACATTATATTTACCTCCAATGAGTTTTCATATTCTTTTTGCATGTTAGAAAATGTGAATTTTTTAAGTGGGTCAACTACACTCTGATAGTGGAACCCTAATATTAAAGCCAGCCCCAGCCGCCGCAGCAGCCACAGCAACCCCAGCCGGCATAGCCACCATAACCACCTAAAAAGTATGCAGGCCCGAAGTAGTCCATCATTATATTTACCTCCAGTGTCTTACTCTATTTTTTTATATGTTAGAAAATGTGAATTTTTTAATATTATATTGCATGTAATTTGCGAATAAAACTTTTCATCAACCCCCAATAATTATTCCTTCATAGCAATTATTGTTTGGAATCATTTAGTTACTTATTTTTGTTTTGAGAGTAGCTTATTTTATTGCTATAAAGTACAAATACAAATATATTGCTACATAATATAAAACATCTAGAATATCAGGTTCTTAATAGTAATAAGCTTTGAATAAATGAGTGGATCTTCTATCAATCAAAATTTCGGTGCTGCATCCTGCTGCAAGTAATGGTATATGCTGGCATCCTTGCTATGGGTGTAAAGGAATAATTTCCAATAAAATGGTTATATGTGAATCTTAAATATGGGAAGAACACAATCAATAATCATTTTGCTAAGATTAACTGAGCAAGTTTAAGTTGGTTGATTTTATTTAACTGTAGGCTGATGATAATGTTTTGATTTCCCAATCAGCTATTAATCAGAAGTGTCTATTGCATCAAAATAGATATCTTCATCTAATTTTGGGTAGGCTAAATAGTTATTTTTTTATATGCCAAAGCGAAAAACCATTGCGTCTTAAGTTTAGTGGATGCAAGTGTCAAATTCAACCCTGGTTCTATATGCTATTTTCGGCTGCTTCTTTGCTAAAATTGTCGATAGAATATGCGAAATATCCCTCAATCCATAGTGTATGTTATTGAAATTAGTATTTTTTCCAAATGTTTTTAATGAGTTTTTCATAGATTGATTGTTGTCGTTTGTTTAAGTTTTCGAATGATCGCAAGAATGCTGACTTTTGGCTCGCTCTTAACGAGTAGAAGAATGTGGTATTTGTCCGTTGAAAATCATTTCTCTGATTTGTTATTTTATCATGAAGTAAAGCAAGTTTTTGTTTGCTTTTTCTCGGTTTTTAGAACCTTTTTGTTTGACTAAGAACTCAAACATATAATTCATGACATTGAAAAAAAGGGCGCTTTTAAAATACTAGA
>Ga0182019_10001884_pt1 | contig 10686 bp, 9 predicted proteins | sample 812E2MmetaG_FD_120483 | JGI IMG/M metagenome (GOLD analysis project Ga0182019, IMG submission 120483) | Permafrost microbial communities from Stordalen Mire, Sweden - 812E2M metaG | ecosystem: Environmental > Terrestrial > Soil > Wetlands > Permafrost | place: Sweden: Stordalen | collected...
CGATCACACCGACGAGCTCGGCACCGACAAGGGCATCGGCATCATGACCGCCGGATTCGACGGCATCCCCGCCAACGTGGAGTTCTGGCTGCTCGAACACAGCAGCGACCTGACCACACGGGTTCCGAGCGGTGACGTCCTCCCCAGCGTCGGTCCGTCAGATCCGACCTGGCCCGGCGGTGGCGCACTGATCCGGGTGGACGGATCGATCAGCCTGCACCACATTCAGATCGCCCTGCCCGGTGACGCGACCAGGGTGTGCCGCACCGATGACGGCTCGGACCATCCGGTCCGCCACGGCAACTGGACCGAGATCCTCGCCCCGTTCATCCGGCTCGACACAATGGCAACCGGCCCGAAGGATCTCGTCATCTGGTCCACTGGCGATGCCTCCCCGCCACCTGACCCGACCGCACCCGAACCAGACCCGTGCAATCCCCCACCGAAGGGACCGGACCGCAAGTCGGCCATCGGGTGGATGATCGACCCGAGCCTGCGGGCGAGTTTCGCGGTGCGCCTCCACTCCCTCAACACCCCCTCGGGGATGGTCACGGCCCGATGGTGGTCGATGCCGACCAGCTCGGAGGACTGGGAGAACGTGGACAATCCCGAGCCCGGCGTCTGGCATCTCGATCAAGAGCTGCAGATGAAGGACTATCAGAACACCGTCGCGTTCTACACCGCAGAGGGGCTCAGTAATCCGTTCGGCGACTGGCAGGCCGGACCGGGCACCTGGTGGCTGCGCATCCGCGACGGGCTCGACGCGTTCCTCGGCTCGGGGGACGCGTACATGGGCAACGTGGGAGGCGGCTACCAGCCACCGCTACCCGGTAACAACGGAATCTTCTCGACCCTTCCCCGCATCTGGAGCTGGACCTACCCGTGATCGTCGACCGACTCATCCTTCATCACACCTATCAGGGCGCGACGGCGTTCGACGTCTCGCAGAATCACAACCACGGCACGCTCGAGGACGTGACGCTCGGCGGCGGCGCCGCGCATTTCTCGGGCGGGCCCGGGCGCGTCCGGGTGCCGGCGTCGGCGACGCTCGCGTCGATGCGTGCCGTTCGCACAACGGTTCGCTTCAACTGGCAGCCGACCGGGCCGGTCCGCCGCTACAACCTGATCGAGGGCTACCTGTCATTCGCATTGGTGATCAACCCCGACGCCTCGGTCGAGGGGACGATCCTCGATCGGGGCGGCACCTGGGGCGGCGCCCAGTCCGCGCCAGGTCTCGTGACGGCCGGGCAGTGGCACGAGGCGACGTTCGTGCACGACGGAATCAGCGCCTGCCGGGTCGATCTGGACGGCGTACCGGTCGCCGAGGCCTTCGACATCCTCGGACCCGCTCAGGGTGTGCAGGCCGCGTACGGTCTCGCCATCGGCCACTGGCCCGACCCCGACGACCGCTACAGCTTCATCGGCGACATCGACGACATCCGTGTCTGGATGGACCGGCCCGAGGCGGTGAAGGACTACGCCGAGACCTGTTGCTGCGATCACGGCGAGCTGATCGACCAGGCCTTCACCGATGTGCGAGCCAAGGGCTTCCACGCGCTCGCCTACCGCAACGCGGCCGAGGCGCTCTATGACCTCGGGTCGAAGGTGTTCGGCCAGATGGCGAGCGGCACCGAAGCCGACCGGGTCCACGCGCTCGACCTTGCCCGCCAGTTCGCGCTGTCGGTCAAACGAGGAGACCGAGCCGGATTGATGTCTGCGCTCGACACCGCCGGCCACCTGGTGCAGTCCAAGGTGCCGGCCGCGGAGCTGGCCGCCGACGGCAACGCGCTCGTCGCAGCGCTTCATCCCACGTTGCTCGGGCCGGTCGTCGAATCGGCGTTGAAGGGCGGAGCGAACGCGACCCCGGCCCACCTCGAGAAGCTGATGGAGCGGCTCGGCATCGATCAGTGGGCCAAAGGCTTCTGCTTCGACTGGGTGACCCCGCCGCCGGGCGGCAAGGACACGGGCCGCGGCAAACCTCAACAGCATCCCGACAACGGCACCGATCCGACAACGGACCACGGAGCCGGCGATCCTCCACCCAGCTGGGGAGCGACGCCTGGTCAGTACGACGACGGCGACAACTCGGGAGGCGACCCGAACGCTGACGGCCCCGGACAGGACCGCCAGCCAGGCCAGCACGACGACAGGAGCCCGGCATGATCACCCTCGACCAGCACGCGATCGAGACCCTGGCGCTGAGGTTCTTCCCGGTCCTGCGATTTCACGAGGAGGAGCGGTTCTTCCCGTTGCTTGCCGAAGCGTGGTTGACGACCGGCACGAACGGAGTGTGGCCCGACGACGCCGACCGAACGGTCCGGCTGTGGAGCCGTCCCGACGACCCTCACCGGCGGGGTGGGGCGATGTGCACGGCCGACGCGATGATGACGGCGCTGTCGATACTGACCGGGCCGCCGGTGTCAAGCGACCGGCCGATCGCGCTCGATGAGGACAGCGCGGATCCGTACTCGATCCTGTCCGACGTCATCACCCGCGCCGGCGGGTCCGCGTTCCTCGACGTCGGCGGGTGGACGGGCTCGGGAGATCGTCCCTTCTCTGCGGGAGACATCGACTTCCTGGCGTCGTTGTGCTCGGAGCTGGGGTCCGCCGTCAACCCGACTGTCACGTGGACGCCGCTCGACGTCGCCGGTGGGGTGATTCCGTGGCAGTGGATAGCGCAGCCGACCAACCCGACCATGTATTGCGAGGTGACCTGGGGCGGAGCCTGGCCGCGGCGTGCGCAGCGAACCGGGGCGCCCGAGTTTCCCGCGGGTGAGCACGGGCTCGATCAGGTGATCGCCTTCACCTACAACGTGTTGTACGGGGCGCGGGAGCCAGGCGGTGACGGCCGAAATTCCGAGGGACAGTGGGAGGCGGTCACGCTGTTCTTCAGGGCCGAGGTGGGCCGGTCCGAGGGCAACCGCCCCGAGGGTGCCGACACCGAGTTCCTCCGCCGGGGTGGGTCCATCGACGAACAACCCTTCGCGGTGGTGGTGTCCCAGGGCCAGGACCGCAGCACCGACACCCACATCACCGACATCCGGCGCTACGACCAGTGCGAGCACCTCGGTGTACGCCCGGTCATCTACGTGACCAAGGGCTCGCATCGGAACCTGTTCGCACCGGTCACCGGGGAGACGTTCGATCCCGGCGCCCACGGGCCCCACGCGCCGGACACGACGGGCCACGACGACGAGCCGGGTTCGTGGGTCGGCGTCGACGGGTTTCTCATCATCTCGGGACTCCTGGTGGCCCTCGCCGCGGTGCTGCTGGTGCTGTTGGCGTCGGTGGTCGGATGGGTGGCCGCGATCGTCGTCGCGGTGATCATCATCATCCTGGCGTTGATCCTGTTCATCATGTGGATCGTCAGCGCGTGCGATGAGTCGTCCGACGAGGACGCCGGCGACCACGTCGACAATGGCGGCGAGCCGAACGAGGCGGGCTCGACCGGACCGCAATCCGGCGGTGACGGCTCCGAAGATCCGGCGCCCGCGGGCCCGGGATCGTCGGGCGGCTCAACCGGGGGTTCGGGCGGCGGGTCGAGCGGCGGGACGGTCGGACTCCCAAACACCGGATCACCGACCGGAAGCGAAACGACGTTCCCAGACGTCCGGATCATCGAGCGGGTGTTCGTGGACGGGGCGAGGGAGAGCCACACGCCGTTCCCGGCGTCGTCGATGATGGAGAACCCCACCTGGTGGGATTACCAGGGCCGCTGGGGCGTGCGGGTCGAGCCGGCGCCGGCGGCAGGCACGTGGGAATCGGGCTGGAAGCGCGTCGACGAACTCGAGCGCGACTGGGGCTACTTCACCGGCGAGCGTCTGCTGATTGCTCTGAATCTGGGAACGATCTGAACTGACCCTCCCTCTGGACTGATCCGCTCTGAGCTGGGCAGCTCACCCGCTGGCCATCGATCCGGTACCAGAACGTCGGGCTCGACCGGCCGCACTCGGAACGGCAGTCGGGCGGGCCGGGGTTGGATAATTCGCCGAACTAGAGTCGCGTTGTGGCTGACTTTGAGACGATCATAGTATCGAAAAGCGACGGCGTTGCCTGGGTGTCGTTGAACCGCCCATCTGTGCGCAATGCCATCAATCTTCAGATGCAACGCGAGCTGCGTGAAGTGTGGACGAGCTTCAGGTACGACGATGACGTTCGCTGCATCGTCCTCGCTGCTGAGGGGGACGCGTTCTGTTCGGGAATCGATCGGGGCGAGGCAATCAGTGACGAAAACACCGATGCCATGGCGGCGGGAAACTACCCCGGATATCCCACGCCGTGGATGTATGACGATCCAGGGCGCGATGTCGGGCCCAAGGCTTGTGACCTCTGGAAGCCTGTGATCGCCGCGGTACAGGGCATCGCCTGTGGAGGCGCGTTCTACATGCTGGGCGAGACAGAGTTCATCATCGCGTCCGATGATGCCGTGTTCTTCGACCCGCACGTGACATTCGGCATGACGGCCGCATTCGAGCCGATTCAGATGCTCTCCAAGATGCCGTTTCAAGAAGTTATGCGGATGTCTCTCCTGGGTGCTCATGAAAGAATTACGGCCGAGCGGGCCCGGGAGGTTGGGCTGGTATCAGAGGTGGTTCCAAGAGACTCATTACGCTCGCACGCGCAGTGGGCCGCCCAGGTCATCGCCGACTCTCCGCCGCTGGCAATTCAAGGAACGATGCGCGCCATCTGGACGGCGCAGGATGTTGGGCGATTGCAAGGAATCGGACTGGCGAACCTGTTCACCAGGATCGGCTCGGATGCCGAGAGCTTCAAGGCCGGTCAGGAGCGGTTCGCATCGGGAGAACGCCCCCAGTGGCGGGCGAGATGACCGCTGCAAACGGTCGTCGCTAGACCGCAGCCCGTCCCGGGTTCGCCGCCAGGTGGTCGAAACGGCCGGGTGGACGGATCTCCCGGTACGCGGCCACCACCGGCGCGAGCTCCGCTGGGGTGGCCCCGTGCATGATCACGCCGTCGACCCCCAGGTCGAACTGCCTCAGCACGCGCTTTGCGCAGACCTCGGGCGACCCAATGGCCGCCGGCTCCAACCACTCGGGAGGCAGGAGGGTGGCGATGTGTTCGAGCTGCTCGGTGGTGGCAACTCCGTCGATGGCGCCGGGCACCGCCGACACGACCTCGTCGGCCCGGAAGCGCTCGAGCACCGCCGGATCCCAGCCGTTGGTGGACACCATCAGGTCGCCGTAGCCCTGCAGGTAGGTGGCCAGACGACCGACCGTCTTCTTGAGGGTCAATCCGTGATCCAGGCCGTCGGGAATGGTGGCGTAACAGGACCAGATTCGCACGGCGGCCGGGTCGCGCCCGGCCTGCTCGGCTGCGGCGCGAACGGTCTGCACGGCGCGAGTGACGGTCTCGTCGGGGAAGAACGTGTGGAGCACCACCATGTCGAAGGCCCGACCGGCCAGCGACAGCGTGTTGGAGCCGAAGGCGACCAGTCCGATCGGGATGTCCTCGTCGAATGTCGCGTCCAGGTGCAGGATCGGGAATCGTCCCGCCGGCCCCTCGTGTCCGAAGATCGCCTCTCCGTGCCACAGCCGGCGCATGATGCCGACGAAGTCCTCCATCTGCGCGGTGGTGATCTTCGCGAGCCCGTACGCGCCGAAGAGCGCATCCACTCCTCGACCGAGTCCCAGGGTGAAGCGTCCGCCGGTGAGCCGGTGCATCGTCGTGGCCATCGATGCGGTGATCAGAGGGTGACGGGTGTTCTGGTTGGTGGCGGCGGTGGCGATGCCGAGCCGTTTTGACGACGCACCCACCGCGCCCGACAGGGTGGCCGCCTCCTTGATGTTGTAGCGCTCCGAAATGAAGGCGGACCCGAACCCGAGCGCCTCGCCCAACTCGATCTCGCCCATCAGCGGGGCCGGCGACGCCGGTGCGCCGGCCAGCACGTAGAACCCCAGCTCGTTCATCGGGTCGGACGGGTCGGTCAGGTCCATCCGGTCATCTTGTCGCTCTTGGCCAGCGGGCGTGGGATCTCACCGTGCGCCACCGAGCCGCTGGACGGCGGCCAAGCGGTTGGGGTAGCGGCCCGTTCCTCACCATCAAGCACGCGGCGCGGATGATGGCGGAGGACGTTGAGACACGCTCTCATGCGACGGGCGAGACCGTACCCACGGAGCCTCAGTCCATCGATCGGCGCCGGGTGCGGATCGTCGCCCCAGTGGTTGCGGTGATCGAGGTCGAAGCGACCACGCTGCCGATCAGGTGCGAGGCAGACCCGAGAGTGGCCGAGCTACCGATCTGCCAGAAGACGTTGCGCGCTTGGGCGCCGTTCAGAACGATGACCGAGCTGCTCGATGCCGTCACCACCATGGACGCGGCCTGAAAGATGAATACCAGCGCGGTTCGTGCCGCCGACCGTCAGTGATCCGAATCCGCTGTCCGACCGGGTCGGGAACGTTCCGACGTCGCCCCACACCGAGCTCGGCCCGATGTTCGTGATGGAGCCGGCAAGTACCGAGAACGCATAATCCTCTTCCAGGGCGAACGGCGCAGACGACCCCGTTGCCAGGCTCAGCCGATGTCGGCGACGATCACCTTGGTGACATCGGCCAGCAAGGCATCCTGCGACGTGCTGTTCTGCTCGCTCCGGTTGGACAGCAACGCGATGACGATCGGATCGCCATGCGGCGGCCAGACGACCGCGATGTCGTTGTGGGTGCCGTAGTCGCCGGTGCCCGTTTTGTCGCCGACCACCCAGCCGGCCGGCACTCCGGCGCGGATCAAGGGGCCGCCCGTGGTGTTGCCACGGAGTTGCTCGATGAGGTGCTGCGTCCTGGCGGGTGTGAGAAGACGGCCGAGGGCGAAGCGGCGTAGGTCCGTGGCAAGGGCGCGGGCCGTGCTCGTGTCACGGAGGTCTCCGGGCATGGCGGTGTTGACGGCGGGCTCGTCGCGGTCGACGTTGGTGGTCTCGTCGCCAATGCGGCGGAGGTCGCGCTGCAGCCCGGAGGGACCGCCCATCTGAGCGAGTAGCAGGTTGGCCGCGGTGTTGTCGCTGTACTGCAGGGCGGCCGAGATGACCGCGTCGAGCGACATCCCGGTGGCCACGTGCTGCGACGTGATCGGCGAGTACGCCTGCAGATCGGAGGAGCTGTACGTGATGACGCTCGTCAATTGTGCGTCGGTGTCGCGGCCTAGCAGGACTCCGGCCGCCAGTGCCTTGTAGGTCGAGCAGAACGCAAACCGCTGGTCGGCGTGGTAGGTCACCGTGGTGCCGGTGCCGGTGTCGAGCGCGTAGACCCCGAGCGTTGCGCCGTATTGACGCTCGAGCTGCCCGAATGCGGTGACCGCCTGGCCCTCGTTGCTGGTCGGCCGGCTTGTCGGCCTACTGCTTTGTGCGCTTCGCGACGTGCTTGTCCGTGTGCTCTTCGCCGACCGGCCGCTCGACCCGCAGGCGGCCGCCATCACACTCGCGGCGAGCAACACGGCGACGACAGCCGTCGTCGTGGGGCAGGGCGTGCGGCGCTCGAGGACCGACATGCCGGTCAGCCTGTGACTGCCGTCCGGTGGTGTCAAAGGAGCAGACACCGCTGTCCCTGCTGCTTGGCAGACGAGCGACCCGGCTACCGTCGAGGCGTGCCGATGAGCGATGTCGGGGTGCCCACTCCGGGCGGTACCGGATGAGCGCCATTGGACGGCCAGCTCCGCGCTCTTCGCCTCGGCGCTGCACAGAGCCGCGATCGTCACTCGACGATTGCGAACGAATGCTTGACACCGGCGAGTTGGATGAGTTCCTCGAATTGTCGGGGCGGTTTGGCCAGTGCAAGTGACCGTCCCTCTTCCTCGAGAATCAACCGCACGTGAAGGAGGACGGCCAGTCCGGCCGAGTCACAGAACGAAAGGTCCCTCAGGTCAGCCACGACGGTTGCTGCTGAGGACATGAGGAGTGCGCTGCGGGCCAGCTCGGCCGTGCCCGCGTCCAGATCGCCCGCGACGTCGACGTACTCGACATCAAGTCGGGCGCCGCTGCCTTCGCCTGTTCGGTCCATACCGTCCATATCGGAACTCTCGACCAACCCCTGAAGGGGCGCGGGCGCAGATTCGACGGGCGTCCTTCGCGTTCATCGCGAAGTATCGCGAGTGAATCTGGCCTCGACCCGGACGTTGTTGACCACGCCGGCACCCATCTTCGCCCACGTCAGCCCCCAGTCCCGGCGGTCGAGAGTGAAGGTCGACGTCACGATGGCGACGTCGCCGTCGCGGCGCACCTCAGCACGAATGGTGAGGGGACGGGTTTTGTCAGCGATGGTCAACTTGCCCTGTATCTCGACGGTGCCCTGGTCGACCTGGCCCCCCATCGGCGCTGCGCTCGTCGCGACGAAGACAGCAGTGGGGTGGTTCTCGGTATCGAAGAAGTCTGCCGTTTGCAGATGGGCGTCGCGCTTGGCGGTTCCCGTATCGATGCGTGTGGCATCGAGGACCAACCGACCCTCGGCACCTTGTGCACCCTCACCGACGACCGCGCTGCCCTCGAGGGCGGGGATCGTGCCGTGGACCTTGAACAACCACATGGCCTTGGTATCGAACGTCACGGATGTGGCAAGAGCATCCAGGTGCCAGACGCGGCCACCAGAGTCGGCCGTCATGCCAGTGGAACTCGCCATCTCATTTTGTTGTTGAGCCACGATCGTCTCCTCTCATCGACCGTGACCGGTACCCACTTCGTCTCCCGCGTAACGAGCGACGTCTACTTCACCGGGGGATGCAACCCGATCGGGTTGCACAGCTCTACCCCAATCGCGTCAGGAGGTTCCGCGTGATCTGCTCGATCTGTGGGTCACGTCCGGCCAGCCCGTGAGCCCAGTCGGTGGACCCCGACGTCATCACGGTCGCACCCACATTGTTCGTGAACACACCCAGCACCGCGTGGCCGTGCCGAATGCGATCCATCGCCTCGGGATCACGCGTCCCGAACACACGTGACGCGATGTACTCCAATTCGCTGGGCTCCCCCGGCTTGGGCGGACGAGGTGCCGACTCGCGGGTGAAGTGTTGCGTTGGGCAGGTGCCGAGGATCTCGAAGGTCGACGGTGAGCCATCCTCGCCGGTCGGGTACGGCAGCCCATCGCGGTAGGTGAACACACACCCGTCGCACTCGTAGCCGACGACGGTCGAGCCGGCACCGAGCACGTCGCCGTACCCCAGTCCCGTGCCGTCGAAGATCCAGTGGTCGGCTCGGTGCACGATGTAGCCGCCAAGGCCGTTGGTCACATTGCGACCGATGCGGTGGTAGCCGCCGCGGGTGAAGCTCACGCCGGTCATGTGATTCTCGGGACGACCCACGAGCACGTCGGACCAAAAGGTCGTCAACTCTGGCTCGCGGTCGGTGTCCAGCACCGGGTCGCGCTTGAAGAAACCTTTGTACCCGACCATCACGTCGTGGTCGTCACCCTCGATGCGCACCTGCCACAAGGACGTGTTGCCCGAGAAGAACGCCGCATTGCCGCCACGCGCGATGAATGCCTCGACCGTGTCGCGCATTCCCCAGGACCAATACTCGTCGTGGCCGACCGACACATACAGGGCCGCGTCGTCCAACACCTCAGGGTGCTCGTCGAGGTCCGCGTTCGTGCACACACCGATCTCGAATCCTTCGTGTTCGGCCCATTCGATGAAGGGCAGTTCCCAGTCGGGCCAACCGGCCGAGCCGGCAAAGTCCGATAGATGGTTGAGTTGGATGTAGCCCATGTGGGCGGCGTTCTGCGGATCAGGCGCGCCGGTCCCTGTGACGCGACGACCCTTGCCCGGCGGCTTGTAGAGGTAGCCCGCCGCCATCGGCCGCTGCATGGCCACCTGGGTGCCGCCGGTGTAGAGGTTCGGTCCGCCGAAGTCGTTGTAGGCGTGCCAGGTATTGGTTGCCAGCGCCAACACGATGCGGGCGCCGGAAGACGGACGGACCACGAAGAACGCGTAGTCGCGCCGCACCTTCTCTCCGACGTCGATCTCCATCACGACCTCGTAGTAGCCCGACCGCCACGTGGGGTCGACGTCCAACGCGAGGGCGACTGGCCAGCCGCACCCCTTGGAGGACGCGTCCTTCGGAGTGTCGTGCTCGTCGGTCGCGATCGCGTCAGAACTGAACACGACTTCGCGCCGAGCGCCGACCCGCGCCACCTCGACGCGCACTGGCCGCCCGCCGGACGACGACATGTGCAGGCCGACCTGCTCGCCGGGGCCCACTGATTGCGGCCAGCAGTACCCGGTCACCACGTCGCGTGCCATCGTTCGACCCTAACTGGGCGAGACTCGCGATCAGGATACGAACGCGCCCGTTTCGATGGCGTCGCGCCATGCTGGGATGTCGCGACGAGACTCTCAGGGCTGAAGGGACGCCGATGATCCAACCTCAAACGAGGGTGTACCACGAGGGAGTGCTGGAGGCTCAGGGCTTCCCGGTCGCCGACGTCTCGGAGCACCTGGAGCGCGACGGCACGGTCGTGTGGGTGGATCTGTGCGGGCCGTCGGTGGAACAACTCCACGAACTCGCTGGGGAACTCGGACTGCACGAGTTGGCCGTCGAGGACGCGCTCGGCGCCCACCAACGGCCGAAGGTCGACCACTACGCGAGCCACCTGTTCTTCGCGTGTCACGCGGTCACGGTCGAACGGCGAGCGGGGCAGCTGGTCGAGATGGAGATCGACGCCTTCATCGGCGACCGGTGGTTGATCACAG
>Ga0182019_10001886_pt1 | contig 10683 bp, 15 predicted proteins | sample 812E2MmetaG_FD_120483 | JGI IMG/M metagenome (GOLD analysis project Ga0182019, IMG submission 120483) | Permafrost microbial communities from Stordalen Mire, Sweden - 812E2M metaG | ecosystem: Environmental > Terrestrial > Soil > Wetlands > Permafrost | place: Sweden: Stordalen | collected...
CAGGTATCGGCTAATATCAATATTGAAACCAATGCCGAAGGGACAGGCATTATCATCACCATCAAACCGGGGACGAAAAACGAATCAGTCCACATCCCGGTTATTCTGAGCCAGGCCGGTCTGTACGATGTTGTGTATAACTCATTTATCATCGGGGACGACGCGGAGGTGACCATTGTCGCTGGTTGCGGGATTCACTGCGGTTCGTCCGAGCCGGAAGGACATGCGGGCATCCATGATTTCCAAGTCGGCAAAAGAGCGAAGGTTACCTATGTTGAAAAACATTATGCTTCAGGCGACGGTAAGGGACGAAGTACACTCAATCCAACCACCAAGGTCTTTCTGGCCGAAGGCGCAAGGGCGGAAATGGAATTAACTCAGATTGGCGGTGTGGATGAAGCAAACCGGCTCAATGAAGCGGTGTTGGGAGCGGACAGTCTTTTGCTGATTACGGAAAGAGTACTAACAGACGGGGAGCAGACCGCCGTATCGACAAATAATATCGTTTTAAAAGGCGCGGGCAGCCGGGCCAACATGATATCGCGGTCGGTTATGAGGGGCAATTCCAAACAGACTTTTTACGCGACGATGGACGCGCAAAACAAGTGTTTTGGTCATATTGAATGCGACGCTATTATTATGGATAACGGTACGAATGAAACCATGCCTTCGCTCAAAGCCGGTCATCCCGACGCAGAATTGACACATGAAGCCTCAATCGGTAAAATTGCGAGTGATCAACTCACAAAACTCATGAGCTTGGGATTGACGTATGACCAGGCGGTGAACAGGATCATTCAGGGTTTCCTGAAATAGTATGGCGCGGCAGACTATCGTGAATATCCCGGTAGGGACGTCAGTTTCCAGACGCCCCCCGCCCAGAGCCGTTCGCGAAGAATTACTTCATACGACTCCTACCTTTGGTGGCTGACGCGAAACCAAACTATCTACGACGGATCAGCAATAGTTTCTTTCGTAAATCATCGATTTTGCCATACAGCGAGAACTCGGATGGTATCAGTAGCGATCAACTCGGCAGCCCGATATGGCTGCCGCGATGGCGGCCATACCGGGGCTAATGAAGCTGTGCCTGCCGTAAAGTACATGGGCCAACTATTCGACCACCTCGGCTATGAAATCATAGCTGAATGGTACATTCCCGGAGAATTCCACGGCAAGTTCGAGAATCTTAATGTAGCGGGGCGTTTGGGCAGGATATCAGGGCGGCCCAATGAGGCGGATTTGCAGGAGATTTACGAAAAAGTGATCGGCATTCTTAAAATATAATGGAGGAGTTTGCATTATGAAAGAAGCTCAGTGCTTATTGCAGCCTGTTGGAGCGGTCAGCTCGCTGCTGATATCTCTCAAAGACTGCCCTAAACAGGGTAGTGAGGGCGCACCTGACGCCTGGCTGGAAATTGATCCGCTTTTCTCAGATGCGCTTGACGGTCTCGTTGTCGGCTGTGAGATCATAGTTTTGACCTGGCTTCACGAGTCCCAGCGCGATTTACTAAAGGTCCATCCGCGTGGGGACGCTAACAAGCCTCTGCGGGGCGTTTTTGCCACGCGTTCCCCGGACCGCCCAAATCCTGTCGGCCTGCATCGCGTGAAAATCCTGGATATGTCGACCCCATGCCGTCTAAGAGTTGGTCCGTTGGAGGCCCTTAACGGGACACCGATCATTGATATCAAGCCGGTGTTGCATGAGCCGGAAGAGCTGTGAACAGTAACTTATAAATTAATAATCGGCAAAGAAGGAAATCATGGCAAAATAACTGTAGTGTTTGAAGTTGCCTCGGCGGAAAGTTCAAAATGGAAAGCAGGATTGGCAAACGGACCAGCCTGTGGCAATGGGAGGGACTGACCCCGGTCCGAAATCTACTCGAGTGTCTTCTTTTGTCACTGGCGGGCTGCATTTCCGCGAAGCGAGAATTGCGGCCAACCAAAAGAGGATCAACCTTCGCTCACTGGCATTGCGTGTTGAAGGGACTATCGGCACGGAAGAGCTGCTTGGCAAGAACTGCGACAAGCGTGCCGGGTTCCCCGGCATTGATGTCGAGGCGAACATTGACGCCGATATCTGAGGCGAAGAGAAGAAGAGCTTCCTCAAAGAAGTCGGTGCGCGGTGTCCCGTATCAAGCACTATCGAGAATCTTACTTCGGTATCATTGCAGCTTCAGGAGACTAACGCGGAATGTGAGCGCTGACAGGAGATAAATTATGTCTTTGGAAAAAGCACTACAATTCTTGTCGAAAATGAAAGAGGACAAGGAGTTCAGGGCGAAAGTCCGGGGCATTCTTGATGCTGCGACGCAAAGGGATTATTTGATGAACGAGGGGCTTGAATTCGATCAGCAGGACTTAATTAGTGCCATAGCTGAAGGTATGTCCGAACCCGATAAAATGCTCGAGCGCAACAAGAATAATACGCTTGAAGCTGGAAAGGAACGCCTGATGCTCAAGATTGATCCTGCACCTGATTATCCGACTGAAGACGGTCTATACCTCCGGGGAAATGATTATTCTCCAGTGGCTGTTGCTGTTGTTTTAACGTATGATCAGGACAAAATCCCTAAGGATATCGAAGCTCTTGTAAGGACCGGTGTCGAGGCAGGGGCGGCCCTGTCAGGGACAATACAGAAGGAAAACATCGGGATCGAAAAGATGGTCTGCAATATCATCGGCAATCCCAATATCCGCTATCTTATATTGACGGGACCGGAATCTCCAGGGCGTTCTACAGGCGAAGCCATCCTGTCCTTGTTGAAATACGGTATCGACGAGCGCAAAAAAATCAGGAATACTGACGCCCCGACACCATATCTTTTTAATCTTCCTGTAGAATTTATCGAGCACTTCAGAAAACAGATTGTTTCGATAATTGATTTGCTCAACCGCGGCACGACCGATCTCGTAAGAAAGGCTGTCTGGTCCTGTTATCAGGAAACTCCGAGTTCATTCGATGACCAGCTGCTTTATGATATCGGAGCATATCCGGAAGGGCCGGTCAGCGCTCAACTTACATGGAGGTTTACCCACCCTGAATCTGAGCCCAAGGATGAGACAGAACGGAGGCAGAAAGAGTCATTTACCAAGAGGATGGAAGATATTAAAAGAAAAGTTTCAGAGAAGCGCAAGTCGTGATCACCATTTATTATGAACACATGCCAAATAAGAGACGTCAATCTGGCGGCGACTTGAAACATATATGTAAGAGGACATTAAAACTCGCAAAGAACAGTGGCCCTTTTGAAAATGGAAGGGAGGGGGTTTTAAAATGAAGACGGTGTGCATATTAAATACCCGTAATTCGTATTGTAAGGATGTAGTACAGTCGATTTAAGCGAAAAATGGTGTTCAGAGTAGAACCGCAGCTATCTGCATTGCTGAGAAGTGAAATGTTCACCAAACTAGCCGACTAGCAACTGCAGGATAACTACCGTCGTCGGAGGTCCGGCAGGAATGCCGTAAGAATGCCGAGTAATGGCAGATATGAGCACACATGATAAACGAATTCGATTCCATGATGATCAGCGAGTCTGCCGAATACTGCGGCTCCGATTCCAGCCATGCCGAAGGCAAGGCCAAAGAAGAGACCCGAGACAGTACCCACCTTGCCCGGAATAAGTTCCTGCGCAAACACGAGAATGGCCGAGAAGGCGGAAGCGAGGATGAGCCCAACAATAAAAGCGAGGATGCCGGTCCAAGCCAGGTTTGCATAAGGCAGAGCCAAGGCGAACGGGGCAGCGCCCAGGATCGATATCCAGATCACGCGCTTTCTGCCGATCCGATCGCCGATGGGTCCACCGAAAAGAGTGCCTATGGCAACGGCAAACAAGAATGTGAAAAGATGCACCTGAGCAGATTGGACAGACAGGTGGAAGCGATTCATCAGGTAAAAAATATAATAACTGCTCAAGCTGGCCAAGTAAAAAAACTTGGAGAACATCAGAACCAGCAGAATTAGCAGGGATAGAAAAACTGTGCGCGCCGGCAAATTGGGGTACGACCCTTTATCAGCCGCAACACTGTGTGCAGTGAGAGCCTGACGACGCCTATACCAACCGCCAACCTTCCAGAGCACCGCGATAGCTAGCAGCGCAGCAAGTGAGAACCATACGACGCTGACCTGCCCGTAAGGAATAACTATAAACGCGGCCATCAGGGGACCCAGCGAGGAGCCCAGATTGCCGCCGACTTGGAAGATCGATTGTGCCAGCCCGTGCCGTCCACCTGATGCCATACGGGCAACGCGTGAGGATTCCGGGTGGAAGATAGACGAACCTGTGCCGACCAGTGCAGCGGCGAGGAGAAGCGTGCTATAGTTCGGTGCAGTCCCCAAGACCAGAAGGCCGACAAGTGTGCAACCCATTCCTAAGGCCAAGGAGTATGGCTTTGGATGGTGATCGGTGTAGAGCCCGACCAGTGGTTGGAGTAGAGAAGCGGTAAGCTGATAACTCAGAGTAATCAGACCGATCTGAGTGAAACTTAGCTCGAACTTGCCCTTTAGCAGCGGATAGATGGCAACGATCAATGATTGGATCGTGTCATTTAGAAAATGTGAAAAGCTGATCGCGCCAAGCACTTTGAAGGCAGTACGTTTAGCGGTCATGCTTCCTTTGGTTTCTTCCACTCTCTTCCATCTCCCTGAGCTTTCTTTCTACTTTACAGCTGATGGCCAATCCTTTGAGTCCCGTTTCGTAGCAACCGTTGCAGGATATGCACTTCGCCTTTCCCAGGTCCCCGTTTTTCCAGCGACTGATCAGATAGGGTTCCCTGATCAGCGGTCGGCATAGTGCCACATAATCAGCAAGCCCTTCGGAAAGTATCCTTGAAATTATTTCCGGAGAACGTATTCCCCCAACAGTCGTAATAGGAATGCTGATATTTTCCTTGAAGTAGCCTGATAAACTTGACAGGTATGCCTCATCGCCTTCCCGGCGTATATTTGTACGGGAAGGGATCATCCCGTCAGCGGACGCCTTGTTTCCTGCACTTACCTCTATGCAGTCTATTCCATCCTCTGCCAGCCGCCGACCCACGTAGACGGACTCTTCCGGGACAAGACCTCCATCAACAAAGTCCTTGCCGCTTAATTTAATGAAAACAGGATAGTCTTTGCCCACAGCCCCCCTGACAGCCTCAATCACTTCTCCAAGGAACAGGTATCGATTGCTTATGTCTCCACCGTACTTGTCTGAGCGGCGATTCGATGCGCCGGATAGAAACTGGTTAATCCCGTACCCGTGGGCTCCGTGGAGCTGTATTCCATCGAATCCCGCTCTCTTCGCACGCAATGATGCAGCAGCATACGCTTCTACGAGCTGGGTTATATTCTGTTGTGTCATCTCTTTTGGAATGTTCCCGGTAAATGGGTCAGGTACCGGCGAAGGACCCCAAATCTCCGCCTCTTCTGAGAACAAATCGGGATTTGCCTTGCTTCCGGTATGCACCAGTTGGGCAATAACAATGGAGCCACGCGAGTGAACCACCCCCGCTAACTGCTTCAGGCCTTCCAATAAGTCATCATTGTAATTGCCGAGCTGGTATAGCATGCCGACTCCGTTCGGCATTACGTACTGAAAACCTGTGACAATAAGCCCAATGTCGCCATCCGCAAGCTTGCCATAAAACTCTACGCCCCTGTTAGTAACGCGCCCTTTCTGATCACCAATTCCTGACCAGGTGGCACTTCGGATTGCCCGGTTTTTGAGTTTCATGGACTTTATCGTGGTATTTTCGAATAGTACCGGCATAAATCATCTCCTTTTGCGTTAGCGCATCAAATATATTCCCTCACTCTTGTCCAAAAAACCTGATTTGGTGTAGCAGTTATGGGAAGAACAAAAAAACATGGAGGGCTCAATATAGACGTATTTTGTAGTATTCTCAGCAATTGTTGCAACAAACTATCCTTTACTGCACAGTTCTGATAACGAGGAGTATTAGAAGGAGTTTGCAAAGTGAGCGGCGAGTAATTTCAATCGTACCGGCATACAGTTGCAGAAATCAGATTCTCACTAACTACTCAGAGGCAGTAGTTATGTTACATAGATCTTTGCGCAAGCTTTTCTTCCGGCTAATCGAGACCCGTGGCGCATCATCCAAAATATGCGGCTGTTTGCATGGCAGTTGCACCAGGCACTGTCTGGCTGAGCACTACACCGTTTTTGAAGGTTTCATCATCAAGCCACTTGTGGCTGGCCACCGCCATCTCTTTGATATATGCAACCATGGCAGGACCGCCGAAGGCCGTCAACCCAAGCTTCAGAAATGATAAAAACAGCCTGCCGTTTTTTCCCGCTGTCACAAATTCGCTCTCATTTAAACCCCAATATATAACTATCTTTTGCGGAATCTCTGTTCGCCGCCGCTGTGTGAACGGCGGCGAACAGACCAACTATCTCCTTCTCCAGCCAGCCCAGACAGGGACCCCATTGGCATCCCTCAATACCAGAACCTGATCACCCTTTTTTAATTCCCCGGCAATTATAGCCGGTTTGCCGGCGAAGGTAACCCGTGATCCCTTGACCTCAATATTATCGCCTTTCAATATCTTCATATCGAGGCGCTCGATATACCACGATGGTCCGAGATGAACAGGGATCGTTTCCTTGTCGGTCTTCAGTATGACCTGCACACCTGAATACATTCCCTTCTGCGGCACCACAGCCTGGATTTCGACGACCTCGCCGCTTACGGTATCCACCGTGGCAGGGTTATAAATTCTATTGTACTGAGACCCAGGACCCCAGCCGCCGCTGCCACGCCAGTCCTTCCATGGCTGGGCAGCGGCAAATGTTGCCGTCAGAAACAGCGCAGCCAGTGCTGCGCACACTATGATACTAATTCTCTTTTGTATCATGTTTACCTCCTTGAGCTGGATATGGAATCCTTTGCGGATCACATCCCACTCCGCTGATTTTTTACCTGCGCGGTCCGCCGCGCCTACATCCGCGCCAGAGAGGAGCCAGCGTACCGTCCCTGAACGTAATGACCTGCCCTGTTCTCCAGGTTCTTAATTTACCGACAGATAATACGCATACTGCCGTCTCGGCCGATCATTTTTGAACCGGTCACCTCTACTAACGTGTCTGCCGTAATGCCTGACTGTGAGCTGTTCCAGAACCACGATGGTCCGGTATAAAGTTCATACAGCCGGTCAGTGGTTTTCACGGCTACGATGACAGGGCCGCGCATGGCGTCGCTGACTGACACGACGCGCCCGACAAGCCTCAATTCGGTGTTTTCATCGTAGCCCTCCATCTCTTCAGCGACCGCAACAACGCAGGAGATGATAAGGAAAAACATTATTGCCGGTATCAGGTTCAGTCTATTCATCGTGTCCATTCGGCGACCGGTGCAACTTTCGCCGGTCGCCTTCTCCGTAATCCTCGCACTGTTCTTTACTAGCTTAGTGCTTACCAGCGACCCATGCCGCGTCCCCGACCATAGCCATAGCCATAGCCGTAGCTTGCAACACCACTGTCGACAGCCTGTTTCTGAATCTGGGTCCTCAGGTCGACCATCTCTTTCTGTTTCGTATTAATTGCATTCCAGTCAGGACTTTGCTGGCTGCGCATTGTCCACAGCTCGTTTCTGAGCTGGACCATCCGCTGCTGCAACGGCTGGACCGACTGCTGAAACGCGTCAACCTTCTGTGCCTGCTCCGGCGTGTAGCTGGCAGACGCATAACCCGGACCATACCCGTAGCAATCACAACCGCCGCGACCCCATGCAAATGATGTTGCGGCCATTGCCAAAACAGCTGCCAATACAAACGTCAGAATAAGAAACTTCTTCATGCTGCTCACCTCCTTTCTTTCTTGAAGACACAAAGGAAGGAGCAATACGTATGCCAATATAAACTATAAATGATATATTGATGCAAATGTCTCATAACATCCTGATATATTAAGTGTTACATTGTGTCTAGAATTAAACATATCAACTCATATAGATACGTTTATATACAAGAACTGCAAATCTTGCACGTTAAAGTGCATTTATTGCATCTATTGATGCCGGGATTCTTTTGCTTCATTCTGATGACTGTGAGTCAAATGACTATTCACAGCGTTCACATTGCAATAGTGTCCACTATTGCAGCAATCCGCACAATCCATCTGTATCACGGCATGCTTTATTCCTTCATCTGAAAGCAGGCGTTCGATATTCTTTCTTATGGTATCTGTCTCGCCGATCTTCTGATCAGGGACTTGAACGTGCCCTGAAAAGGCGGGAATTCCATGCCCGATAGACCATATATGCACATCGTGAACACCCCGCACCTCCGGAATTCCGGCAATCTTGGTCGCATCCTACTACTATTTCATCCTGCACGAGATCTGTGGTTTTAAGGATGTCCGGATGTATGACGTCTCATGGGAGGAATGGGCCAACCTGACTGGATTTTAACCGGTAGACACCACGTTTGTGAGAAAAGACCCTTATACGCTTTACCAGTCCTATCCGGCGCCTATGCCAGCGGTGGACATGGTGCTTGATTACACCGGTGATGCCAATAAAATACTCATGGAGGATCGTGGGCTATGACAAATGATTGTTTTCTCGACGATAGGAATTTCCGTTGAGAGGGAATAACGGTATCGATCCTGAAACTATGTTCAATGTCGAGGCAAAAACGGATTTACGAATATAAACGGCAACATTTGAAGGTACTGCATATCATCACCTTGTGCAATGGCATCAAGGAATATCCTGCAAATGATATCACTCTACGCCCCTTTATCTTTAGCAGCAGGGTGCCCCTGGCTATTCCATGGCCGAACTGATCAATCCAGTTGCGGCAATTATTAACAAGGACCATGTGTGCCATCGGCTGGAGGTCATGTTTATTCCCAATTACAAGATCACGATCGCACAGCGGATCTAGCCAATACATCTTGGCCGACGGCGAACGGTGCCACCCTTCAGCAGTATTACAGTCTTGGACATTAGTGGAAAAAGAGTGGAACAGGCTCAATGGCGGTGCAAATCCGTCTAATTCGGTTCTGCTGGAAGTCGACCTGCCTCTGCTGCATTCGGAGTTGTGATCCTCACAGATTATGGCCCGTCGCCTTTCTTCCCTTCACCTCGGCTTGATTACTCACTGTGGTCAGATATGCCTGGGAAACAGAGGCGTATAGATTATTGACCAGGCCCGCACTTTCCCCTTTCCCACATCAATGCATGCTGCTGTGACTTCTGGATACAGTTATGACGAAATATTCGGATGGTTTAAGACTCCGATACTGAGATATGTCGCTGAGAGCTCACTGCCTAATGACTCTGATCTGCTTTTTGCAGGAGAGTTGACATGTCAGTTCTTTATTGATATCCATATAAAAATAAATTGACAATGATAACCATTTGCAATTAGACCATATAAATAATTATGAATAATAAAATCAGAAATAAGATGGAGCTAAATAAGCAATTCAGGCAGTTCGGTCACAAGATGACTTCCGGGCGAGAAACAACAATAGATGTGCTTTCGGAGACCGATGAACACCTCAGTGCGGAAGACATACATATTAAAGTCCATTCTGTAAACCCAAAGATTGGATTGACTACGGTATACAGAACCCTCGAGCTGCTTATAAATATGGGGATGGTTTCCAAGTTTGATTTCGGAGATGGCAGGGCGAGATACGAACTTGCGGAAGGCTTCAAGGGGGCAAAACACCATCACCATCTAGTATGCACCGGGTGCGGACGTATTGTCGACTATTCGGAATTTGTCAAAGAGGAAAAGACATTTTTCAAAAGAATCGAGCTAGAGCTTTCAAGAAAGTACGACTTTAGGATTACGAATCATCTCGTACAATTTTACGGACTGTGCAAGAAGTGTGAAGGATACTGAAATGCCGCGGAAAGCGCTGCGTTTATGCGGTAATACCTGCGCCATGTCAAATACCCCATTAAGTCGAAAAAAAGGACGATACAAGAAAGTGCATGGCATGTTTGATTATTCTTGGAAGAAGGGATATTTTTACAGGGACCGTCTTAGCGAAGTAATAGACGTGATGCAGGACGAATATTGCACCCCTGCATTGCCGCTCGATTTCAGCCCGGGGTAGCGCTATATATCGAAGGGCCGCCATTTAGCTTAGCTGGGCGATGGGTCGCCATCTAAAATGTCGGGGGAAGCGACGGGGTCATTTTGACAATAGGAACTCCCGGTAAGGCCTTTATTAAATAATGGATTGATTAGAATTCACTTACTAAAGACCTATACGTAGATTGTAAGGTTCATATCAAAGGCATCGAGAATTTCAGAGTGCATGTATGATGATTTGTTGAGTACACATTTGCGGAGGCAGGCGTGGACGATAAAACGAAGACGAAAGCGCAGCTTATGGATGAATTAAAAGAACTTCGTCAACAGATCAAACGAATGGAACGCTCTAAAAACAATCAATCACCGTCCTCCATACAAGAAGATAGAGATAAACTATATTACACTGGTAAACAGCATTAGCGATGAGATTTGGTTCGCTGACACGCACAGGCGGTTCACTTTGGCAAATCTATCGGCCCTCCGAGAATTCGGGTTGGACACCGCAGGCGAAATCGATGTGGAAAAGCTCGCAGAGAGCCTTGAAGTATATCGTTCTGACGGAACCCCACGCCCTATTGAGGAGTCTCCTCCGCTGAGAGCACTCAAAGGCGAAGTGGTAA
>Ga0182019_10001887_pt1 | contig 10680 bp, 12 predicted proteins | sample 812E2MmetaG_FD_120483 | JGI IMG/M metagenome (GOLD analysis project Ga0182019, IMG submission 120483) | Permafrost microbial communities from Stordalen Mire, Sweden - 812E2M metaG | ecosystem: Environmental > Terrestrial > Soil > Wetlands > Permafrost | place: Sweden: Stordalen | collected...
AATCGCTCGCGCTTCAGCCGCTGGGTCGGCGGCTTCTGTGATGGGGCGTCCTACCACGATGTGCGAGGCTCCGGCTGCAATCGCCTCTGCTGGAGTAACTACGCGCGCTTGATCATCATGTCCGCTGCCGGCTGGGCGCACTCCGGGTGTCACTATGGCGAAGTCATGGCCAAACTCCTCGCGCAGAGCGCCGGCTTCGTGCGCCGAAGCGACCACGCCTTGGCATCCGTTCGAAAGCGCCAGGGCGGCCAGCCTACGGACTTGATCGAGCACTCCACCGCGCAGGCCAATCATGCCCAACTCCACGTCATCCAGACTGGTCAGCACCGTGACCGCCAGGACGAGCAAGTCGGGGTTGGTGGCTTGCGCGGCTTCGACGGCGGCTCGTAACATCTTTCCGCCTCCCGACGCGTGCACGGTCAGCATACTCACCCCAAGCTTGGCCGCCTCGCGGACGGCTGCACCGGCAGTGTTTGGTATGTCGTGATACTTGAGGTCGAGAAAGACGCGGCGCCCCGAATCCAGTAGTTCGTGGACGATGGGCGGACCTTCAGCGGTGTAGAGCTGCATGCCCACTTTGTAGGTGCGGGCAGAGTCGCCGACGGCCGCCACGATCTTCCGGGCGGCCGCGGTCGTAGAGACATCCAAGGCAACGATGAGACGCTGGCGCGGGTCCATGATGTGAACTATGTCCCAACAATGTTACCAACTATTTTTTCAAACTATCGTTGCCGAGTTTATCGGGTTTGGCTGACGTTGGCTACGGGTTGCAGCAGCGCCATGGTTGTGGGCTGGTAAAGGTCCAAGCGGACCGTCTGCAAACCGCGCTCCCTGAAGCCCAGTGCAAGCGCGGCGTTGTAGGACACGTCGATGATCCGGCCGTCCACGACGGGACCCCGGTCATTGATGCGAACCACCACGACCTTGCCGTTCTTCAGGTTGGTGACCTTGACGAACGAGCCCAGCGGAAGGCTGGGATGAGCGGCCGTGAAATCGCGCATGTCGAAGGGTTCTCCGCTGGCAGTCTGCCTGCCTTGGAACTGCTCTCCATACCAAGAGGCGGTGCCTACCTGATAGGCCTTCGACTTCGGGCTGTTGGTCTTTCGAGTTTTGTGCCCGCTGGTCTCAAAGACCAGTGGCGGTGTGACCTTGGCGGCTTCCAGGCTGCTTGGCCTGGATGCGGCTCCGGCCCCCAGACTGGCTACTGATAAAAGAATCGCCAGGCCTTCGGCTAAACGTCGTCGCATTCAGTTACCTCTCATCGTGGAAAGTCGTTCTTGTAGGTCGTGTGCTCCTTTGGTCAAACGATCTTAAAATGCTACCGGGGTCAAGCGGGTGTGTCAATGGAAAAGGCTTCGTCGCAATTAACTAAACAGTACATAATCAAAGACTTAGCCCCATGAAAAATATGGATTTACCTTCGTATATCATTGAAAGTAGTCAGTAGTGTAGATTACTCACTAGTTACTAGCTGAACTTCTGGCTTGGTGGAAATCTCGCAAGTTGCTATTGAATGTTGGAGTTACGGAAAAATAAATGTAACTATCTTAGAATCATCACCTTACATACGTATTAATTACTGACTAGTAAACCTAAAACGTCAAAGCTCATTGCCAGTGGATCCAGCATGCCGTTTGCACCGTCAGACGAGAACCCCCTAAGTGCTGTTTCCCTGTTTTGATTTTGGGTTTAGAGTGACGGCATGCCTGTAGTCCCACCCGTGGTGTTGACGATCGCCGGGTTTGACCCTTCCTCGGGTGCTGGGATTACTGCTGACATCAAGACGATCGCAGCCCATGAATGCTATGGCGTTTCCTGCATTACGGCTTTGACGGTGCAGTCAACTCGGGGAGTGCGGCGGGTCGAGGCCGTCGATCCCAAGATCATCGCTGAGACCTTGCAGGAACTGGTTTCAGACCTGGCAGTCGAAGCCGTCCACATCGGGATGCTGGGAAATGAGCAGGTGGTCGCGGTGGTCGCGGATTTTCTGGGCCGTGTACGGCTGCCTCACGTGGTGCTGGATCCAATTGTGAAGTCGAGTTCCGGGGCGGATTTGTTGGATGCGGCGGGGACCCGGCTGTTGATCGAGAGGCTGCTCCCGCTGGCGGAGTTAGTCACGCCGAACCTTGACGAGGCCAGCGTGTTGACTGGGATGGCGGTTACGAATCTCGACCAGATGCGGGAGGCGGCGGTTCGTCTGCACTCTCTAGGATCGGCGAATGTGGTGGTCACTGGGGGCCATCTGGGGAAGGCGATCGATCTTCTCAGCTTTGCTACCGTCCGAGGCACCGAGCAGGAGGTATTCAAAGCGGACCTTCTGCGCTCGAATTCGACTCACGGTACTGGATGTGCGTTCGCCACTGCGCTGGCCTGCCACCTGGCCCATGGGCGGGGATTACCCGAGGCGGTTCTTCTGTCCAAGGTTTATGTTTCGGCCGCGATTGCGAATGCCTATCCGCTGGGCCACGGAGTAGGGCCGCTGCATCACCTCTACCGCAGCGGTCAGCAACGACGGACTAGCACGGTCGTCGCTCAAGGGGAGCACGCGCATTCGCGAGACTGAACAGACTCCCGACTTCGGCTCGAACCAGGGGGCGGGAGACGGGGCAAGCACTGTCTCTACGGGGAAGTCGGTTTGAATGGAGACTGAGAACTGGCAGCTATTTCTTAAGCAGGCAGCCGGCAATAAAGGCGGCGACCGCCGCGAGCAGCCACTCGATCCGCCACAATTGGATGGCCTGCCAGTCGAGAACGGTCCGGGCGCTGAAAAACACGCTAACCGCCAGAGCTCCCACCACACAGAATATGCCCAGCAGAAAAGCGACGACGGCTGGGGTGGTGAGTCCGAGCCTCTCGCCGAGTGCGGAGAGTTCAGCGAGACCAGGGATTTCCAGCGCGCGGGCAGCGTTCAGGTCAGGACGGCCAACGCCACAAGAGTGACAGTAGAGTGAGCTGACGATGAACTCGGTGCCGCAACGGCAGGTGGCGCTGCGTTCCGGGCCACCAAGGGCCACGGAGGCTGGCATGGGCGGGCGCCAAAATTCGTGCTGAGCCTGATCGGCTGCTTCTGCCATAAGGAGTTCTTCTTCCGCCCATTCAGATCGCAAGCGAATCACCAAAGCAAGTTGAGGCAAAGACGACACTTACGAGCGGGCCCAGGGGGAGGGCGGCCATTCCGCAGGGCAAGAATTACGCTATGCAAGCCCGAATTTGCCATCTTTGCACGACTTGGATCGTTTAAGGGCGTACCATGTTTGGTTCGCTGGCTGGCTATCAGCTGTCAGCCTTCAGTAAAACCCCTGGGTCCTGACAACTGAGGACTGACGGCTGACAACTGTGTTCGGCTGTGCCCAAACGGATGCCGAAGAACGCTCCAATCAGTTAAACTGAGGGTGCGTGTTTTCCTTCCTCTTCCGGCATCGCCCCGCTTTGAGTGCCATTCTGCTGCTGATCCTTGCCGGAGTCTGTCTGGCGGCTGATCCCTCGGTGTCAACGGTGCTGCGTCCACCGGATCCACTGAGCCCGGCAGCTTTCGAGCACTACTACAACCTCGACTACGACGCGGCGATTGAGGATTTTGAGAAAATCGTGGCGCGTCATCCGAACGATCCGTTTGCGGTTAATCACCTGCTCTCGGCGATTCAGGTGCGGGAGTTGTATCGGATGGGAGCGATGAATACCGGGGAGTATGCGAACGATAGTTTTATCGGACAAGCGCACCGTTCCGCCGAGCCCGCGTCGAAGGTACGCATCAAGCAACTGGTGGAGCAAGCGGAGAGACTGGAAGAGGCCGAACTGTCTCGCGATCCGAACAACGTAGATATGCTCTATGCCCGCGGCGTTACACGCGGCCAGTTTGCGCTTTACACCGCACTGATCGAACGCGCCTGGTTTTCTTCTCTGCGTAACGCGGTTGGAGCACGCCGCGACCACGAACGGGTTCTGGAGTTGGCTCCGCAGTACACCGACGCCAAGCTGGTGGTGGGGGCCCACAACTACGTCATGGGGAGCCTGTCGTTTGCGGTAAAGATGGCCGTCGCGCTCGCCGGATTAAGCGGCGACAAAGACAAGGGAATTCGCTATCTGAACGACGCCTATCATGCCAATGGCGAAACCAGCATGGACGCCGGGGTTGTGCTCATGGTTTTCCTGCGGCGTGAACACCGCTACGACGAGGCTCTGCAGATTGCCCGCACGATCGGTCCGCGGTTTCCGCGCAATTATCTTCTGCCATTGGAAGAGGCGAACCTGCTGCGGGCGTCCAGCAAGAGTGGAGAGGCTGAGGAGCAGTATCGGCGGGTGTGGCAGAACGGGCGCGACGGAAGGTATGGCAGCCTGCATTACGAAATCGCCGCGCTCGGACTGGGCGACCTGCTGCGCAGCCAGAAAAAGTACTTGGCTGCGGCCATAGCTTACGAACTGGTGAGCGAATTTTCGAGCGCCGATCCGGAATTGCTGCAGAAAGCGAATCTGGGAGCCGGGGAAATGTATGACCAGCTTCAGAAGCGCGATCTGGCAGTGAAGAAGTACGAAGCGGTAGTCGCCACAAACTCAGGCAATGCCGAAGCGGACAAGGCCCGGAGGAGAATCAAAGACGCCTACCGGGAGTAGAGGGTGGCTCTTGGCTGTTAGCTAATAGCTCTTAGCCAAAATCCTCCAAGCCGGTCACGGAACATTATCCCCGCGATCGTCGTATCATCCGGCAGGGAGATACACCCATGTACTGCAACGCTTGCGGTAAGGCCATCGCTGAGGACGGGCGCTTCTGCTCCCACTGCGGCAACGTGGTGGGGATTCCGCCCGTGCCTAAGAAACTGATGCGCTCACGCTCTGATAGAAAGATCGGGGGCGTTTGTGCCGGGCTGGCTCAATATCTTGATCTCGACGTATTGCTCGTGCGCATTCTCTGGTTCTTCATCACGCTCGCGTGCGGAGTCTTTCCTGGCGTCGTGGCGTACGTGCTCGGATGGATCATCATTCCAGAGGAGCCGTTCCTACTGCCAGTTGGTGCGTCGCAACAGCCAGTGACAGGCTAAGTGGAGAGACGGGGAGCCCCGTCGCTGCGTCTCTCCGGGGGACGAAACCTGTGTTCTAATCTCCTTCCATGGAACACGTGCGGAGCGACGACGCCGAAATCTGCTATGAAATTCGGGGGAACGGCCCACCCGTTGTTCTTCTCCATCCATTTCCTTGTGATCACGAATTCTGGAATCCCGTGGCGCCGGCGCTCGATTCGCGCTACCGGCTGATTCTTCCTGATCTGCGTGGTCATGGCGATTCCGAGATTGGCGAAGGGCCGGCCCTCATGCAAAAGCACGCCAGTGACGTTGCCCGCGTGCTTGATACCGCCGGTATTGGCAAGGCTGCATTTATCGGATGTTCGATTGGAGGATATATCCTGTTTGAACTCTGGCGCCGCTTACGCGAGCGGATGACCGCGCTCGGGCTTTGCGACACGCGGCCTCAGGCAGATACCGCCGAGGCTCGGGCAAACCGCTTGAAAGCCGCGGCCACCGTGCTGGAGCAGGGAACCGAACCGTTCCTCGAGAGCATGATTCCCAAGCTATTGGGGCGCACGACGATGACCGCACGCCCGGATTTGGTCGATGGAGCGCACGCCATGATGCACAAGATGTCCGCCGAGGATATCAGCCAGGTGCAGCGCGGCATGGCGGAGCGGTCGGACTCGGTCGCGGACTTGAAGACCATCAACGTGCCCACGCTGATCGTAATCGGAGAAGAAGATGTGCTTTCGACCGTCGCCGATGGCGAACTCATGCGGCAGAATATTGCGGGTAGCGAGTTGAAGGTGATTTTGAAAGCGGGACACTACTCACCATGGGAACAGCCGGAGGCGGTGGGGACGGTGCTGCGGCAATTCTTGGATAAAGCAGCGTTGAGGTAACGGGCCGCGGTGGGAAAGTCGCGTCGGGACGGACACCCCTGTCCGTCCAGGGGGCGAAGCCCAGCACATCTTGAAGCGATCCGATGTCACAGCCGGCAGCACCGCCTCTCTGCTAGAATGCCCGCGTCATGTTGGAAGCCTTCCTCGTTCCTGAAAAGACCTTGGTCAGTGCCAAAGGTGACGGCCCTGCTCTCGATGTGAGTCGGGCGGAGGGCCGGATTTTCCTGGTGACGCTCGCTATCACCAGCATCATTGAGCAGGAATCGCTCGACGTCAGCATTTTCGGATCGGCGGATGGCGCGACGTGGGATGCCAAGCCGGTCGCGGCGTTTCCGCAAAAGTTTTATTGTGAGGAGACTCCGCTGCTGCTCAGTCTGGCGACTCGGCCCGAGGTCAAATTTGTCCGCGCTCATTGGGAAGTCGCGCGGTGGGGGCGCGGGTCGGAAACGCCCATGTTCGAATTTCACGTCACGCTGCGGGAAGTTCCGCAGGAGATCCTCGCGGAAGCCGCCGGGCGCGTGCGCGCGTCGTAGATCCCCTTTTTACGATTTGTCATCCTGAGCGAAGTATCTGCATTTCGCGGCGAAGAACAGGTCCTTCGCTTCGCTCAGGATGGCAATGCATAAAAAGCGTGTCGCCCATGCGACGACGCAGTTCCCACTTTTCATAACGAGTCCGCCCGCGTCAGAAATCTCCGTTATATTGAATTCATGCCTGATGATTCGACGGCGGATGGCTCGAAGGCCATCGCCCATCCTGCGCGTGCGGTGCGTGGAGTCGTTCGCATTCCCGGGGACAAGTCCATCTCGCACCGTTACGCTATGCTGGCGGCGATTGCGGAGGGTACGAGCCGTTTCCAGAATTTTTCGGCGGCGCGCGATTGTGTGAGCACGCTCGATTGCATGGCGAAGCTCGGCTGCGAGTGGAAGCGCCTAGAAGATGGAACGATTGAAGTGCACGGCGTGGGGCCGTGGCTGAAGGCTCCTTCGAAGGTGCTGGATTGCGGAAACTCCGGCTCGACCATGCGTATGCTGAGCGGAATTCTCGCCGGCCAGCCGTTTAGCAGTGAATTGTGCGGGGATGAATCGCTCTCGCGGCGTCCGATGGCGCGCATTATAAAGCCGCTTTCCGAGATGGGGGCGAAGATTTCGTCGAGCGAGGGCGGACGACCTCCACTCAGAATTCAAGGCAGGCCGCTCAAGGCGATCCGGTACAAACCAGCAGTAGCGAGTGCACAGGTGAAATCTTGCGTGCTGTTTGCCGGAGTCTTTGCCGAGGGCGAGACGGTGGTCGAGGAGCCGATCCGCACGCGCGATCATGGCGAAATTGCGCTTCGCGCTTTTGGGGCGGAGGTCGAGCGGATCGGCAATACATCGCGGATCCTGGGCGGACAGCGGCTGCGCGCAATTGAGGCGCATGTGCCGGGCGATCTTTCAAGTGCCGCGTTTTTTCTTTGTGCGGCGGCGCTGTTTCCCGGATCGCAGATCACCTTGCCCGGAATTCTGATGAATCCGACGCGGGCGCGGTTGCTCGATATCCTGGTACAGATGGGGTTGAAAGTTTCGGTCGCGCATCTGGAAGAACATCAGGGCGAGTTGGTGGGGACGATTGAGGCGCGGGGAGTGGCGTGGATGGGCGGCGTAATCTCCGGGGCCGATACGGCGGCGCTGATCGACGAGATCCCGGTGCTGGCGGCGATTGCGCCGTATTCCGTCGGCGGCCTTGAGGTGCGCGACGGCAAAGAGTTGCGCGTGAAGGAATCGGACCGCATCGCTACGGTTGCTACTAATCTGCGAAAGATGGGCGCGGAAATCGAAGAGCGTCCTGATGGCATGAAGATTCCCGGTGGCCAGCGTCTGCACGGAGCGGAACTGGATTCGTTTGGCGATCACCGGATTGCGATGGCGTTCGCGGTGGCTGCGCTGCGAGCGGAGGGGGAAACGACGATTCACGGGGCGGACGCAGCGGGCGTGTCGTATCCGACGTTTTTTGACGCATTGCGCAGCGTGACCAGCGAGTAGTGCGGCTGCGGGATGGGCGCCTAATGATCATTGTGCAGTCATTGCCATCAATGCTAGCATTGATGGCATGGCTGCCATAACCATTCGACAACTCGATGAGAACATCAAGAGTCGCTTACGGGTCCGTGCTGCCCATAACGGACGTTCAATGGAGGAAGAGGCCCGGGAGATCTTGCGCGCCACTCTAACTGCCCCCTCACCCACGACGGGGAACTTGGCGGACAGGATTCGGCAGCGGTTTGCGGCGTTTGGAGGCATCAAGTTGGAGTTGCCGCGACGCGATGCCATGCGTCCGGCCCCCGATTTCACCCGCAATCGATTTACTAAATGATCATCCTCGACACCAACGTGCTTTCCGAGTTGATGAGGCCCAAGCCCTCTGCTCGTGTGGTCTCCTGGGTTGCCAAACAACCAGCAACCGAAATTTTTACGACCTCGATCACCGCGGCCGAAATCTTTTATGGAATTGCGCTGCTCACCAAAGGCAAGCGCCGGGAGGGGTTGCTGGCGGCGGCAGAATCCATGTTTGCCGAAGACTTAGCGGGCCGAGTTTTCGGGTTCGAGAGTGACGCCGCACGAGTTTTTTCCAAGATTTCCGCTTCTCGCCGCACCCGCGGCCGGCCGATCAGCCAGGCGGATGCGCAGATTGCGGCCATTGCCCATGTGCGGTCGGCGAAGTTGGCCACTCGCAACATAAAAGACTTCGAGGAATGCGGTGTTGACGTTGTTGACCCGTGGAACGGATCGTAAATCATGACCGCCGATCAATCGCAATCTCCCGACGAGCGCCTGAAGAACGAATTCAACCGCTGGGCCGATGATGGCGAGGGCGCGAAGATGGAGCGCCATCATCTTGACATCACCGAGAAGACGATGCGGCGCATGGAACTGCGTCCGGGTGAGCGCATTCTCGATCTTGGTTGCGGATCAGGCTGGGCGACGCGGTTGCTGGCGCGCATGGTCAGCGAAGGGCCGCAGGGATTTGGGCAGGTGGTAGGAGTCGATATTTCCGACGAGATGGTGCGGCAGGCGCGGGCGGAATCGAAAGACTTCGACAACGTGATGTTTGTTGTGGGATCGGCGGCGCAGATCCCGTGGGAAGAGAACTTTTTTGACAAGGTGTTGTCGGTCGAGTCGTTTTACTACTACCCGGATCAGGAGCGCGCGCTGGCCGAGCTTTTTCGCGTTATGGCGCCGCATGGACGGCTGTTCATTCTGATCAATCTCTATAAAGACAATCCCTACTCATTGCAATGGGTGCCCAAGTTGAAGGTGCCGGTGCATGTCCGCTCGGCGGCGGAGTATGTCGAACTGCTAAAGAAACACGCGTTCGAAAATGTGGAGAACGCGCTGATTCCCGACGACACGCCTACTCCGGAAAATTACCAGACGACTTCATTCCACTCCCTGGATGATCTGAAGGCCTTCAAACGGATTGGTGCGCTGCTGCTGATGGCGTCGAAGCCAGATGTGCGGAACTCGGCACCGGCGTACACGATTTACTAGCGGTGCTCTTTCATTCTGGAAACAAATGGTAGCTCTCGGTGTCTGCGTTAGTAGAGCGCTCTGAACCTGCAGGCCCTAAGTATCAGAGGAGTGACTTCATGCGAAGGCGATTGCTGCGCACGGCTATGATCCTCTGTTTACTGATCGTGGCTGCGCTGCTGGCAGCGAATCGATACCCCGGTCAGCTGTACCACTCCTGGGAGTGGGCGAGAGGGTGGGGAACGGTGAGCAACGACGGATTCCCCGCGCGGAAGGAGCCAAGTCTCACGTTTATTGTGCCGTCTTCGCCGGTTGTCCGGAAAGTGGCTATACCGCTGCAGCTCTACAGCGACTTGGACGGATATGAAGTATTCGAAGGGTGGCTTGGGAAGATGTGGCTACCGCTGCCTAAACCAGTCTGGATCGAAACGGAATCATTCGAGGCTCCTGAGTCAAGTCGCTGCTTCCCACCGGAAATGCAAGAAAGGCTTGCAGGGGCATTGACCGAGTTTGCCATCAATAATGCGGTCAATTGGCGGTTTGAGTTTGGACGTACGAAGGGCCACTACCTCGGCAGCAGACAAGAACGAGGCTGGAATCGCTCAGCTGTGGCGTTTTCTGCTGTCGGGTTCAACCAGGACAGAACCCTTGCGGTGTTGTATGCCACGTACATTTGTGGAGGACGTTGCGCTCGCGGCACCTACTACCTGGTAGAAAAACACAATGGGCGGTGGGACACCGTGACCGCAATCGAAGGGTGCGGCTGGATCTCATAGCTGCCGCGAGCCACTAGGATTGGGACGGGACACTTTCGCCACGCCCTGCTCTATATTTCGTCATCGTCGTCGTCTTTGTCATCGTCGCTGCTAGGGCTGCCGTCGTGTTCCATGTTCTTAACCGCGCTTAGCGGGCGATTGTCGCCGGCGTGGCGAATCTCGATCGTGCCGTTCACGTTGGAGAGTCTTACCAAGGTTCCGCCGCCGCCCAGCTGTCCGTGCAAACTTCTGCCTACATATTGATGGCGTATCACCGGCAAGCCAAAGTCGTCGGAGATGTTTCCGGAAATAGTGCTGGCCTTGAGTTCCGCACGCGCGTCGGAGGGCAAGGTCACGCGCAGCCGGCCGTTCACCGATGACAGTTTCAGCTCCGAGGAAGGCAGTTGATCGACGCTGGCATCGAGCTCTCCGTTGACGGTCTCCAGCGACACGGGGCCTTGCAGATTGCGGGCCTGAATCCGGCCATTGACGCAGGAGGCGCGGACTTCTCCGG
>Ga0182019_10001888_pt1 | contig 10678 bp, 11 predicted proteins | sample 812E2MmetaG_FD_120483 | JGI IMG/M metagenome (GOLD analysis project Ga0182019, IMG submission 120483) | Permafrost microbial communities from Stordalen Mire, Sweden - 812E2M metaG | ecosystem: Environmental > Terrestrial > Soil > Wetlands > Permafrost | place: Sweden: Stordalen | collected...
GCCGTCGCGATCGAGATTCTCCGCCGCGGTCCACGTCGCCCCGTCGGTCGATTCCCGATACATGAGCAACTTGTTCGCGTCGTCGTAGTAGGCCAGCGCATAGAGGCCCTGCGCGCTGATGCCGAAACCGAGCTGCTCGCGGATCGTTCCTGTGAATAGCTTCTGCGATGACCAGCCTTGCGCGGTTTCCCAGTCAAGCCAGACCGCAGGTTGATAGTCCAGACTGTAGTGGGCAACGGCCGCCTTGCCGGTTGGGGAAAACGCCAGGCGATTGTACGTGCCGCCCCCGCGCGCGACGTCCACGGTGTAGACGGAGTAGGCATCACCACGCGCGAATTCCACGTCCGAGCTGGCGAAGTCCGTGTCCGCAAAACCAAAGTGTAGATCGCGGAACGCGACCCCCAGCACGCCCGACGAGGGATCGCGAGCAATCGACGGCCAGTAGCCGGTGGCATCGCCTTGGTTGCACACATTCTGGGCTGCACAATTCGCCGCCTGGTCGGCGGGCATGCCAGTTGACTGCGAATCGGCCGCGATGGTGTGCGGCGTCCCGAGCTTTCCGCCGCTGACGCTCGCCATCAGCATGTCCGAGGCCCCACAGCGGAAAGCTGCGGATGGACCACCGGTATACGCCAGCACGGGCTCGCCCGAGCTGTCGAGGGTGATGCCCACTCCCATCCTTGCGACGTAGGGTTGCGAGGTTGCGATGCTGCCCGCGAATCCCGTCGCCGTGGGCAACACCACGCAGATGTCGTATAGGGGTGCACTGGCGGCGCGGTTTTCGATGGTGCAAGTTGCGGTTTGGCTGGTCGTTGCCAAGGTGGCGAACACAACCTTGCTGCCAGAAGCAGCCGCGACGGTTTGATAGCCCGCCTGGCCGCACTCGGGAAGGTCGAACAGGGTGAATGTGGGAGCCGCGGGGCCTGCGTCGGGTGAGCCGGCCGGACCATCCAAGTGGACAAGTCCACCGTCGGTATCGTTCTTGCCGGAGCAAGCCAGGCAAAGCAGACTACCCATGCACCATGCGGCTAGGTTGGAGATGCGCACGCACCTCCAGTGTCCGCTAGACATCGGCGGGTGTCAACCGCGCCCCGGGCCGCGGGCGCACGTCAGGAATGTGGGGTCGAGCGAAGACGCTTGACTTTTTCGGGGCCGTCTGATAGCTTAATAACTATCAGAGACAAGGAGACCCGACGCCCAACCCCACGTCAAAGCTCGAGACTGAGCGCTCCGCCATCTTGCACAAGCTGGCCGCCACCGGGGATATGCGCCGTGGCTCGATCACCGAGTGCTACCGGCGTTGCGGCAAGCCCTCGTGTGCCTGCGTGGCCCCCGACCATCCAGGACACGGACCCTATTACGCCTTCACCACCAAGGTGGACGGCAAGACCAAAACCTTGCAGCTCCGACCAGGACCGTTGCTCACGAAGGTTGAGCGCGAGGTTGCGACATACCGGGACTTCCGCTCCACCTGCGGCAAGTTGCTCGAGGTCAACGAGGCCATCTGCGACGCCAGACCGGTCGATGCGACGGGACAGGAAAAAAAACGGCGCTCACCGACGCCTTCCAGAACGAGATCGTCACCGAAATCGAAGCCCTGGTAGGTCCTGCTTCGGTCGATGGTTGGGACATGGAGGCCATCGAGACGGCCGCACGCAGACAAGTGTTCTGGGTGGCAGCCCGGCCGATCCAGCAGCGCTTGAACGCCGACACCTCCGACCACGTCGGCCCGACGGTGTCGTGTGCTTGCGAACAGCCCGCTCAGTACGCCGGCCCCCATCGCGGCACGCCTGGCCGCAGTACACATGCCCGTGGTCGCACCTGCGGTGTATCCAGAACTCCTCACCGCAGTACCTGCAATGTCGTGATGGGATTTCCAGTGGTCCTCAGCGAGGCCGAAGAGCTGGATACCGCGATTATGTGGCCACAATCTGGTGGCTCTATCGATCCACGCTTGCGGCGCATTCGCGCTGCCGGAAGGCTCGGAGTAACTCCGGGCCTTCGGCCTTTCCACCGTCCGCGCTGCGCGCCAGACTCGACCCGGAACCCGCCCAGCGCCACTTTCACGCCAAGCTGGACCCCGGGGTCCGGTGATCCCGCTGAAAAGGGGAGCCGGTCACCCCGGTGGCGACAGCCACCGTCGAAGCCCGGGATGTCCGGCAGAACCCGCGATAAGTTTGCCGCCCCAACCCGCGCCGCCTGGGGTGAGCCTGCTGCGCGGCAGGAAAGCGCGCTCAAGGCGCCGAGAAACAAGCACGCAGCTCTGGTGAACGTGATTCTCCTGCTTGCTTGGATGCCAGGGCAAGGGGGCCTGGCGGCTTGGTTGGTGCGCTGCGGCAGTAAGGCACCAGGCGGCCAACGCAAAATGGCCTTACGATGATCAGAGGGACTGCATGTCCATCGTCTGTCAGGCCTGCGGCGAAGAGAACCGGGATAGTGCGCTCGTCTGCGAGCTGTGCCAGGCTTTGCTCAAACCCGCCGCCCGGCCGGTGACGCCCGTGGCGCGGCCGGTGACGCCCACACCCCGCCCCGTGACTCCCGTGGCGCGACCCGCGACCCCCGCGCCACGGCCCGTGACTCCACCTGTGAAGGCAGTCAAACCAGCGCCGGCCGCGAATGAGGCCGAGCCGCCCCCTCAAACCCATACGGGCCAGCCCGCGGTTCTCTACATCCCGGCCGTGCCGCCACGGCAAGGACATGGCGGTACCATCGCGGCTGGCATCATCGGGGCCGCCGTGGCCCTCATCGCGGTCGCCGCGCTCAAGCTGACGGGGAAACCACAGCCGGCCCCGGTGGCCTCGCCCCAGCCTGCAAGGCAAGAGCTGGTCTACGTGCAGGTGCCGGTCGCGGTCCCTGCTCCCGCGGCGGACCCGGTGTTCTTGCCCGCAGCTGCTCCGACGCAGCCTGCGCCCTCGCCGATGGTGCGCGCACCCGAGCCGCCGCGCGCGGCCGAACCTTTGCCGGCTCGCTCCAACCAGATCACAGTTCCCTATCACGGGCAGGATGCGCGCACGCAAAGGATCTTGGTGCCGATTACCGTCAATGGCACCGCCACGGTGATGTTTGCTCTCGACACGGGCGCCCCGACGACCTTGATTTCGCAACCGCTGGCCGATCACCTCGGCGTCTTGCGGTCGGACGAGGGCAGGCTCTTGACCGGCGCCCGGGGCATCGGCGGCTCGGCGCCGGCCGTGCTGGTGGTGCTCGACTCGCTCACGCTGGGTGATGCCCGCGAGGAGTTCGTGCCGGCTACCGTGACCGCTTCTCTGTCGGACAACTTCGAGGGCTTGCTGGGCATGGATTTCATCACGACCTTCAATCTGAAGATCGACACGGCCAGACAGGTGTTGGTCCTGACCAAGCCCGAGTCGAACGCCAAGACGCCCGGCGGCCACCACGAGCACTGGTGGCGTCGCCTGTTCCACCAGTTCAAGGACCAGAAGAAAGGGTGGGAGGGTTTCCGCGACCAGCTCGACCGGCGATTGGCCGAATCGCAGATCTCGGAAGGGGCCAGCATCGAAACTCTGCGGCGCGTGCGCGCCATCACCGACAATCAAGTGCAGGAAGCGGAGAAGCTGCAAAGTCGCCTCGAGCGGCACGCCTCGAACCACTCGGTGCCGCGCGAGTGGCGCTGAGGAGGTTCTGTCCGCGGCGGCCGATCCACATGAAAGACGCGGGCCGGTAGGGTATCGCGGCGGTCGCAATGGGGATGAGGACCTGCCTTGGCCGGGCCGGGCTGCTCCGGTCGCGAAACCTGTTCGCCGCGCAAGTGATCGCGGGGCTGCTGCTGATTCCGGGGCTTGCATCCGCCGGCTTCAACCTGCAGGCGCTAGCCGTGTCGCCGCCGACGACAAGCAAGGCCGAGTGAACCCGCCCTGTCCAGATTGGTAGCCTGGACGGACGGTGGGTGGATACGTCCGCGCCTCACCTTGGGCGCCACGGAGTCATCACCCTCGTGACCGCTCCAGCCGATGGCGAGGTGACCGTCGTGACCGATAACGCCCTCGGTGAAAAGGCCCCGCTCCTCGCCCGACTGCTTGCCCCGTGGGCGAGACACGCCTTTGCCGACAGGCTGGCGGTGCCCGGACGCGCAGAAGGTGGCCCGCAAGGGTGGAATGGCGGTCACGGGCGCGTGGTGACCTCGATGACCAGCTCAAGACTTGCTCGCGCCAGGTTTCTCGGCGATCTTGCGGCGAACAAAGGAGCAGCCATCACGGGTCCCATGAACGCCGGAGAAGCGCGGTCGATCGCAGAGCGATGGGTGGCCGAGGAAGTGGCCCGTTCTCCTGGCGAAGTGCTGTGCGTGTTCACCCACGGCTCCATCAACTGGATGGCGGACGCGGAGCCGTTCCCTGCGAGCTCGGACCTCGACCTCGTGGTGGTGGTCCCGAAGCTCGATCCCGCGCGGCACCGGCCCTGCAAGCGCCCCTACGCCGGGCTCGCCGTCGAGGCCTTCTACGTCCCGCGCGAGTGGTTGGTCTCCGCCGAGGTGGTCCTGGCCGACTACCGCCTCGCACCGAACGTGGTCAGCGGCAAGGTGCTCTTCGATCCGGATCGGATCGTGGACGGACTGCGCGCGGCGGTGGCGCCGGAGTTCGCGCGCCGGCCTTGGGTGCGTCTGCGCTGCCTCAGCGTGCGCGACCAAGCGCTCTCCGTAATCGCCGCGTTCGAGCCGAGCGACAGCCTCATCCACGTCAACGGAGTGACCTGTCTCGCGGTGCGGGCCATGGCCCAGATGGCCCTGCTGGCGGATCTGCGAAACCCAACCGTCAAGAAGGCGCTGGTGAAGGTGCGCGACGTCCTCGCCGCGTACGGCCTGGCCGAGGAACACCAAGAGCTGCTGCGCTTGCTCGGGTTCGCCGAGCTGGACGACGAGACCATCCTGAGGGCGTCTTTCCATTGCCGGCAGACGCTGGACGTGGCCTGCGACTGGATGCGGACGCCGTTCATGGGTGACAACTGCGTGACCGTCCACTCTCGCCCCAGTCTGGATGTCGACGTCCCCGCCTCCGTGGCCGAGGGCACCGGGCGCGAGATCTTCTTGTGGGTAGAGAGCCTCTACGCGCACGCGATGATTGCCATCGTGAACGACGCCCCCCCCGCGGTGATGGCGGCGACGAGGCAGGTCTACCTCGGGGACATGGCGAGGATTCGGTCGGCGACCCCGGCGGAGGCCCGGGCGCGGATGCTTGCCTGCCGACCGGCACTGGAGCGGATGGTCGGTGTCTGCGACGACATCGTCGCCCGCAACGCGCGCGCCCTCGCGTGAGGTCCGTAGGCGCTGCCATTCGGTCCACCCTCGCCAGAGACTTGGCCGACAAGGTAGCGACACCGCCCGCGTCCGTTTGCAGCAACGTCCGAATAGGGCCATCATCCTCCATAGAACGGCCCGGCTGTTACCAGGGAGGACAATCATGATCAGTGTAAGAATCAGGGAGCTTGCGGTTCGGGGAGAACCTTATATCTACGCAGCTCTGCGCATCGTCGCGGGAGCCATGCTCGCGTTTCATGGGGCGCAAAAGATTCTGGGGTGGCACAGTCAGTTCATGCCGCACGTGGGATCGCAGCTTTGGATCGGCGGGCTCATCGAATTGGTGGGAGGCGCGCTGATCGCGCTCGGGCTGCTCACGCGCTCCGCCGCATTCCTGGTCGCTGGCCAGATGGCTGTCGCCTACCTCCAATTTCACTGGAAGCTCGCGATCGCCGGCGGCATGTGGCTGCCGGGGATCAACAAGGGCGAGCTTGCTGTGCTCTACTGCTTTCTCTTCCTGTTCGTCGCCGCCCACGGCAACGGCGGTGTTGCCGCACTGGGCGGGAGAGGGCGGAAGACGCCAAACTCCTGACTGTTGGAGTAGGGACCGCGGCCGGCGTGGGGCGCATCGTGATAGTGGACTCGGACAGGGTCCCCATGGCGCGCTGTGACCTCGGCACTTGCGCACCCTTAACGGGTACCGCGTGGGCGTGGTGCCATCGCGCAACATTGCAAAGAGCACGCACAAGAGCGTGGCGTTTCGGGTCATCGCCGGGGGCGAACCTCCGGGCCACACGGCTACTTGCGGCCTTTCGTTTCGGCGATGCGCGCCTTGATCAGCTTGCGGACAAGGCTTGCCGGTAACGGCGTGCCAGGATGGAAATGGAGGGATGACTTGGTTTGGCCGTACGCCTGGAGAGCATTGGCCAGCCCGCCCAGCGTCGATCCGCTGAATGGAAAGTAAGAGCATCCCCTCACCGTCGCACAGAATCCGGCGACCACGGTGCCGTCCAGGCGAAACGCTGGGATTCTGTAGCTGATACACTCCTCAGCCTTGGGAACGATCGATCGAATCGTCTTGCGAAGCTCGCTGAGCGCAGCCCGCTTCTCGCTGCTCAGTGGTGCAAGGTACTCGTCGATGGTCTTCGGTTTGGCTGACATCGCTACATCTGCTTCGATGCCCCACGCCAACTTTGGTCACGTGATGCCGGCCCCAGCGCCCAGCCTCAGGCAAATTCTCCGCAAGGGCTGAGCTCGATCAGACGTGGGAACACATGGACAGAGAGCAGCTCTGGTCGCTACCCGCGCATACCTATTCGCACCGCGACAACCATGTCTGCACCTCCGCCGCCTTCGCGTTGGCATCGGCGGCCTGGAGCACCTCGCTGATTCATCGCAGCGGAAGCAGCCTGCGCAGCCGCTGCTCCCGCAAGTACAACCCCAGCCAGACCAGCACCCCGAAGAAGACCGGAAAGAGGAAGGGATGGCCGGGTGCATTCATGCGCACCATGGAGTCGGTCGCGCCGCCTAGCCATCCGGTGAGCAGGACCGCGCCCAGAAGGGCGGTGCGCGGGACGACGTAGAGGGCGGTGCAAGCAAGCAGGGTGATGCCCAACGGCACCGTGACGCCGGCTGGATATCCGCCAGCGGCCATGGCGTGGACGACGTGGCTTTCCCGGATCACTTTTGTGACGCCGTCGAAGACCAGGAACAACACACAAATGCTGCTAATGCCACGACCGATCCAGACGGCCCTCCGCGAACCACCGCCGACATTCGCATTGGCTCCCATGACCCCTCCTCTGTCATGCGGCTCAATGCCCGAGTCTCGCCCCCGCCGCCTGGACCTCGGGGGGAAACTCGCTCATCTCCTGGACCTGCCGGACCTCGATCATCTCGTCGTCGCCCATCGGGGCACGGGTCGCCCATCGCAGGGCCTCCTCCCGCGATTTTACCTTGATCATCCAATAGCCGCCGATCGCCTCCTTCGCCTCGGCAAAGGGCCCGTCGGTCACCCTGGCCTTGCCGTGGGAAAAGGTGACCCGCGCGCCCGTTGCGGGCGGGTGCAGCCCGTCCAGCGCGAGCAGTACCCCGGCGCTCTGGAGACTCTCGTTGTACTTCATCATCTCTTCGACCTTTTTCGGATCGGGCATCGTGCCCGGCGCGGCCTTCTCGTATCCCTTGGGAATGACCAGCATCATGAAACGCATGCTCTGCCTCCGTGCGATCTTTGATGAATCGGATCATGGCCGGGTTACAACAGGGCGGCCGACGGTCCCCGTTACTCCCGAACGAGCTGGCTCGAGTCGTCGTCGCGGCTCTGGACGATGCACCGGCGAAGGACGCCGCGCAGTGACTGCACATAATCAGGAGCAGCGTTCGGGCAAGGTCAAGGCCACCGCCGACGGCCGAGTCTATTGACCCACACGGATGAGGCGGCGCGCGGGTTGTCTGATAAGGTCCTCTCCGCCCCACCGTGATCCGCGTCAAGAGCCTGAGCAAAACCTACCGCGTCCACCGCCGGCCACCCGGCCTCGGGGCGGCGCTACGCTCGCTCGTGCGCCGCAACTACGAGGACGTGCACGCCCTGCGCGAGGTGAGCTTCGCCATAGCGCCCGGCGAGCGCGTCGGCTTCCTGGGGCCCAACGGCGCGGGCAAGACCACGGCACTCAAGATTCTTTCCGGCCTGCTCTACCCCACGAGCGGCGAAGTGAGCGTGGGCGGCTTCGTCCCGCAGGAGCGCCAGACCGACTTTCTGCGCATGATCACCCTGGTCATGGGGCAGAAGCAGCAGCTCCTCTGGGATCTGCCGCCCGCCGAAACCTTCGCCATGAACCGCGCGCTCTTCGACCTGCCCAAGCGCGAGGCCGACGTCGTCGAGAACGAGCTGGTCGAGCTCTTGCAGATCCGCCCGCTGCTCGGCAAGCCGTGCCGCCAGCTTTCCCTCGGCGAACGCATGAAGTGCGAGCTGGCGGCGGCGCTCTTGCACCGGCCCAAGGTGCTGTTTCTCGACGAGCCCACCATCGGTCTCGACGTGTCGATGCAGGCGCAGATGCGCGACTTCATCCGGCGTCACAACGAGGCCACCGGCGCGACCATCCTGCTCACCAGCCACTACATGGCCGACGTGGCCGCCCTCTGCCCGCGGGTCATCGTCATCGACAAGGGCCACCTCATTTACGACGGCGAGCTCAAGTCCCTCGCCCGCCGTATCCGCCCGGAGAAGCGCATCACGCTGCATTTCTCGACGGTGCCCGCGCCGGGCGCCCTCGATCGCCTGGGCAACTGCGTGGAGCGCTCGGACACGCAGGCCATCCTCTCGGTGCGCGCGGCCGCGGTGACCGACGCGGTCCGCGCCGCGCTCGAGCACTTGCCCATCGCCGATATCTCCGTCGAGGATCCGCCCCTCGAGGAAGTCATGCGCGAGTTCCTCGCCGGCGACCGTCCGGCCAAGGGCGGCGAGAGCGCGCCATGAAGCGAGGCTGGCTGGGCGAGGCCGGGCGGGACGCGCGGCGCCTGCTGCGCGCTTACCCCAGCCTCCTGCGCGTCGGGATGGCCGACATGCTGGCCTACCGGGCCGAGTTCCTGGTGTGGATCCTGTCCATGAACCTGCCCCTGGTGATGATGGCGCTGTGGACCGCGGTGGCCGCCGACGGGCCCGTGGGGCGTTTCGGGCAGCGCGATTTCGTCGCCTATTACCTCGGCATGCTCATCGTGCGCATCCTCTCCGGCTCGTGGCTGGTGTGGGAGCTGACCATGGAGATCCGCCGCGGCATCCTGGCCACCCGCCTCCTGCGCCCCATCCATCCCCTGTGGGCGTTCAGCGCCACGCAACTCGCGGCGGTGCCCATGCGGGTCGTCGTGCTCTCGCCGCTGGTGGTGGTCCTCTACTGGGTGGCCGGCGCGCGCCTGCCGGTGCACGATCCCGCCCGGCTGGCGATTCTCGCCGCCTCTCTCGTCGGCGCGTGGCTGCTCCTCTTCCTGGTCATGGCCCTCATCGGCATGCTCGCGGCCTACGTGGAGAGCGCGCTGTCAGTCTTCGATCTGTGGCTGGCGGCGCAGTCCATCCTCTCCGGCTTTCTCGTTCCCCTCGAGCTCATGCCGGCCTGGGTGGCGCGCTTGGCGCGCATGCTGCCGTTCCGCTACATCTTGGGGTTTCCGGTCGAGACCCTCATCGGCCTCGAGAGCAACGCCACCGCCCTGCGCGACCTCGGCGTGCAGTGGCTCTTCATCGCCAGCGCCCTGCTCGCGACCATCGTCCTGTGGCGGCGTGCCCTACGGCGATTTGCCGCCTTCGGAGGCTGACGGTGAGACGCATTCTCCGCCGCTATGCCCGCCTGCTCGCCGTGCAGATGCGTACCTCGTTCACCTTGGCCGTGCAGTACCGCTTCGATTTCTTCGTCGAGGGCCTGCTGGCCGTGATCTGGCTGGCCATCACCCTGGTGCCGCTGGCCGTGGTCTTCGCGCGCCGGCCGTCCGTGGCGGGCTGGAGCTACCCCGAGGCGCTCGTCGTCGTGGGCCTCTTCTCGATGCTCAAGGCCGTGCTCGACGGTGGCGTGATGCCCAGCCTGAATCACGTCGTCGATGGCGTGCGCAAGGGCACGCTCGATTTCATCCTGCTCAAGCCGGCCGACGCCCAGTTCCTCGTCTCGACGGCGCGCTTCGAGCCGTGGCGCATCCTGGATTTCCTGGGCAGTGTCGGCATCGTGCTCTTCGCCTTTCATCGCCTGCACCGCTGGCCCGGCGCCCTCGACGTCTGCGGCGGCCTCTTCCTCTTCGCCGTGGCACTGATGCTGCTCTATTCGCTGTGGATCCTGGTGGTCAGCCTGTCGTTTCGCGTGGTCAAGGTGGACAATCTCTCCTACCTCTTCGTGTCGATCTTCGACGCCGGCCGCTGGCCCATCCACGTCTTCAAGGGCGCGCTGCGCGTGGCGTTCACCGTGGTATTCCCGCTCGCGCTCATGACCACCTATCCCGCGCAAGCGCTGCTCGGCACGCTGACCCTGGCACACGCGCTCTACGCCGGCGCCGGTGGGCTGCTCTTCACCGCCTTGGCCCGTTTCATCTGGCAACAATCCCTGCGCTCCTACACCTCGGCGAGCTCATAGCAAACCGCCCGCCGTTCAAAGACACGCCGCCTTTCCACGATCGAGTCGCGCACGCATGGGAGCATGGCGTGGTGGTCGTGGTCGTAGACGTGGCCGTGGTCGTGGCCGACACGATCACTCCGGCCACGGCCACGGCCACGTCTACGACCTTCTGTGGATGTCAGGGGATTGTGCAAAAAGCGCAGCCAACCGCCGTTGCACCTGCTACCTTACGCTGCCGATCGATGGACGAGCAGCACAAACGCCTATGCGCCGAGGTCGCCAACCGCCGCACCTTCGCCATCATCTCGCATCCGGACGCGGGCAAGACCACGCTCAC
>Ga0182019_10001889_pt1 | contig 10674 bp, 11 predicted proteins | sample 812E2MmetaG_FD_120483 | JGI IMG/M metagenome (GOLD analysis project Ga0182019, IMG submission 120483) | Permafrost microbial communities from Stordalen Mire, Sweden - 812E2M metaG | ecosystem: Environmental > Terrestrial > Soil > Wetlands > Permafrost | place: Sweden: Stordalen | collected...
GTAAGCGTTTCGTACTCCCCACCTTCACCGGCAAGGTTAATAGATCGTGTACGGGCGACCTCTTTAAGTCGCTTTATGAGATTATCATCGAAATGTGCTCCCAAAAACTGTTCGTCCAGTCCTTCGGCAGCGGTAACAATAATGATGGCATCCATCCGCTTCGACACTTCAGTGAGGAGCATTTCTGTATTCATATGCCAGAGGGGGGTAAATAGGGATAATTTTAACCGGTCTGTGATATCTTTCACCCGTTTTGCCTGGTACACCGATTCAATCGCCCCGGCAATGACCCCTTCCACGTCAAGACCGGCCAATCCTGCTTCAAGATCTAAGAGTTCCTCTTCCTTTCGTCCATGAGTCCGGATCTCCACGTATTTCATGCCGGCAACTTCAGCTATCACCGGCACTGCATCGAGATTTGCCGAATGGAACATATAGGAATCCTTGTTATCAGGCCTCGCAGTAACGATATATTCTACCTCTTTTCCGCTGTCTATTGCCTTCTGGATGGAGAGAATTGAATCTTTTCCCCCGGAAGTGAGCGCTGCCCAGCTCATGGTGCAGCTCTTCTCCCAGGAGATTGTTCCAGCAGGCCGAAGAACTGTTCATACCGGATCTGCATTGTTTTCCAGTCGGGAAGATGGGTCTGGCATCCTACATGTTCCACAACAAACGAAGCCGTTACGGTACCAATCTTACAGGAGGTAAGCAATGGATATCCCCGGACATATGCGGAGAGAAACCCGGCGCGGTATGCATCACCGGCTCCTGTCGGATCAACAAGAGTTACCGGAACTACCGGAATGAAATGCTCTGTATCTTCGGAGTATAATGTGCTCCCGTCCCCGCTCATCGTAAATATCGCAGTTCCCACCTGCCTGACAATCTCATCCCTTGTCATACTCAGGGTTAAGCACATCTGCTTCACCTCGTGCTGGTTGGCAAAGAGAATGTCGGTGTTGGCAAGGATTGTCCCGAGCTGTTCTTTGGAATACCAGAAAACGTCCTGGCCGGGATCGAATGATGTGAACTCACTTTTCTGGGCAACCTGGCAGTTAAACTCCGGATCAGCAGTTGCCAGGTGAACAAAGGGAAGATTTGGAGCTTCTGATGTCGCAAATGCTTTCGACGCACCCCATTCAAAGAATGTCATCTGGTCCCCGGCCTCGTCCGTGAACATGAATGCTGTTGGCGTATGGGCATGAGGAACGACAAAGAATTGCTGCTTAACTCCAATTTTTTTCATCCAGGTATCATACTCATTACCGGCAAAATCTCCGCCGGTGCAGGAAATAAGGGTTACTTCCTCTCCCAGAACAGCAATTCCGGCAGCTATATTGGCAGCACCGCCCCCGAAATAAATCTGCCTGTCAGAAATATGGGTAGAGCAGTTTTTCTCCGGAAGGTGGGGGACCCTTGAAATGTGGTCAATAGCGGTGTGGCCAACAATATGGATCATATTGGCTGCACGTCCAGAAGCTTGAGCGGGATATCCCGTAGTGCTTTTCCGATCACGGATTTTGCAATCCTCTCCGCATGTTCAGGGGACTCGGCACGGAAAACCTTCATCTCGAGAACAAGCCCGACAAGAGCGGTATCTGCGACAACGATTGCGCTTGAGAGCGTTTCCTCACAGTAAGGACAGGTGAAATAACCCGCTTCGACTTCAACATATTTTGCAGCCGGGTTGAGCCGCTTTCCGGCTTCACTGATCGCGATCCCGATCGCATCGTCAAGCGATTTGACATCGCGGAGTATCCACGCTGATTCGAGTGTTATGAGATAATCAGGCATTTTTCTTCCTTACCAGATATCACGATGTATATGCTCTCCTGACTCCATCTTTCCTGCGTGCACAGTCGGGGGGTATCCCCTTCCCGCAACCAGGAGTGCAACGGGTCGAATGTGCTGGGGCAGATCAAGTATATCACGCACTTCATCATCATTAAAGGCGCCTGTCCAGCAGGTATGCAGCTTTTTTGCTTGTGCTGCAAGCATCATATAGGTACACGCAATCGTTGCGTCCTCCAGCCCATACAGGATACCCCGCTCCCCGTATCGCGACATCGATCGTACATAGTTTGCACACACAACAAAGGTGGTGCCCGCCTGCTCAACATGCGCCTGGTCATATGCTGCGTGTGCAAGTGCAGACCTGACCTCATTGTCGGTGACAATAATAACATCCCATGACTCAAGATTTCCGGCACTTGGAGCTGTTTTTACACATTCCAGGATATACTGGATTTCATCCTCCGTCAGGGGCTCTCCTTCGTATATTCGTACGGAAGAACGACTTTTTAAAAAATCTAAAAAATCAGAGGATTCCATGTTCTGCAAGAACCTGCCACGCTTCCTGGGCCGGGGTTGTCGATGCGCTGATCGCTGCAGCGATTTTTTCAGACGCCTGTTCCGGCTGGTTGCTCTCCAGGAGTGAAATTGCTTCGTTCAGCGAATTAATCGCTTTGTTGAATTCTGTTTGTCCGGAACTCTGGGCGGCAAACCGGAGTTCACTTCTCACCGATTCCATAAGCATCAGGAGCATTCGGCGGCCCCCGGCGCGTTCGGTTTCTGCAAATCCCGTCAGTGCGAGGCATAACTGGGAACACACGATAAGCCCGGACTTTGCCCTCTCGCCGAACTGGTAACTCTTAACTGCAGTTCCAAGATCCATACTAACCATAGCTGTTGTGAATAAAAGAAAATTATGCCTCGAAAGAAAAAATTCCTGATCCAATGCAATACGTGATAAAAATCAGAGGGGTTAGTAAAATCCCCTGTGTATTCCGGGCGTTGAATTACCAATTACCGTGAGGCTTTTGCCTTGGCGCCCAGAGCAGACACTTTTGCCCTGCGCATTCGCCTGCGGATAAGCGGGCTTGCCGTGGACTCGTTTAATCCCGATCCTCCGGAGCGGTCTCCCCCTCGTCTGCCCCCGCGTTTACCCCCGCGTGGACCGCCTCTCCCCTGTGCGGCTTCATCCATAGCATTGACTTTCTTTATATTCACGCCGGCTTTGAAACGCTGGTTCGGGCCTGGTGTTTTGAGGTCTCCTTCGCTTTTCGGGACGAGCCGTATTTGTCCCTTGACGCCTTTTACCTGCGCCCAGACTGTAGTGCCTGTTTTACCCATGGTTAACCTCCTTATCTAATTCTGCTGCACCCCTCATAAATGTTCGCGCCCCGATTCCCTGGAAAGAATGCTCCTATGAAGTTACAGTTTTTTTCCGGCAAGTACAGTATCAATTTCCATCCTGAGGAGTTCACTGACTAATTTTCCATCAACTGACCCTCTCACTTCAGTCATGACTATACCCATCAGCGGACCGAGCGCGGCTCTTTCTTTCTTGACTACGAACTCCAGCCGGTCAGCAACAATTTTCTGGATGATTGATTCAAGTTCCCGTCGTGAGACTGCCGGCGCAAGTTTCCGGAGAGCCTCTTCAAAAGTCAGACCTGAAGCAATTTCCCTGAAAAGATCAGGAACCGCCTCTTTTGCAGCTCTTCCGGTTTCCACAGCATGCCATGTCGCCAGATACGCTTCATCCGGTATCTTCTCCATTGCGACTCCGTCGCGCCGGAGTTCTGTGCAGGTGGACAGGATGGTGAACGCGGCAAGCTTGGGTTTGATCCCTTCTGCCAGTGCGCGTTCAAACAGGGGACGCTTTTCTGATAATGCCAGCCGGGTCGCATAATTCCGGTCAATTGAATATTCCTGCGTATAGCGTTGTGCCGTTGTGGTCAGCAGTTCGGGGATGGGTACTGAATTCCAGCGCTTTTCGTCTATGATCACCGGCAATACATCAGTCTCCGGATACATCCGGGCTGCACCGGGGAGCGGGCGCATATAGGCGGAGCTGCCTCCTTCGAGCATTTTTCTGGTCTCTTCAGGGACCGGTTTTTCCATGAGTGCCATTTGTCCGCGGATTACGACCTGTTTCAGTGCACATGCAGCCTGTTTCCCGCTCCCTGCTGCAACAATCACGACGCTGTCCCGGTCGCATGCGTTCATGCGTTCCCTCAACCGCACTACTTCTTCGGATGTGATGCCATAGGCCGGCAGTTCATCCGTGTGAAAGATCCCTCCGACGCCGCATTTTTTCGCATAGTCGGACAGTTCGCTGCCGAGCCGCCGGTCCGGCTGTATCTCGCGCCCTGTAAACCCAGCAAAACCCTCAAGAATGACTGCATGGATACTTTTTGCCTTTTTGAGGACGGTGGATTTTGTATTCCTGAAGAGATCGGTAACATCCTGTGAATTTTCGTTCACTGATGCTTTTTTAGCCAGGAGTTCCTCCCGGATTGCAAGCAGATTTTGCTGACGCTCTACTTCACGCCGGACCACTTCTGCGATCAGGTCCAGTTCCTGGACTCCTTTGACCTCGACGCGGGCACCGCCGGCGATCGAAATATTCACGTCCTGGCGGATTGTCCCAATCCCCCGCTTCACGTTTCCGGTCGAACGCAGCACCATCCCGATATACTCGGCGACCTGCTGCACTTCATCCGGCGAATGCATGCAGGGCGAAGTGGTGATCTCAATGAGCGGGATACCCAGTCGGTCGAGTGAGAAAATGTCATCCCTGACCCTCTGCGCAGCCTCTTCCTCAAGGCAGATCGTCTCGATCTCGCCCCCGTTTGGGAGTGCCCCGTTCAGGGCAACCAGGGCAGTACGCTGGAACCCGCTGGTATTCGATCCGTCAATCACGAGCTTGCGCATGGTATGCACTTGACGGATGGGTGTCATGCCAAACATCTTTGCAATGGTAAGGGAGACCGAGAGCGCCTCGTCGTTCAGCGGTGCAGGTGGTTCCTCATCGTTTTCTACCAGACAGGTGGTATCATATGTATAATACTGGAATTTCCGGTCACGTTTCATCTCTTCCTGAGCTGCCCGGTCGATCTCTCCCATCTCGCTTTCGGTTACCCGGAGATAGCGGAAGAATTCACCGGAATGTTCTGAGCTGTCGCGAAGGAGGGTTGGGCAGTGACAGAACAGTTTTTCCTTTGTGTTCAGCTGCTGGTGGATCTCGAGTCCGGCGATAAGGCCGATCGCATTATAGTCCATGCGTGCTCCTCCGGTTACATTCCCCCTTGAGATCATTCTGCATCAGGTGTCCAGCTTTTTCCGGATCTCTCTCGTTTCCTAAAACCCACATCATCTTCACGAGGGCAACCTCAGGAAGCATATCTGCGCCCTCGATTACCCCGGCCGAAAGCAGGTCCCGCCCGGTATCGTATACCCGGTCGCAGACCCTGCCCTGCATGCACTGGGTTGTCATCACAACCAGCGTGCCGTTTTCAATCAGGTCACGCAGGGCCGGGATAAGTGCAGTACTCACATGTCCGAGCCCGGTACCGGCAAGCACAAGCCCCTTGTAACCCCCGTATGCTTCCAGAAGGGCGGGTGACATTCCGGGATAAAACTGGATAAGTGCGCAATGATCTTCGAGTGTATCACGGATGCCCGGATCCTTTTTTTCCCTTCGTACCGCGCGATCGTTCAGGGTTACTTTGCGGGACGGGTATGCAACAGAACCGATAGGATCTATCCCGATGCTCCGGAATGCATCACGACGTGAGGAGTGCATTTTCCGTACGCGTGTTCCCCGGTGAATGGAACACTGGTCATCGTTTGTTGTAGCGTGCATTACTACGGCAACTTCCCCAAGAGCGCTGGTGGCTGCGCTCGCTGCGCATACGGCATTCATCGCGTTATCGCTGGACGGGCGATCAGCTGATCGTTGTGATCCAACAAAGATGATCGGAACCGGGGAGTCTACCATGAAGCTGATGGCTGCTGCACTGTAGGCCATGGTGTCGGTACCATGGGTGACGATTACCCCGGCAACCCCGCTTGTTATTTCTTTATAGATTGCACGGGCAAGTTCCTGCCAGATCGCCGGGGTCATGTTTTCCGATAATATCGTGGCGAGGGGGATTGTCCGGTAATTCGCTACTTTCGCCAGTTCAGGGATTGCAGTGAGGATATCAGCTGCATCAAACTGGCTGGTGACCGATCCGGTACGGTAATCGATCCTGCTAGCAATGGTACCCCCTGTCGAAACGATCGAGAGGCGGGGGAGTGCATTGTCCTGCAGAACTTCTGGTTTTTTTACCCGGGGTTCTGCCGGGTGTCCGGAAAATGAACAGGATGCGGGATCCACACCGATGTTGTAACCTGAATCCAGTTTCACCACAGCCATACCATCCCGTTCCGTGATGAAAATTCCTTTCCGGGTTTTATTTCCCCGGGTGCACTGGACCATGTCTCCGGAAGCAAACTGCGGCTTTATGCTACCAGCTCCCGTGCTTTTTTAATGAGCTCTTCGTTTGCATTTTTGAGTTTTACCACCCGGTGATCGATATACGCTGAATCTTTCCCGATCTGTTTTTTTGTGTCTTCCAGTGCAATTTTTACCGAGGAGGGGGCAGGTCCGCCGGGAGCCCCCCGGACCGAAATGGAAAAATTCACATCAAGCACATCATCGATATTCTTCTGGGTGAGCCCCTTTTTCAAAAGTGATATCCCTCCTCCCACTTCCTGTGCCGATTCTTCGAGCGTTGCAAGGGAAAGGTTTCCTTTCTGGACAGCCCTGCCTACGATATTGTGGGCAGTACGGAAGGGGAGCCCGTAGTTCCTGACAAGGGTATCAGCAAGTTCGGTTGCGGTTGAAAAACCCTTACCTGCCTCCTCCTTCATGCGCTCAGGATCAAATGTTGCACTCGAGAGCATATCGGTTAAGAGTCGCAGGCTCACGGTTACATCCCGGGTGCCCCGCCAGAGATGGGGAGTGAGTTCCTGCAGGTCACGGTTGTAGCTCATGGGAAGCCCCTTTACGGTCATGATTGCGCCGGCAAATGCACCAAAGACGGATCCGGACTTGGCCCGCATAATTTCTGCGGTATCAGGGTTCTTTTTCTGCGGCATAATTGAGGAAGTTGAACAGAACGCATCATCAAGGCTGACAAACTTTACAAAGGATGTGCTCCAGAATATCAGGTCCTCGCACAGCCGGCTCACCGTGGCCATCAGGATGGAAAAGTCGGCAAGGATCTCCAGGGCAAAATCCCGGGCAGCCACAGCGTCCATTGAGTTTATTACCAGCCCGTCAAAACCCAGCAGGGCCGCCGTGAATTCACGGTTAACCGGGTAACCGGTGGATGCAAAGGCTGCGGAACCAAGGGGCGACCGGTTCACCCGCACATATGCATCCCTGAGCCGGTCGAAGTCCCGTGAAAACGCCCCTTCATACGAGAGGAGATAGTGGGCAAGCGTGGTTGGTTGGGCGTGCTGCATATGGGTGAACCCGGGCATCGCAGTACCGGTATGCAGCCCAGCAATGGTGACAAGAACTTCGCGGACCCTGAGAAGTGCCGACATCTGTCCGAGAAGCTCTTCGCGCAAACGGATCCGGATACAGGTAGCCACTTCATCGTTCCTCGAGCGACCCATGTGCATACGCCCGCCGGCGTCAACACCAACGGATTCGATCAGGAACGCTTCTATTCCCGCGTGAACATCCTCAAACCGGTCGTCGAATACCTCATCAGGAACACCTTCGTCAAAAAGTTTCAGTAATGCGGGAAGGAGCTTTCGGGTGATCTCCCGGTCGATGATCTTCTGGTTATCCAGCATCAGGACATGAGCGAGATCAACAAGTACGTCTGCATCAGCAATGCACCGGTCGGCATGCATCGATGAAAGGAATGTCATAATCTCTCCTTTCCGCTCCCCGGAGAGCCTCCCCAGCCTTACCCTGTCGGTCCGCATCCTTGTTTCTCCTGATTTTATTCATTATTTTATTGGCTGGACATTGATTAAAGCCACGCCTTACGCGCTGCAAGCTCGATCGCACGCTGGACGGATCCTCTCGGGATAATTGTCGCTACCGGGACATGCACGAGTTGTTCTATGACGCTCGATACAATAGGTGCGCACACGATTGCAATCGCCCCTTCACGTTCAGCTCTCACCGCAGCGACAATGGCATCTTCCATGGTGTGAACAGGGTATTCCCGTACTTTCCTCCGCTGGCCGTCAACATCGGTTACCCGTTCCTGCACGCTCTCCAGTACCGAACGAGCTACGATCAGGCCGATAAAATCCTCCTCACTGGAATGGTAGAACTGGCGGAGGGCACGTATGATCGCCCTCAACGTGGAGAGGTTAGGAGACCGTTTGCCATGCATAATTTTGTACAATGAGCTCTGGGCGATTCCGCTCCTCTCGGATAATTCCCGGACAGTGATGCGCAGATCGCGCCGGAGAAGATCGTTGAGAGTCGATACAAATTCTTCATCCGAATGAAGTGCTGCGCGCATGAGGCGGTTTATTGGATCGGCCTGTACCATACAAAATACAATTGGGTTAAATCGGGAAATATTTTCCCCCGTTGTCGTGGAATGACTGGACTCTTTACTGGACTTTTATATCATTAAACTATCCCAATTATAGAATTTTATTGGTAAAATTGGGACAATTATAGATAAAATACAGCCAGATCGGGTACTTTTTTATGATGACCCGCCAATAGTTTCCGCATGAAAGCAATGAAAATTATGGCAACTGCGCTTATCGCAGTGATCTTTTTGCTGATTATTGCCGGCTGCACCCAGCCTGCAGGAAACACCCCCACAATGACTCCTACCCAGACCCTGTCTTCGCAGACATCGGTGGGAATCCTCTACAGCAAAGGAGTTGGGCCCATGCCCATGCTGCTTGCAACAAAACAGGTCGACGGGTATATCGCCTGGCAGCCGTTTGTGTCTATTGCAAGTGAGAGCAATATCGGCAAAGTTGTCGATTATTCAGGCCAGCTCCCTCCTGATGACAGCAACGTCAATCATCCCTGTTGCATCCTGTTTGCGAGTGACAATCTCATCAGCCAGAATCCCGATATCGTCGCAGCGGTAAGTGCCCTTACGCAGGTATCAAGCAAATACATCATCGACCACCCGTCAGAGGCCTCGCAACTGGAAGCTTCGTTCCTTGTAGGGAGCAGCAACTTCACCTACGGCAATATCACGGTCCCGTCAGTTGATGTCCTTGACGATGCGTTTCCGACGGTAAAGTATACCAACGATCCCACACCGGAATGGATCAACGCCACCAAAAGGTTTGTCGCAACCCAGATCCAGCTCGGGTACGTCACCAGCAACCTGAAGAACTCAACATCTGCCCAGCTCGATACCCAGTTATTTGCATTCGGACCCTACCAGGATGCAAAACAGATGTTGGCAAACGGGACTTTAAAGACACCGGCGAAAACCACCAAACAGATCACCATCGGGTACCTGAATGGCGATATGCACTCGGCAGCCCTTCACATTGCCCTTAAAAAGTGGCAATACTTCAACGACACGTACGGTGTTGCCCTTAAGCCCCGTGACCCGACTATGGCGCGGCCCGACATGGCAGATCTCATTGTTAACGGTGTGACAGTAGCTCAGGTCAAGCTGGTTGGCGGGGATGCAGGCCCCCAGGTTATGCAGATGGCTGCAACCGATATTGTCCAGATGGGATACGTGGGTGTGCCGCCGGCTATCGCAGCAATCGACAAGGGGACCCCCGTTAAGATCATTAACCCGGTCAACACGGAAGGATCCGGCCTTGTTGTCGATGTCAACGCACCGGTTACCGACTGGAACAGTTTCGTGAACTGGTCACAGCAGCGATCGGCAGCCGGTAAACCCTTAAAGATTGCCGCACCCGGGAAAGGATCCATCCAGGACGTCATGCTCCAGTACGCTCTTCGGGACAGTGGGATCTCGTTCAAAGAAACTTCGTGAGATCTTCAATCCCGCTCATCTTTTTTATTCCGCGGTTCTACAGTAGTACAGGAATACCGTTCAATGAACCGCAGCATTTTCAGGCCAGGTTCGATTCCCTGGCGTTCCGCATTAAAGTTCCTCCTTCCGGTTGCCATCATCATCGGCTGGGAAGTCCTTGCTATCATCCTGGATAACCAGTTTATCCTCCCCCGCCTTGAATCCGTCTTTGCCGTACTCATCAACCCTTTCAGCGGTGAACTCACCTTTGGTTCAGGCAGTCTTGTCGATAATGCAATTATCAGTCTCGGGAGAGTTATTGCCGGGTTTCTGGTTGCTGCCGTACTGGCGATACCGCTGGGGATCGGCATGGGGCGTTCGTCGATTATTCACGAGCTGTTCGATTCCTTCCTGCAGCTCCTTCGCCCGATCCCTCCGCTTGCCTGGGTCCCTTTAGCCCTTGCATGGTTCAAGATCGGCCTGTTGTCCATGGTATTCATCATAGGGATGGGTGCGTTCTTCCCGATCCTTCTGAATACTCTTGACGGGGTGAAAGGGGTTAAGAAGACCTGGATTGAAGCAGCCGAGATCCTCGGGGCAAAAGAGCGCCAGATCCTGTCCCGGGTAATTCTGCCTGGCGCGGCACCCACTATATGGACCGGGTTGCGGGTTGGATTCGGGATTGCATGGATGTGTGTCGTTGCCGCTGAAATGATGCCGGGTACAAATTCGGGAATCGGATATCTCATTATTACCTCCTACAACTGGGGGCAGGTCCAGGTAATAATAGCAGGTATTGTTGTGATAGGTCTTATCGGGCTTGGAATTGATTACCTTTTCAAAATCATTGAGAAAAAGAAATTTATGTGGAGGGAGCTGGACCGGTGACGCTTATTCTTGAAAA
>Ga0182019_10001890_pt1 | contig 10673 bp, 4 predicted proteins | sample 812E2MmetaG_FD_120483 | JGI IMG/M metagenome (GOLD analysis project Ga0182019, IMG submission 120483) | Permafrost microbial communities from Stordalen Mire, Sweden - 812E2M metaG | ecosystem: Environmental > Terrestrial > Soil > Wetlands > Permafrost | place: Sweden: Stordalen | collected...
GGAGAACCGAGATCTGAAGGTCGATCCCCAGGTGCTGGGCGACACCCCAGTTGCAGTCGTCGCGGTGCAGCTCCTGGGCCGGGTTGCCCGGGTGGATGAAGATCGTTTCGGCCTGGCTCAACCAGTAGTCGCCGCAGTTCGGCAACAGCATGCGGTCTGCGACGGCCAGCAGCGTCGGGTGAAGCAGGTACTCGTCGACGAAGGTGCGACTCTTGGCCGCAAGGCCTTGGATGCGAACGGTCTGGTTGCCGTAGAAGGCATCGTCGTGATCGGGCTTGAATCCCGGCCGTCGGGCCTGGGCGTAGGGGGCGAGCTCGTCGTCGAGCCGGGCCACCGCCGAGGGCTCCAAGAGTTCCTCGATGACCAGCCCACCGTCACGGCGGAGCAGATCGGCAATCTTGTCGGGGTCCGTATCCGGCTGGACTCGTTCCAGGCCGTCCCCTCGGGTTCCGATCCCGGACGAAGCCGAGCGCCAGCGAGGCGAACCGGAGGGTGAGGAGGCCCGAGCAGTGTCGTCAGGGCGCGCGAGTGGGGAAGGGGCATGGGGGGTGACTTGCATCGGACCAGTCTGACCGGTGCGAACTCAGAATCCCTGATTCTCCGCTGCGACTTAACACAGATTTGTCATGTGCCTCACCACAAAGTCCTGTGATGACGGCATCTTGGGGCTCAGGCCGGGGTGAGTCGCAGGGTGACGATCTGGAATGGGCGGAGGGAGATTCGGGCCTGTTGCGATCCGGGCTCGTGGGACAGGCCGGCATCGGGCAGATCGTCACGCTCCCCCTCGAGCAGATCCACCAGCCGGATCGTCGCCATGGCGCGATCGAAACTCAGCAGCGTCGCATCGGCCCGGCCGCCGAGGGACTCGTAGCAGCGGACGATCAGGTCACCCGTGCCGTCCTCAGCCGTTTTGACGGCTTCGACGATCAGTCCAGCGTGGTCGACGGTGATCACGGGCGCCGGCATGATCTCGGCCCCGCCCTCTGGCGCGACCCGCAGCGGTACGTTCAACCGATACCCCTCGGCGATGACCTGGGCGAGGCCGTCGTCGCCCGCGTGAGCCAGCATGGCGTAGCGGAATCGATGGTGCCCTTCATCGGCGTGCGGGTCCGGGTAGCGGGCGCCCTTGACCGCGGTCAGTCGCATGGTCGTGGACGGCCGACCCGCTTCGGTGCGGGTTCGGGTGACGTCGTAGCCGTAGCGGCTGTCGCTCAGGATCGCCACGCCGGCATCGGCCTCTGACGCATCGATCCACTGCTGCGCGCACAGCTCGAATCGGGCGTGATCCCAACTGGTGTTCGTGTGCACGGCCGAGCGGATGTGTCCGAATTGGATGTGCCTGGTCACTTCGCTGGTGAGCACGTCAACCGGCCAGGACAGCTTCAGCAGATGATCACGCTCCCACCAGTCCAACTCGACGTCCACATCAAGGCGATCGGACCCGGCCCGCAACTCGAAGGTCTGGGTGATCGAGGACGAGCGGAAGGCCCGACGCACGGCGACGCGGGCCACCAGGGGACCGGAGTCGACCAGATCGATCGACTCGACGGCATCGAGGTCTTCGACCCGACGGCGGTAGTACTCCTCGATGTCCCAGGCGTCGTACTCGTGGGGTAGGTCGTGGTGCAGTTGGGGCAGCCCACCCCGACCGCCCTCGGCCATCAGCTCACGCCCGCCGGCCACATGCACCAACGACGTGACGCATCCATCGGCGCCGATGGAGACCCGGAGCCGGCCGTTGTCGAGTGTCAGCGGGCCAACTTCGCCGCCCGACACGACCACCGGCTCCTCGACCGCGATCGGCTCCAGACGGCCGAGCCCGAGCGCCGGTGCCACCAACCGCGCCGCCACCCGTCCATCGGCCAGCTGCTGGGCGTCGTCGGAGTCGGCCAGCGCGTCGGCGTCGCCGAGCAGCACCACCTCGTCACGATCATGGGGACCCGCGTTGGCGACGGCCCCGACCGCGGGCGCCAGTGCCTCGAGCGCGGTGGCGATCAGCTCCTCGAGTTCGGCGATCAGTCGCGTGTAGGTCTCTTCGGCCTCGCGGTGCACCCAGCCGATGGACGATCCCGGAAGAATGTCGTGGAACTGGTGCAGGAGCACCGTCTTCCAGATGCGATCCAGTTGCGGGCCGGGGTAGCCGTCCGCGCCGCGCCCACCGAAGGCGGCAGCCGACCACAGCTCGACCTCGCGCAACAACACCTCGCACCGACGGTTGCCCTGCTTCGTCCGCGCCTGCGAGGTGTATGTGCCGCGATGCATCTCGAGGTACAACTCGCCGACCCACACCGGCGCGTCGGGGTACTCGGCCAGTGCCGCGTCGAAGAACTCCGCCGGTGACTCGATCTCGATTCGCGGCAGGCCCTCGATGTCGCGAAAGCGAGCCAGCCGTTCGAGCATGTCGCGGTTGGGTCCCCCGCCGCCGTCACCGAACCCGAAGGGCATCAACGACCGGGTGGCTGCCCCACGCTCGCGGAACTGGCGCTCGGCCCGCACCAACTCGAACGGTTCGATCGATGCGTTGTACGAGTCCACCGGCGGGAAGTGCGAGAAGACCCGCGAGCCGTCTATGCCCTCCCACCAGAAGGTGTGGTGAGGGAAGGGATTGGTGCGGTTCCAGGACATCTTCTGTGTCAGGAAGCGCTCGGCACCGGCCAGTCGGTAGATCTGCGGAAGGCTGGCCGGATAGCCGAAGACATCGGGAATCCACTGCTCGGTGCATGTCAGCCCGAAGTGTTCTTGGAAGAAGCGTTGTCCGTGAAGGAACTGACGCACGTGGGACTCGCCACCGGTCACGTTGCCGTCGGCCTCCACCCAACTGCCCCCGGCCGGGATCCAGCGCCCCTCGGCCACCCGCTCCTTGATCTGGCTGAAGACGGCCGGGTACAGCTCCAGCATCCACTCGTACTGGACGGCCTGGGAGCACACGAACAGCACCTCGGGGTCCAGCTCCATCAGGCGCAACACGTTCGAGAAGGTACGGGCGCACTTTCGCTTTGTCTCGCGGATGGGCCACAACCAGGCCGAGTCGATGTGGGCGTGGCCGACGGCCGAGATGCGATGGGCCGAGGCTCCCGCCGGTCGACTCAGCACGTCGGCCAGCGCGGCGCGGGCGGCGGGGGCCGAGGTCGGGATGGCGTCGGGGTCGAGCGCGTCCATGGCCCGATCCAGTGCCACCGCGATCTCGCGGACTCGTGTCGACTCGGGATCGAGTTGACCGGCCAGACTCACCAACGCACGAATGTCGAACGACAGTGCGGTGACCACGAGGTCGGGCACCGCCAGATCCACCGCGCCGATCCGGTACCGCTCCCCCGCCACGGCGGTCAGCCGATCACTGTTCGGATCGGGTCGCTGGTGGTCGATCAGTGGGTTGGCCGCCGCCTCGACGAGGAGGTCGACCTGCTCACCGCCGACCGCTGCGTCGAACAGCCGCCACGAATGGTTCGCCGGATGGAGCCCGCGCTCGGGCGACCAGGTGCCCTCGGGACCCCGAGCCCACACCATCCCCTCGGCGACGAAGCCAGGGCCGATCCGTCCGAAGCCCAGGTCGACGATCGCCTCGACCGGCAAGCCGGCCCAGTCGTCGGGCACGACACCCGAGAGCCGGAACCACGCCGTGGCCCACGGACGCCCCCACGGGGTGCCCGGCCCGGCCGGCTCGTACCCCGCGGCCAGCGCGTCGACGATCGGGACCGGCTCGCCGACGCGACCGTCGGTGTCATCGGGCACCGTCCACATCTCGATACGGAAGGGCGACCGGGCCGAGTACCGGTTCGGTGAGATCAGCTCGCGGCGGACGCGATCGAGTCGCCCGGCCGAAATGGCGCGGTCCTCATGCATCGGCGTTGCGCATCGAGTCGGCCGCCATGTCGAAATACGAGTCGAACCGGAACCGCAACGCCGGGGCCGGCGCCAGCTCGTCGAGAGAGACCCGCATGGCGGCCAACCAGTGGTCTCGCTCCACCGAGCCGATCACGAAGGGCTGGTGGCGCATGCGGAGGCGCGGGTGGCCGCGCTCGTCGGAGTATGTGGTCGGTCCGCCCCAGTACTGCGCCAGGAACAGCGTGAGACGCTCGCGGGCCGGCCCGAGATCGTCCGGTTCGGGATACAACGCGAGCAGCACGGGATCGGCCTCGACATGGTCGTAGAAACGACCGACCAGCCGCTCGAAGAAGGCCATGCCCCCGACGGCCTCGTACACGGTGACCTCGTCGCTCACCGGCGGCACGATACCGGGTCGCGTTCTGTGCGGATTCGGTGACGCACGTGCGTCACCGAATCCGCACAGAACGGGGGCGAGAGCGGTGTGTCAGGGATTGGTGGGACCGGTGGGCAGACAGCCAGACGGCTGGGTGCCCGGGCCTCCCGGTCCGATCGGGTTCACGCCGACGGCAGGCCGGGCGAAATTCGTGGTCCCGCCGCTGCCGAGGCAGCCGGTCTTCGGTGGAGGCTGCGGTGGATACCAGGTGTAGTCGGCGGTGGTAGAGATATGGAGGGTTGGCTGGTCGACCGTCAATGTCGACTCGGCGGTACGTCCGGCTCCGAAGTTGGTGTCGTGATCGACGAACTCCGAGATGGGCGCTTCGACGGCGTCAGCGGGATCGAGCGGCTCGGGAATGGTCGCGACCGGCAGACCGGTGGTGGCGTCCTTCACCCCCCAGCTGACCGTGAACGGTGGGTTGATGTTCCACAGGTCGGGGAAGAAGCGCAGACTGTCGGTCGGCTGCCCCGAGCCGGTGGTGCTCACCGCGATCCCGATGCTCGGCGCCGGCTTCATGTCGGCGTATGCGGTGATGAAACCGCCCTGCATCGCGAAGCGGATGTTGGTGAAGTCCAGAGCGATCGACGGCAGGATGGCCGACAACGAGGGCAGCGAGACCTCCCCGATGCTGTCGGTGACCACTGGCACCACCACCTTGTTGACCAGGTAGTCGATGACGCTGGTGATCGACGTCGGGCTGCCGTTGCCAGTCGCCCCGCGTCCACACATCGTGTACGACGCCGCGTAGGCGGTCTGGTAGTTCGCCTGGCACCCGCCCACCACCTGGATGTCCAGGTTGGGGTTGCCGATGAGCGGCTTGAGCTTGCCGGTGAGCGGATCGAACTGCGCCCCGGCCTGCAACGACCCGGAGACCGAGAACTGGATGGGAGCACCGGTCCCGGTGCTGAAGGCGATCCGCGCGTCCGGCACGACGACCGTGGCCAGATGGGAGGGCGGCGGTGCCGATGCGGCCGGCGCCACTGCCTCGGTCACGCAGTTCGGCGGGCAGAGCTCAGACGCGGTCACACCACCGAGGATCTCGGGCGCCACCTCGGGACGGGCCGACAGCGACTGGCCGCTCCCCAGCGAGTAGTTGCCGACGTCGAGCAGGCCATTGGTGGTGCGGTTGGTGCTCGACCCCTGCACCAGGTCGCGCAGGGCCAGGTTGGCCAGCCTCGGGTCGAGGACCACGCCGATGCCGGCCAGGTTCCCGGCCAGGTCCCGGTGCGATGTCGTGAGCTGGTCGACCGACGAGATCGTCGTCGGAGCGAACACGTTCGGGAAGCGGCCGCCGAGCTGCCCGGTGAGTGCCTGGGTGAGACCCGACACCATGGTGGCGTCGGCCAACACGTCGGGGCCGTTCGCCCCGACCAGGTCCTGGTTCGAGTTGCATCCGGCGGGCGCGCCCGCCGAGGTGCACCACGAGTTGGACAGTTTGGTGATGAACGGTTGGATCGTTGCGCTGCCGAGCGTGACGCTCGGTAGGTAGTCGTCCAGGTTGAACCCTTCAAGCAGCTTCTGGAAGGAACCTGGCGTGGGGCTGGCACAGTCGGCCGGAAGCGGCAGGGTCGGATTCACCATGCCGCCGTCGGGATTGAAGATCGAGCGGTTCTCGAAGCAGGCCGGGTCCCTCACCGGTAGGAAGGTGCCGTAGATCCCGTCGTCGATGGAGTCGTCGATCTTGCTCTCGGCGTAGGGCGGGCCGATGAGATACGCCAGCACACACGTGGGGTCGAGCCAGTCGGCGTCCGGCATGTCGAAGTTGACGTCGGAGTCGCGGGAATACTGCAAGTGAGGCTCGATGCCGGTCCCGGTGCCCGTGGAGTCGGCCCACACGTTGCCCTTGACCGTCGCCTTCGCCGTGGCCGTGATCCCGAAGCACGGCACTCCGAGGACCTGCGTGAACAGATCGAGATCGGCCTCGACGCCGATGTTGGCCTGCAGCGCACCGGTGGCTCCCGCCGGCTCGCCCAATCCGCTGAACCCGTCCTGCGGAGTGGTGAAGTTCAGGTCGACGGTGGTGGCCAAAGGCTTGTCGAGCGTGGCCTGCGCGGTGAACACGTAGTACTGCGCCAGGTCGCCGGCCAACGCTCCGTACACCTTGTCCTCGATGGTGTTGGAGATGAGCGATCGGAGCGTTTGCTCGAGGTCATCGGCCGGGTTGCCGTTGGTGTCGGTGAGCACGTTGGGCACCGAGGCGGCAGATCCATCGGCCGCGCCGGTCGCGAACGCCCCGACCGATCGGGGCAGGGGCGCCGGCGTTGTGACTGCGGGCTTGCCGACGTGGATGGTGCTGCGGTCGGCACCGGCCCAGTACTGCGGACCGGCTTGCGCCAACTGCAGGTCGAATTGGACGTTCTGGAAGTACCAGTCGTTCTCGACCACCTCCGCGATCACCTGGAAGCCCGGCTCAGCCTGGGGGATGGTGATCCAGCCGTCGAAGTAGCCACGTTTGGTGTTGGTGTCGCCCGTGTAGCAGTAGATGTGGCCGTCGGTGATCGTCGCCCGGTACTCCGACGCCGCCGATCCACCGATCGGCTTGATGTCGATCAGCGGGTAGAGGGCGGCCGGGCCGAACTTGGCGTCCTCGAGGTCGAGGACCACGTGCATCTGCTGCACATTGCCGACGATGCCGGTCGTACGCAGTTGAACGCCGCTGGTGCCGTCACCCGCGGGCGAGACACCGGTGGGCACGAGCGGCCCCGGCACACCGACCTGAATGCCCGACGACGGTGTCGTGAAGACGTCGTGCTGGGGGGTGACGAACTGATCGGCGGTGAGTCCCGAAGGCACGCTGAGGGTGCCGACTCCCCCCGGCGCCCCGCACGGGGCCGAACTGGGCGCACCGACGTTGACCGTCGCACCGGTCTTGGTCGATGGATCCGTGGGGGTGACCCGGTTGCCAGTCGGCGTCGTCGGGTTGACGTTGACCTGGTTGGCCCCGGCGATGGCCCCGATGTTCGAGGCGGCGATCAGCGAGTTGCGCTGCGGGAGTCCGCGGGTGACGCCAGAGGCGGCGGTGCGCAGCTGGGTGACGAGTTTCAGCCGACCGTCGGCCGTGCCGATCTCGTCGATGATCTGCTGCACGCCCGCGAGTTGATCCGGGGGGACCGTGGCCATGAACTTCGGGTCCGAGGCCGAGGCCAGCACCTTCGGCGCCAGATTGGCCAGTTGCGTGGCCACCTGCGCGTCGCTCATCTGCTCGAGGTCGACCGGCAGGGGCGGCGGATTCGTGGTCGTCGGCACGCAGGCCACGGTCAGGCCGGCGAGCAGCGCAGAAGCGAGTACAGCGACGGCGATCCGCCACTTGTAGGACCGCGGCGGAAGGGGGGAACGAGCCATGGCGGACTCCTTGGGAGGACGACGTTCACGATAAGAATAGACTTCTCTTTGAGAAGGTCAACAGCCTTTTGCCGTGTAGCCTGTGCCCATGGGTGAGGAAACGGACGAGGAGGTTGTTCCGCGCCCGGAGCGGCGGCGCCGGCGACGCTCCCGCGAGTTCCTCGACGCCGCTCAGCACATCATCGCTCTCGAGGGTTTCGAGGGCCTCACGATGGCACGACTGGCCCGCGAGCTCGACACCGTCGACTCGGCCGTCTACCGCTACTTCCCCTCCAAGGGCGCGCTGATCGCCGAAATCCAGAAGGAAAGCATCGAGCGACTCGAGGCGAGCCTCACGGCAATCACGGCAATCGGAGAGGCGTTGTACACCTCGCTCGGGCTCGACGAGCGAAGCGCGGCGGTCACCCGACTGGTGCTGTTCGGCCGATGGTTCTGCACGTGCACCGAGACCTACCCCGAAGAGATTCGACTGCTTCAGATGATCATGTCCCAGCGCGAGACCGCACTCGATCCCGAGGGCGGCCTCCGCATCCTTCCGATCGCCATGCAACTGGTCGCCCACGCCATCGCGGCGGTCGAGTCGGCCAAGGCGACGGGCGCCGTGACGGAGGGCGAGTCGATCGACCGAGCCATCATCTGGTCGAGCGCACTCAGTGGGGTACTGCAGACCGACGATCTCGAAAGATACGCTCCAGACCTGTTCGGCGGCACGAGGCTGGCCCGGCAGGCAAGCCTCGATCTACTCCAGGGATGGGGAGCGGACGCGAAGCTGCTCGCCGCCGCGAGCGAGCTCGTCGACGAACTCTCCGCCGACGGCCCGCTCGCTCCCTGATCCCGCTCGCCACGATCTGGTCGCTCCGCTGATCTGACCTCTCAGTTGGTCGGAGAGCCCCCTGGCACACACCCTGAGGGTTGCGTTCCGGGCCCTCCGGCGACCGGGCCACCCGGGGCGATCGCCGGGTGCGCGACCGTCGCTGCCGGCGTGCCCGGGAGGCAACCGGTCTTCGGGGGCGGCAACGGCGGGTGCCAGGTGTAGTCCTGCGTCGCCTTGATCTGGAGCGTTGGCTGATCAAGCTCCAGCGTCGCATTCGCGGTCTTGGTGAGATCACCGTCGGCGTCGGTGAACGTCGCGAACGATGACAGCGGGGCCTGGACCGCATCGGAGTCGGTCGGCACCGGGACCGTCGTGACCTTGGTTCCGGGCGGGCCGGTCGCGGTGTCGGTCACCCCCCATTTGAGCGTCCATGGTGGGGTGATGTTTCCCGGGTTCGGGAAGAATCGCAGATCGTCGTCGATGCTGCCGATCCCCGACGTGCTGATCGAGATCGACAGGCTCGGTGCCGGCTTGAGATCGGCGTAGACGCCGATGAAGCCGCCGCGTTGAGCAGAGCGAACATTGGTGAGATCCAGCCCGATGCTCGGCACGATGCTGGACAGTGACGGCAGCCCGACCCCCCCGATGCTGTCGGTCAGCGGCGGCAGCACCAGGGTGTTCACGATGAAGTCGATCGCAGAGGTGAGCGAGCCGGCACCGCCGTTGCCGCCCGTGCCCCGACCGCACTCGGCATAGGAGAGCCAGTAGGCATTGGTGTAGTCCGCCTCGCAGCCACCGGTGACCTGGAAGTCCACGAGCGGCGAGTCGATGGAGGGCTTCAGCTTGCCGCTCGACGGATCGAACTGGGCCCCTGCGTTCACCGAGGCGTCGACAGAGAACTGGATGGTCTTACCCGGCGATGTGGTCAGAGCAAGCCGCATGTCGGGCACGACCACCGCGGCCAGCGGGCGACTCACCGGTGGTGGATTGTCACAACCTGTCGTGCACAGGCCCGGCGGCGTGTAGGGAATCCCGAGCACTTCGGGAGCCACCTCGGGCCTCGCCGTCACCGACAACCCGGTCGCCAACGGCGTCGAGGGAATGTCGAGGATGCCGTTGGTGGTCCGGGTCGTGCTCGAACCCTGGGTCACGTCGCGGAGCACCATGTTGATCAGACGTGGGTCGACGACGACACCCAGCCCGGCCTTGGCCAGGCTCCCGTCCACCTGAGAGGTGGTGAGTTGATCGGCAGTGGTGGTCGTGCTCGGCGCGAACACATTGGGGAACCGACCGCCCAGACCGGCACCGAGCGTCTGGCTGAGGTTCTGCGCCACGGTCGCGTCGGCGACAACATCCACGCCGTTCTTTCCGATCAGGTCCTGATCGGACGTGCAGCCCGCCGGCGCGCCGTAGGAGGTGCACCACGAGTTGTCCAGGTTGGTGATGAACGGTTGGACCGTCGCCGAACCCAGCGGAATCGCAGGGATGTAGGACTGCAGGTCGAACCCCTCCATCAGCTTCTCGAACGAGCCGGGCTCAGAGGCCTTGCATCGTGAGGGAAGGCCCTCCAGTGGATCGAGCAGGCCACCGTCGTCGCCGAAGAGGGTGACGTCGGCGAAGCAGCTCGAGGTCTTCACCGGCAGGAAGGTGCCGTAGATCCCGTCATCGATGGCGCTGCCGATCTCGTGCTCGGCGGCCGGCGGGCCGAGGCCGTACGCCAGGATGCAGGTGGGGTCGAGCCAGTCCGCCGTCGGCATGTCGAAGTCCACATCGGGGCTTCGGGTGTACTGCATCCGGGGTTCGATGCCGGTGCCGTCGCCGGTCGAATCGGCCCACACGTTGGCCTTCACGGTCGCCTTGATGGTGGCCGTGATACCGAAGCAGGGGACGCCGAGCAACTGGGTGTAGAGCGCGGTGTCGGCCTCGACGCCAACGCTGGCTTGGAGCGCCCCGGTTGCCCCCGCCGGCTCGTCCAATCCGCTGAACCCGTCCTGGGGGGTGGTGAACCGAAGATCCACGGTGGTCTTGAGAGGCTGAGTCAACGACGCTTGCGCGGTGAAGACGTAGGCCTGCACCAGGTCGCTCGACAGCGCCCCGCTGACCTTGTCGTTGATGGTGCCGATCACCAGATCACGGATCGTCTGCTCGAGGTCGTCGGTGGGTTGGCCGTTCGTGTCGGTCACCACATTGGGAACGCTGGCTGAGGACCCGTCCGGCGTGCTGGTGGCGAACGCTCCGACCGAATGCTTCAAC
>Ga0182019_10001892_pt1 | contig 10669 bp, 11 predicted proteins | sample 812E2MmetaG_FD_120483 | JGI IMG/M metagenome (GOLD analysis project Ga0182019, IMG submission 120483) | Permafrost microbial communities from Stordalen Mire, Sweden - 812E2M metaG | ecosystem: Environmental > Terrestrial > Soil > Wetlands > Permafrost | place: Sweden: Stordalen | collected...
GGATATGAGACCTGCGTCGGGGCCGGGGTGGGCAGGACCGGCGGTTCAGCCAGACGCGTGCCGACGGCCATACTTCCGGCCGCGACCACCGCCAGGGCGATCGACATGGCCAGGAGCGTCGCCTCGCGCCGGCTCGGGGGATGGGTCCACGCGTCCTCGGGAAACTGCGGCAGCCGCCGAACAATGACGGTCCAGAGTCCCACGCCGACGGCCAGCGTCAGGACGGGCACGGGCTCTACTAATGGGGCCAGGCCCACATATAGATCCGCCTGGATGCCCACGAGTGGGTTTTGGGTGCTGATGAGACTCGAACAGCCATCGATGCAGAGCCATCCGACTCCAACGCGCTGATCGAGGACCAACGGCAACAGAAGCACGCCGGGTACGGCGACAAGCAGGGCGATCAGCATCGTGAGCAGCGCCCCTCCTCCCGAGTTCCGCCTCACGATTGGTCCGCCGACCGTGCCGGCCACCAACGCGGGAAGGAAGACGCCGCCCGCGGCCGCCGACCACTGGCCGAGCGCGCCCGCCGGAAGAGGTTCACGGCCGCTGGTGGGATCGACCGCCCCGAGTGTGAGGGCCACGATCGGGAAGGCAAGAACGGCAAGGACGAGCGCCAGAACCGTGGGCCGGCTCCAACCCGGAAAGCGCCGGAGCAACCAAATCACGGCGGTGCCCTCGACGAAGCCGCGGCTCCCGGAAGGTTCGACACCTTCCTCAGGCCACGGGGCAAGAAGCATCGCGGCAACAACGGCGACCATGGCGATCACCAGCGCGACAAGCAATGCCCCACCTCTATTGTCCAGAAGGGTCTGGACCGCCGCGGTCCTACGCGTCCGAGTATGTGGTTGCAGCCGCGTCGAGCCTATCGGTCAGCCGACACAGGTCGGGGGGCGCCGACCCGCAGGTCCTTGCGCCGGGACTTCTGGGCCGGGACTAAGGAACCCGGTCCAGGGCCAGGACCGGCAGCTCGCGGCCGGTCTTCTTCTCGTACTCGCCGAACATCGGAACTGCGGCGATGCGGTCGTCGAGCAGGCGGCGGCGCTCGGCGCCTTCCGTGATACGGGCCCGAGCCTGGAACTTATCGGTGCCGACCTCGACTGTCACGAGCGGGTTCTTCCGGATGTTCGCGAGCCAGGCCGGCTGTTCGTCGCGCCCCGCGTTCGATCCCACGACGATGTAGGAATCGCCTTCGCGGTGGTATCCCACGGGTGCGGTCCGCGGTTCGCCGGTCTTCGCCCCGGTCGTGGTCATGAGCAGCATCGAGGCGCCCGCTAGACGCCCTAGAGTGATCTGGCCGCCGTTGGCGCGGAAGTCCGCGATGACGGTCTCGTTCCAGTTGTTGGTGTCGGTGGTCGCCATAGCTCTATCTCCGTACTTTCGTCCGGAGTCAGAGTAGGCCGATCATTGCGACCGCAAGTAAGGATGCCGGGCGGGGACCGCCAGCCGAACCGCCAGCCGAACCGCCCGGGTGCCGCCGAGCTCACCCCTCGCGGCCGCCGCGGGAGATGCGCTCGCCCGGGATGAACTGGCCGTCCCGGCGCTCGCCCTGGCTGAGGGGCGGCATGGGCCGGCGAGGTCCCTGGCGACTGCCGCTGTTGGACGGGGCCTGGGCAGGGCGCGATTGATAACCCTGCCGCGGTCCACCGTCGGAATAGCCGCTGGGACGGCGAACCGGCGCGTAGCCGATCGACTGCCCGCTCGAGGCCGCCTGGCGAGGAGCGCCCTGGCCGGATCGCTGAGCCGCAGCGTATCCGCCCGGAGCCGACTGGCGGCCGCCTTGTGCCGGCCGGCGTGCCGGAGCGGAGCCCTGAGGTTGGCTGAAGTCGCTGGCCACGGGCCGGCGGAAACCACCGACGCCGTTGCGGCGCGGCTCGACCGGGGTCGAAGTGTTGAAGCCGGTCCCGTACGACGGCCGCGGAGCGGCGTTGGGGAACTGGCGCATGCCGTTCGGGGCGGCCTGGCGCGGCGCGGCCTGTGCCGCCGGGCGCTGCTCGGTGTAAGCCGGGCGTTGCTCGGTGTAAGCCGGGCGGGGAGCCGGACGGGGAGCCGCCACGGCCGCGGGCTGGCGGAACGGCGCCGCCGGCTGGCGGAACTGCTGGGCCGGCTCGGGGCGGAAACCGGTCGTCGGGGCCGGCCGTGCGGATCGGACGGGTGAGGCCGAACGATGCGGCGGCCGCGCGGGACCTCCCCGGCCTTCGCCCTGTCGCAGGCCCATCGTTCGCTGTCGGATCGGTTCACGCGGGATGGCGCGGTTCACTTCGAACCCTTCGACGACCTCGCGCCGGATCTGCTGGCGGAGCAGCTTTTCGATGTCGGAGAGCAGGATGTTCTCGTCGATGCAGACCAGCGACACGGCATCGCCTTCGAGCCCGGCCCGGCCGGTCCGGCCGATGCGGTGGACGTAGTCCTGGGCGACCATTGGCAGCTCGAAGTTGACGACGTGGGGCAGGCCGTCGATGTCGAGGCCGCGCGCCGCAAGCTCGGTGGCGACGAGGATGGAAGCGCGTCCGGCCTTGAAGTCATCGAGCGCCTTGACCCGCTGGCCCTGGCTCTTGTTGCCGTGGATCGCGGTCGCCTTGACGCCGTCCAGCTCGAGCTGCTCGGCCAGGCGGTTGGCGCCGTGCTTGGTTCGGGTGAAGACAAGGGCGCGGTCGATTCGGCCGCTGCGGATGAGGTGGCTCAGGAGTTCGCGCTTGCGCTCGCGATCGACGGGATAGACGACCTGGCGGACGAGTTCGATGGCGGCGTTACGGCGCGCGATCTGGACGTACTCGGGATCGTGCAGCAGGCCGGAAGCCAGCTCGCGGATCTCGTCGGAGAACGTGGCGGAGAAGAGCAGGTTCTGGCGGGTCGCCGGCAGCAGCTCCATGATGCGGCGAATGTCGCGTATGAAGCCCATGTCGAGCATCCGGTCGGCCTCGTCCAGCACCAGGATCTCGACCTGCGACAGGTCGATCGTGCCCTGGCCGGCGTGGTCGAGCAGGCGACCGGGCGTCGCGACGACGATCTCCGGGCCGTTCTTGAGGTTGCGGACCTGCGGCTGGAAGCCGACGCCGCCGTAGATGGTCGTCGAGAGGATCGGCGCGAATTTGCCGTAGGTGCGGCAGCTCTCCTCGATCTGAAGAGCCAGCTCGCGTGTGGGCGTGAGCACGAGGCAGCGTATCGGCATGCCCGATTCGCCGCGACGGCGGGCCTTGCCGGCCGGGATGTAGCGCACCGCGCGCCGGGTGGCGTTGAGCAGCTGGAGGATCGGAAGCACGAAAGCCGCGGTCTTGCCCGTGCCCGTCTGGGCTCCGGCAAGGAGGTCGCGGCCGGCCAGCACGATCGGGATCGACTCGGCCTGCACCGGAGTGGGCTCCGTGTAGCCCTCGGCGACGACGGCGCGAAGAAGTTCGGGGGCGAGGCCCAGCGACTCGAAAGTGGCGGGCGTGGTGGGCGCTACGGGCGCGGCTGGCGCTGTGGGCGCAAGCGGGCGCTCCAGGGCAGCGCCGAACGATTCGGAAGACATAGCAGGAAAGCTCCTGACGGCCCACCCGCGTTTTCTACTGCGGGACCGGTCAGGGCGATGAGTGGATCGGGATCGGGCGGTGGGTTACCGGGACGCAGACCGGAGCGTCCATTCGTTCACGAAGGACTGAATCATACCAGGCATGCCGGATTCGGCCGTACGGCGCCTTACGGCGGCCCGCCTCTACTTGACAGTGACCGCGTAGCCGGGCGGAATGCTCTGGATGAAGATCTCGCCGCGGACCAGCGGGATCTCTTCGCCCGACTTGTCGTAGAAGCGGGTCAGCGAACTGATGCTCGTCTTCTTCCACGTGGCCGCGATCTGGCGGCCTTCCTGGAAGACGATGGCCTTGCCGGAACCGACGGTGGAGATCAGCGGCCGGGAATGCCCGACCTCCGAGCGCGGATCGATCGCAACGGTCTGGTACATGACGATGATGTTGCGGACGAGGACGTGCCCGTCAGTGGCCGGATCGATCTCGTAGTGGCCGTCGGTGATCCGGAGGTACGAATCGCTGTCCCAGCGGTACTCGTAGCCGACCGTGCCGGTCCGATAGGCGATCGTGATGTTCTGCGCCGCGGGGCGATCGGCGATCGCGGCGTCTTCCTTGAACGGGCGGGTGGCGGCGGTCTGCGAGGTGGCCGGGTAGTTGAGCGACTTCAGGCAGGCGATCAGCGCCCCGGTGTTCGTATAGGCGTTGTGCGGCCTCGGCCGGGTTGAGATTCTCTTGTACGGGCAACCCTGCTTGTACCTGAGGGCATCCATGTTGTAGATCGTCTTGGCTGCAATCATCGCCGGCAACGTTTTCTTGAGGGCGATCGAAGAGCCGCCGAAGTGCCCCAGCAGCGCCTTGTATTCCGACGCCCACTCCACGTAGTACGGCCGAGTGCTACGGACGGGGCCGATGGAGCTCGACGAGCCCTCCTGGAAAATCATCATGTAACGGTCCTGGTTTCCGTCCGCGGGCGCCTGATACACGATCGAGGCGGCGGAAACGCCCGACTGCGGTCGAGCGGCGACCTGGTTGTCGATCATCACGGCCATCGGCAGCCTGTTCGCCAGGGCGGCCGTGGTCAGGACTCCGTCCAGCTGCGCGTAGGCCATTCCCGACGGGAAGGGCGTCTGTGTCGGGATGGGAACCGCCGTCGGTTCCGGCGTGGGTTCCGGCGTGTCCGTGGGAGCCGGCGTGGCCGTCGGCGTCGGCGCGGCGGTAGGCGTCGCCTGGGCGAAACCGCCCGAGGCGCTCACGGCCACGAGCCCTCCCGCCAGCACGGCGACGAGCACGACCGCGGGGATTGCGACCGCCATGGCACGATGTCCGGACCACAAGCGGCTGATCATCATCCTGAGATTCATCTCGCCAGAACCCTCACTCGCCGCGCCCGGGACGTATCGGGCACGCACCAACAACCTATCACATCAGGGCCGGGGGTCGTGGGGGCGGCTGTCGCCCTACGAGCCACCCAGACGAATGGCTATCCCGACCTCGCGACCCATCCGGGCGTCCCCGGCGTGGCGAGAGTTCCACCAATACAGGAGTCGAGCCTGTAGACCGTATTTTCGCCGTATCGCAGACATCGCCGACTCGGCGTCATCCTGCAGCCGCGCCGTGCCATCGACGACATCGCCGGTCACTCGACCGCGCATGTCACACGGCGCGACCAGGACACGGTCGTTGTTCCTCAGTCGCTTCACCTTGCCGGACGACCGCGCCGTGTAGACGACGAGTTCGTCCCCCTGCCGCGCCACCCATACCGGCGTCGCCACGGGCGTGCCGTCCCGCCGGAACGTAGTGAGCGAAACGTACTTGCTCCTCGCGAGCTTCTCGATATCCAAGGTGCGCTCCTTCACGGCTGCCGCATCGGTCCAGGCTCGTCGGAAATTGTGAACTCACGGTGCAGCCGCGACGGATGTACTGCGAAGCATGTCCTGGAACCTTTCGCCTCGTCGGTTCATCTTAAGCAGGGCAACGCGTCGGGCAGCAGTTCGAGCGCGGGTAAAGGGAGAGCCTGCGGATGGTGACAGCCGACGACGCACTCGTGAGGGAACCCGACGACGCCGCCCATCGCGACGCTGCCTTCGCGCGTCGGAGCGACGCGTATCTGGGCCGAGCCCTGGGGCTCGCCTATTACATCGTCGGCGACCTCCACGAGGCCGAGGACGCCACGCAGGAAGCCATGGCCCGAGCGTGGAAATCTCGGCGATCTCTTCGGGCGCCGGAAGCCTTCGAAGCCTGGCTCGATCGGATCGTCGTAAACACGTGCCGTGAGCGACTCCGCCGGAAGCGAGCCGTCACCGAGGTGGAGCTGCCCGCCGACGGTGGCGGGCCCGAAGCCGCCGATCGATTCGGGGCGCTATTCGCCCGCGACACCATCGGTCGCGCCCTCACTGCGCTCACGGTCGATCAGCGGACCGTCGTGGTGCTGCGCTACTGGCGCGACTTGAGCCTGGAGCAGATCGCCCAACGGCTCGGCTGGCCGATGGGCACCGTCAAGTCACGCCTTCACTACGGACTGGCCGCGCTTCGCGTGCGGCTGGAACAGGACGAAACCGAGGTACGGCAATGAGCCAGCGGAATATCGAGCCGGAACTGCGCGACTTCTTCAATCGCGCCGCAACACCAGAACCGTCGGCCGGGCTCCGGAAGAACGTGGCGGATGCCCGGACGGCCGACCACGGACGCCGCTCGGCCATTGGGGGCCGATTCGCCGCCGACTCGCGGCTCGGACTCTCGCTCGTGGCCCTCGCCGCCAGCGTGGTTCTGTCGGCCGGCCTGCTGTTCGTGGCGTACGGACGCGGCGGATTCGGCGGTCCGGGGCTGGCGGACGGCGCCACCGCCACCGCCGCTACCTCCGACGCTTCCGCGAGCCCAAGCCAAACCGACGGCCCCGAGGTGTCCGCATCGGCGCAGTCCAGCGCCGGCCCAAGTTCCGTGGCTTCTTACGTGGCTTCGGCCTCGCCGACGCACGATTCTTCTGCCACGCTTGGACCCGCCGGCAAATTCGTGGCCGTCGGCGCCACGTCGATCGGGCCAAGCTATTCGGTGTTGCTTCCGGACGGCCGCGTCTTCGTGACGGACGGCATTGCGGTCCAGATATTCGACCCCGCCACCAACAAGTTCGGCAAAGCGGGCAAGCTCGTTGTGCCGCACGTCCGGGGATCGGTGACCGGCCTTCCGGACGGTACCGTGTTGATCGCCGGAGGCATGGATACCGTCACCGGCGCCGGCCTCGCCACGGCTCTGGTCTACGACCCCAAGACCGGACGGGAGACGCCCACGGGCAGCCTCGCCCAGGCTCGATTCGATCAGCGTGCCGTCGCGCTGGCCGACGGCAGGGTCCTCGTCATGGGCGGCGACCCCGGCAACCAGACTGCCTTGCGAACGGCCGAGATCTACGACCCGGCCTCCGGCGAGTTCTCCCAGGCCGGCACCATGGTGGTCGGCCGTGCATGCGCGACGACCGTCCTGATGTCCGACGGGAAGGTTCTGATCGCGGGCGGCGACTATCCCTACTTGAGCAGTGAGACGACCGCCGAAGTGTTCGACCCCGCGACCGGCAAGTTCACCGCAACGGGCTCCATGAGCTTCGGGCGTGAATGTGCGGCGGGCGCCCTGTTGCCGGACGGCCGTATCCTCGTGGCAGGCGGCGATTCTCAGTTCGTCGGCGTCGGTACCGCGGAGGTGTACGACCCCGCCGGCGGCAAGTTCACACGCACCGGAAACATGGCCATCGGCAGGTTTTCGCACAACGCCACGACGCTCGTGGACGGGCGAGTGCTCCTTACCGGCGGACTGATCGAGCCGGGCCTGGTTGCGTCGATCGATCCGAGCATCCTGGCGGTGACGGACAACTCGTACCTCGCCTCGGCCGAACTCTACGACCCGTATTCGGGGAAGTTCACCAAGATCAAGCCGATGCTCTCGAGGCGGGTCGGGCAAACTGCCACGTTGCTTCGAGACGGCCGGGTCCTCCTGGCGGGCGGCAACCTGGACAAGACCACGGCCGAGGTTTACGTGCCCTGACGGGGGCGCGGCCCGGCCGCTTACCCGATTGACCTAACTCGACGATTAGCGTACGCTAGGACGTACGTATTGGGATCACCGGCAATGACCACTGTTACCGCAACCGAAGCGCGCAAGCAGCTTTACAAGCTTCTTGACGACGTGTCCGACTCGCATGAGCCGATCCAGATCACCGGCAAACGTGGCAACGCTGTCCTCGTCGGAGAGGATGACTGGCGCGCCGTGCAGGAGACTCTGTACCTGGTCTCCATTCCGGGCATGCGCGAATCGATCATCGAGGGGATGGCGACGCCTGCGGAGGAACTCGACGGCGAACTCCGCTGGTGAGCTGGAAGCTGGTCTACACGAAGCAGGCCCAGAAGGACGCCGAGAAGCTGGTCGCAGCCGGCCTGAAGTCCAAGGCTCAAGCCCTGCTGTCTATCCTCGCCGAGAACCCCTACCAGACTCCGCCGCCGTTCGAGAAGCTCGTCGGACACCTAGCTGGCGCGTACTCGCGGCGCATCAGCATTCAGCACCGCCTTGTCTACCAGGTTCTGGACGATAGCGAGACCGTGAAGGTGCTCCGAATGTGGACGCACTATCAGTAGGTGAAGGAGGCCTAACCACGTGCGATCGAATCTCGTCCGTCGCGCCCTCGCCTTCTTCCTGCCGCTGAGCGTTCTGGCCACGTTGTCCTGCGGCCTGGTCTATCTCGCCGATCAGCAGAACTTGCGCTCCGGAGCGAACGACCCGCAGATCCAGATGGCGCAGGATGCCACGAGCGCCCTCGACGCGGGGGATCAGCCGGCGAGCCTGGTGAGTACCGGTCAGGTGGATGTCGCGCACAGCCTGGCTCCGTTCCTGGTCGTCTTCGACTCGTCGGGGAAGGTCCTCGCGACCGACGGCCGGCTCGACGGGCACGATCCGATACCGCCCTCCGGAGTTCTGGCAAGCGCCGCGAACAACCCACCCGACATCGTCACCTGGCAGCCTCGCAGCGGTGTCCGGATCGCGGCGGTCGTCGCGCCCTGGCACGGTGGGACGGTCCTCGCCGGCCGCTCTCTCGCGCAAGTGGAAGTCCGCGAGAACAACGCCCTCCTGATCGCTCTGGCAGCGTGGCTGGCGATGCTCGTGGCACTCGCCCTCGCCAGTCTCGCGGCGGCGTGGCTCTGGCCGGCGGGGCGGGAGCTCTAGAGGCGACCGCTCGCTGGGCCGGACCCGACTTCGACCGTTCCGCCGACGCCGACACACGCCGAAACATCGAACCTATAGTGGACAGCAGGGGTCTTCAACACGGGAAGATCGACGACCCGACCGACGCCTCGGCATGGTCGCCGATCTTGATAGGGAGGCCGTGACTTGTCTGTCGTCCATCTGGTCAGCATGGCACTGACTCTGGCAGCGACCGTGATATCGGTCGGCGCGACGTGCTATGTGATCGCCACGTGGAAGGTTCTGAGGCCGCGCGGATGCTTCGCCTTCGGTGGCGCTGTTTCGGGCGCTGGGGTGTTGGCTGGTGGCTGGCTCGAGGTCGCCCTCGCCGCCCTGCCGATTCTTGCCATGTTGGCCCTCACGAGCCATCGCCATTATCGAAGTAGGAAAGCCGGGAACGGTGGCTACAGAGCCCCCAGGAATCTGTTGATCGGCGAGCTGTGCATCATGCTCGCTGTCGTCCTTCTGCCGTACGCCGCGGCATCGGAGATGCTCGTCTCGGCAGGGAGAAATTCGGTCGCCACACCGACGATCGTCGGCCAGGAGCAGGTCACGGTCTATCCGGCCAACCAGGCCAACCGAGATCCCATCGGCGTGCCAGAAACTCGTATCTCGTATGTGTTTACCGTTGGCCTGAACAACTACAACGGTGTCGCAACCCACGCGTGGTCGGCCGATCAGATCAAGTCCGCAAAGGTCTGCTACGACCCCGACAACATAGACGGCTCCCACGCGATGGAGCTGGCGACCTACCAATGCGGCAGCCTGGACTTGCATCCCAACGGCTAGCCAATACAAGCTCGATCCCGTGTCGTCGGGACGAGCGGTCAGCGGAGCGACGCGACCCAGACGATGCCGCCGTTGAGGACGAAGAGCCGGCCGCCGACGACCTCCAGGGTGTCCGCCTGGATGGCATGGCCGGACCGGTCCTTGACCGGCGACCACTTCCGGCCGTCCGCGCTCGAGTACACGGCGCCCGTGAGCGTGTCGTCGTAGCTCACGACGTACAGGCGGTCGCCCAAAGCGACGATAGAGCCGGGATTGCCCGGACCCTTGGTGGGCGCCCAATGCTGCATATCGCGCGTCGAGTAGATCGTGAACGTCCCCCCGATCTCCCAATCGCCGTAGTACACGTTGCCGAGTCGGGCTACGCCTTCGAGCAGCTTCATGCCCTTCGGGGTGCCGGTCTCGCGCCAGGTCCGGCCGCCGTCGAGCGAGAACCACGACGTGCCACCTTCGCCGCCCGTGAGGATGGGCACGCCCGGCTGGCCCGTTTGCAGCTTGTAGGCGTCGTACGCCGCCGGGGTCCAGGTGATGCCGTCGGTCGAGGTCCAGTAGTTGCCGTTGCCGTCCCCCACAAGGTATCCCGTACGAGTCGGCGCAATCCCGGTGAAGTCCGTCCCGCTCAGCGATGGCACGTCGTGGCGGTGCCAGCGGATCCCGTCACTCGATTGCCAGATCGTGGTTACCGCGTCGGTGACGCGCCCGGCGAGAACGTATCCCGCCGGTCCTCGGACGGGTCCGTGGGTGGCAAGGCAGAAGCCCTCGTCCGTCGTGGCGAAGATGCGCGGGTCCGGCGGCGTCGTCCAGTTGATCCCATCGGGCGACGTGTAGACGGTTCCGCTCGACTCGTCCCAGCACGAGGTGGACGTCGCGACGTATCCGCGCGGCATGGCCTCGAACCAGACGCTCATTGGGCTGCCGAGCTTCGTCCAGACGACCCCGTTCTGCACGAACGACGCGGACGAGGCGACCGCTCCGGCCCCCTGCGGCAGAACTCCCAGTAGACCGACGGTAAGCGCCAGCGCGACGGCGATCTGCCTCATCGCGGCGACTCCGGTGATACGGTCCAGCCCCTGCTTTACCGGCCTGTTTCCCACGTCATAGCCCTCCTCTACTCAGCGTTCGGCCCATTATGCACTCGGGTCGGCTGTCGCTTGGCC
>Ga0182019_10001893_pt1 | contig 10669 bp, 13 predicted proteins | sample 812E2MmetaG_FD_120483 | JGI IMG/M metagenome (GOLD analysis project Ga0182019, IMG submission 120483) | Permafrost microbial communities from Stordalen Mire, Sweden - 812E2M metaG | ecosystem: Environmental > Terrestrial > Soil > Wetlands > Permafrost | place: Sweden: Stordalen | collected...
ATTGGTGCGTGCGACCTGGCCGAAGTCCTTGGGAGCGCCGTCGCGCTTAATCTGCTGTTTCATATCCCTCTCCTCTGGGCGGTCATCATCACGGGACTCGACGTCCTGCTCCTTCTTGCCCTGCAGCGATTCGGCATGCGCACAATCGAAGCCGTCATCCTGTTGCTCGTAGCCACGATTGGTGTTTGTTACTTCATCGAGCTGTTTGTTCTTCCCCAGACGCAGCCCGGTTTCGTCGAAATGGGGCGGGCTCTGCTGTCTCCAGGCTTCCGTCATCCGGGGATGATATACGTGGCGATCGGGATGATCGGGGCGACGGTCATGCCGCACAATCTCTATCTCCACTCTGCGCTTGTGCAGAGCCGCCAGCTCCAGCAGGATGAGGCGTCGGTGAAGCGTGCGATCCGGTTCAATACGATCGATTCTACCGTTGCCCTGACGATTGCCTTTTTTGTCAACGCGGCGATTCTGGTCCTCGCCGCGATGGTATTTTTCGGCAAGGACAGCATGACGGTCCCCGGGGGAGGGATCGTCAGGTTTGGCGAAGACGCCGATTGGATTCGCATCGCGTTTCTCACGCTTGCGCCTCTGTTGGGCGTGTCTGCCGCGAGCACTCTGTTCGCCGTCGCGCTGCTCGCGAGCGGTCAGAGCAGCACAATCACCGGCACGCTTGCAGGCCAGGTGGTCATGGAAGGGTTTATGCACTGGAGGATCAGCCCATGGTTACGACGGCTCATCACCCGTGCCCTGGCCATACTTCCGGCCGTTATCATAATCGGAATCAGGGGTGAGAGCAGCGTGAATGACCTGCTGACGCTCAGTCAGGTTGTTCTCGCCCTCCAGCTCCCTTTCGCCATGTTCCCGCTTCTCCAGTTCACTTCCTCCCGGGAGCGGATGGGCGCATGGAGGAACGGTTGGTTCCTCCTGATCGCCGGCTGGGGGAGTGCGCTTCTGATTACCGCGCTTGACATCGTCGGTCTTCCCGACTCATTAAGGACTGCCTGGCAGGTCATCACCGGTGGATGAACGAGATCAGCAGAAAGGTGTGGGAATGTACAAAACCATTCTTGTGACTCTGGACGGGACGCCGGGCGACCGGACGATCATTGATCACATCAAGAAGCTCGCGTTGGTCCTGCACAGCCGGCTCGTGTTGTTGCACGTCGCCGACGGGTGGGCGGCGCGTACGTTCGGTGCGGATGCCGTGAGCCCCGAGATCGTTGAGGACAAATCCTACCTGAAGGACGTCCAGTCGGAGTTTCTGGCTGCCGGTATCAAAGCTGACGCACAGTTGGCGTACGGCGATCCGGCGGATGAGATCGTCAAATGGGTCCAGAAGGGGGATTGCGATCTGGTCGCAATGACGACGCACGGGCACCGTTTCGTTGCCGATCTGTTTCTCGGGACGACGGCCACCCGGGTTCGACACAGCGTGGGAGTCCCCGTGCTGCTCCTCAAATCCAGGGGAAAGCCTTCGTGATCGTTTGTCCCCGTCCGGACGCGGGAATTCTTGTCTTGACATTCATCCCCATAGTCCGTACACTTCGTCAGTTCTCAAACACTGTTCTTTGATCTAACGATTGTCGAGATATTCCTCCCTCCCCGCGGGGAGGAATGAATGCAACTTTGGAGGTGCACCTGGATGAGAAGCTCGACCAATCGAGTCACACGCCCTCCCGCCCCCTTCGCAGCGAACGAGATTTTTCCCTTTTTCGACACATTCACCGCAATTTGTTCCGACTACGCTCCGCCCGTCCTTATCAGTCCCCCTGACGTTTTCCCCCTGCACGATTTTAGACCCGACCCATAACCAACATTCCCCACAAGAGGAGGTACTCATGAAAGGCAAAACTGCAATCATTGCGGCAGTTCTTCTGTGCGCCCTGGCGCCTTGTACCGTATTGGCTCAGATGAAAGACAGCGACAAGATCGCGCTCATCGCCCGCGGGAAATACCTCGTGAATCTCGGAGGTTGCAATCATTGCCACTCACCGAAAGTCATGACCCCGAAGGGGCCGATGGTGGATGAGACCCGTCCTCTCTCCGGATCCCCGTCCGTCATGCCGGTGGCCCTCCCTCCGGATGGGATGCTCGCGCCTGACAAATGGGGAGTGGCGACAACGATGGATTTGACTGCATGGGCCGGGCCGTGGGGTGTCAGCTTCGCGAAAAATCTGACGCCCGACAAGGAGACCGGACTTGGGAGCTGGACGGAGGCAATCTTCATCAAAGCTCTCAGGACAGGCAAGGATATGGGTGAGGGGCGGCCGATTCTTCCTCCGATGCCCTGGGAAGATTTCGGGAAAGCCAAGGATAGTGATCTGAAAGCCATATTTGCGTATCTCCAGTCTTTAAAGCCGGTCAAGAATGCTGTTCACGATCCTATTCCTCCGGCAGCAGCTCCGGGGGGCGGGCACTGATTCATGACGGGGAGGAGGCTTCCCATGAACATCCAATGTCACAGACTATTTCTCGAGGTAGCGTTGCTCCTCGCGGCCGCGTTCGACCATGCACATGCACAGGCCCCGTACCGCGGGACAGGCGTGCAGCACGGCGGCACCGTGAAAGGATCGGTCCGGCTCTCCTCTGCTCCTTCGGGGGAATCATTCGATCGGATTACTAAAAACGAGGCCGTCTGTGGAAAACGGAAGCCTTCACCCCGGCTCCTCACGGGAGCGGGAAGCAGCGTCAGGTTCGCTGTTGTATGGATCGACGGGATCGCTCAGGGGAAGAAATGTGAACCTGCCGGGACCGCGGCGCTCACGCAGCGGAAGTGCGAATACTGCCCGCATGTCCTGGTCCTGCGCCCGAACGATGAGCTGGAGATTGTAAACGAGGATCCCATTCTCCACAATGTTCATTCGTATGACATGAGCAAGAATCTCCGCTCGGTCTTTAACATCGCCCAGCCTGTACGGGGCTATCACACCCACGTGCGGGGGGAAAGTCTCTCGGGGATCAGTGCGATGATGACGACCTGCGACGCCGGGCATCCGTGGATGAGCGCGTACATCATCCGCGCATCGAGCCCCTATTGCACGCTGACGGATCCGGACGGGCGGTTTCAGCTTTGCGACGTCCCTCCGGGGACATACACGCTGAAAATGTGGCATGAGGGGGTCAGTGCCCGCAACTCCTCGGGAGGCCCGGGTACTCCCCCCGTTGTCGAGGAGCCGTATGTCGAGTCACGGCAGATTACAGTGCGGCCCGATGAGACGCTTTCGGTTGATCTTGTCTTCTCGCTTCGGCCTGCGGTCGCGTCGAACTAAATGATGCGTTCGTCACAGCGTCGCCCTGCCTTCCGGGGAGCCTGCTGCTCCCGGACGGGGCGATCTGCTTGGCTGAGACTATGCTCGGCCCGACAATCTCTCACTCGATGAACATGCGGCCGACAATTCTCCTCGCCATTCTTCCTCTGATGTTCTTCCCTCCGATCCACGGTCCAGATCGGCTCTGCGACATCGTTATCCGGAATGCCGTTATCTATGATGGGAGCGGCGCCGCGCCGTTTCACGGGGACGTTGCCCTCAATGCCGACACAATCTCCTCCATCGGCTCGCTCGGTGATCTGCGTGGAAGGAAGGAAGTCGATGCGCACGGCCTTTCGGTCTCCCCCGGTTTCATCAACATGCTCAGCCACGCGGAAGAGTCGCTGATCGCCGACGGCCGGTCCGAAAGCGATCTGCGGCAGGGGGTGACACTCGAAGTGTTCGGGGAGTTCTCCATGGGGCCGCTGACCGACACGCTCAGGGATGAAGCGGTCGCCATGCAATCGGACATCATATATCCGGTCGGCTGGACCACACTGGGGGGATATCTCGATACGCTTGCCGGCAGGGGGATCTCGACGAATATCGCCTCGTTTATCGGTGCCGGAACAGTGCGTGCGAATGTCCTCCGGTACGCAAAACGCCCGCCGACGGAAGAAGAACTCCGGAAGATGAAGGCGCTCGTGCGGCAAGGGATGGAGGAAGGCGCGCTCGGCCTCACCTGCGCGCTTCTGTATGTTCCCGACGTCTACATGTCCACCGCGGAGCTCACGTCGCTGGCAGCGGTGTCGTCGGAGTACGGCGGCAGGTTCACCGCGCATATCAGGAGCGAGGGGAAACATCTTGCCGGGGCTGTCGGCGAGATGATCACCATAGCCCGTGACGCGCATACCGGAGTCGAGATCTATCATCTCAAGGCGAGTGGGAAGGATTCCTGGCCCCTCCTCGATCCCGTCCTCGACCGGATCGAAGCGGCCCGCGCGGAAGGTGTGGACATCACGGCAAACATGTATACATACACGGCAGCCGCCACGGGACTCGATGCCGCCATGCCCCCCTGGGTACAGGAGGGAGGATACAATGCGTGGGCGGGACGATTGAAAGACCCGGTGATCCGTGATCGGCTGAAGAAGGAGATGACGACGCCGTCTGATGCGTGGGAGAGCCTCTACATGGAGGCAGGCGCCCCGGAGAATATCCTCCTTGTCGCATTCAAGAATGAGAAGCTCAAACCGCTGACCGGAAAGACGCTTGCGGAGGTGGCGGCAATGCGCAAGACCTCCCCCGTGGAAACGATGATGGACCTTGTCGTCGAAGACGGCACGAGGGTCGGGACGATCTACTTCCTCATGTCGGAAGAGAATGTGCAGAAACAGATTCGGCGGCCGTGGATCAGCTTCGGCTCCGACGAGGGGTCATACGCTCCGGAAGGAGTATTCCTGAAATCCAATCCGCATCCCCGGGCGTATGGCAACTTTGCGCGGCTTCTCGGGAAATATGCAAGGGATGAAAAGCTTCTCTCGCTGGCCGAAGCGGTCCGGCGGCTGACATCCCTCCCGGCGGCGAATCTGAAACTCCCGAAACGGGGATATCTTCGCCCCGGCTATTTCGCGGACCTGGTCGTCTTCGATCCCGATTCGACAAGAGACCATGCAACGTACTCCAACCCCCATCAGTATTCAACAGGCGTCGTCGATGTTTTCGTCAACGGCGTCCAGGTTCTGAAAAGCGGCGAGCATACCGGTGCAAAGCCGGGCAGGGTGGTCCGCGGCCCCGGGTGGAAACCTCGTCGTTGACGGAGCTAGGTTTTCGCCCCGCTCTCCTGTGGCTGCGCCACGACGAGTAACCCGAGTGCGCCGAGGTCGCTGAAAAGGAGGGGAGCGAACACGGGAGCGAACGCCAGAATCCGCTCCAGGCTCATCTGCCCGGTTCCCGCCAGGTCTGCCGAAAGATGAAAACCGAACCCGAGAATCCCCACGAGCACCGCTCCGATCATTGTCCAGAAGTACACAAGTTCGTCCCCGCGCGACCACGTTTTTGAGATCGCGACGGTCATGACGACCGTCGCAATTGCGCCGTTGCGAAGTGTCTTCGGAATTTCCTTCGGCATGGGGGGCCCTTGCTCTAGCGGTTCTGCATCGCTCCAATGCGCATACGAACATGCCGTCGTTTCGCTATAAGTGCCGGCGGAAGAAGGACGCTGAACTCCGACCCTCTCCCGACTTCACTTGTCACGGTAATCACGGCTCCGTGATCCTGAACGATCCTGTTCACAATCGCCAGCCCCAGTCCTGTGCTCGACTCTCCGCCCGTCGTCCTGACGCTGATCCGCTGAAACGGCTTGAACAGCGTTTCAACTTCGGAAGCAGGGATGCCCTGTCCCTGGTCCTTCACGCGAAGGGAGACTCCATCCTCTGCCAGCGTGAGCGACACAAACGTTGTCGTGTTCGGATGTGAAAACTTGATTGCATTCGAGACCAGATTGTTGAGCACTTGCTCCATTTTCGGGCCATCAATCCAAAGGTCCGGGATCGCCCCGTCATGAGTGAACTCCAGGGTGATATGTTTGTGTCCCGCTATCACGGCCTGCGGCCCGAGGCTGTGCGTCACAAGCTCGACGAGGTCGGTGGCCCGGGGATCGAGCGGGAGGTCTCCGGTCTCAAGTGTGGAAAAAGTCACCAGGTCATTGATCATTCGGAGCATTGAATCGCTTGAGTCGTAGATGACCTTCACAAATGTCTGCTGTTCCGGTGTCAACGTGCCGGCCGCATCTTCTATCAGGAATTCGCTGCACGACTTGAGCTTGCCGATAGGGCCGCGGATCTGACGTGCGGCCATGCCGAGAAGCCGGTTTTGGGCCCTGCTCGTGTTCAACTGCTCGAAATCCTTCTTTATAATCTCCACACCATTTCCTGTATATCTGGCCGCTTTCAGGGGCGTGCTTAAGTCGCTCGAGAAGAAGCGAAAATTGAAGCGGAGTATACCTAACCTGACAACAATCTACAGAGAGGGGAAAGGGAAGACAATCGTCCAAAGGGATGACAAAGGAGTTAGCCCGAATTCGCCGAAACGAGGGTGGAAGTAAGCCGGAGCCCCTGTCCGGGAGGGAGGCGCGTTGTCGCACCCCCGAACCTCCCGGATCGCGTCAGGGAGTGACCGGGACCCCGTAGTATTTCTTCTGAAAGCGGAGGGCGACGTTCACGAGGCTGATCAGGACGGGGACCTCGACGAGGGGCCCGATCACGGTCGCAAACGCCTCTCCGGAGTTGATCCCGAAGACCGCCACGGCGACCGCGATCGCGAGCTCGAAATTGTTGCTGGCGGCGGTGAACGAGAGGGTGGCCGTCTTTGAATAGTCCGCCCCGAGCTTCCTGCCGAGGTAAAATGACACGAAGAACATGATGACGAAATAGAGCGTCAGCGGAATCGCGATCCGCACGACGTCCAGTGGTATCCGGACAATATATTCTCCCTTCAGCGAGAACATGACCAGGATCGTAAAGAGCAGCGCGATCAGAGTCACGGGACTGATCCGGGGAATGAACTTCCGCTCGTACCACTCCTTCCCCTTCAGGCGGAGGAGCGAGAACCGCGAGATGATGCCGGCGAGAAACGGGATCCCGAGGTAGACGAACACGCTCTGCGCTATCTGCCCTATGGTGATGTCGACTTTGAACGACTGGAGTCCGAGCCACCCGGGGATGACCGTCAGGAAAACGTAGGCATACAGCGAAAAGAAGAGGACCTGGAACACCGAATTGAAGGCAACGAGTCCCGCCGCATACTCCGTATCTCCTTTTGCCAGCTCGTTCCACACGATGACCATTGCGATGCACCGTGCCAGTCCCATGATGATAAGCCCCGCCATATAGGCGGGGTGATCCGGGAGAAGGAGTATCGCCAGCAGGAACATCAATACAGGCCCGACGATCCAGTTCTGAACGAGCGAGAGCCCGAGTATCTTTGTATTCCTGAATACGTCCCCCAGCTCCTCGTACTTCACCTTTGCGAGCGGGGGGTACATCATCAGAATCAGTCCGATCGCGATCGGGATATTCGTCGTTCCGGATTGAAACTGCCCCCAGAAGCCGACGATCCCCGGGGCGGACCAGCCCCAGAGTACTCCGGCGGCCATCGCGGTAAAAATCCAGAGCGTCAGATACCGGTCAAGGAATGAGAGTCTGCGACTGAGGGTGGACATCCGGTTACTTCCCTTTCATGTCGGGGAGAAGTTCCAGCCGGTAGAAAGCCTCAAACCGCTTGTGGATTTGATCCCGCACCCTGCGGAATTCAGCCAGTATCTGCTCGTCGGTCCCCGTGGTGAACGAGGGGTCGTAAAACCCCATATGGAGCCTCCGGCGCACATTTCCGGAAAAGACCGGACAGGTCTCTTTCGCGTCGTCGCATACCGTGATCACATAGTCGAACGGTTGCTTGAGGTACTGCTTGACGTTTTTCGGGGACGCCTTGCTGATGTCGATTCCCGCCTCCTTCATCACTTCGATCGCCTTTGGCTGGACATACCTGGCGGGATACGTCCCCGCGGAGTGGACATCGATATCCCTGTCGAACGACGCAAGAAATCCTGCGGCCATCTGGCTCCTGCAGGAATTGCCGGTGCAGAGTATGAGGATGCGCATCAGAGTACAAGCTCCATGCAGAGTGCCGATTCCGGGCAGGCGCCCTTGAATTCGGCGGATTGTTGGAGAGCCCCCGTGATCGTGTGTCGCCCCGTTTTTCGGAACCCCCGTGCGGCAAAATAAGCCTCGGCGGTCGTTGTCAGAAGTATGAGCCGCCTGATCCCGAGCGAGCGCGCTTCATCGACCAGACGGAGATACAGGTTCTTTCCGATCCCTTTCGACCTGTGTGGTTCACGCACGGCGAGGGAGCGCAGGAGGCCCTCCTCGCCGTACTGTTCAAGACCGACCACCCCCGCGAGCGATCCCCCCACCCGGGCAACGAAAAAGTGTTCCAGGTGTGCACTCGCTCCTTCGATCGGGAGCCCGGACCCCCTCAGGAGCTCCTCGATCTCCCCGATGTCCCCGGGGCGCGCCCTCTCTATCACCGGAGCGTTCATCTGGTTCCGCTCACGGTGATGCTGTGCAGACCGAACCGGACCGTCGCATCAAGCGCATACGGTTTGTCCGAAACCACGGCAACGTCCCTGAAACCGGTTGCCCGCGCGATGCCAAGGTACTCCTCGCGGTCTAGCGCCCCGGCGACGCATCCGGCCCATTCCGCCAGGTCTTTCCGGACCTCCTCGGGGATCTGGCCGACGGAGACGATGTCCGAGACGGTGAATTTTCCTCCCGGCTTCATGACCCTGTACATCTCGGCGAACGCTCGTGCTTTGTCCGGGACGAGGTTGATGACGCAGTTGCTGATGATCCGGTCGACGGACCCGGGTGCTACCGGCAGGTTTTCGATCTCCCCGAGCCGGAACTCGGTGTTCGCAGCCTTCAGCTTTGCCTTGTTCGATTCGGCGCGCTTGATCATCTCCTCCGTCATGTCCACGCCGATCACCCTGCCGCTCCGCCCGACCTTCTTCGCGGCCAGGAAGACGTCGATGCCCGCTCCGGAGCCCAGGTCCAGGACCGTCATCCCCTCTTCCAGGTCGGCGAACGCAGTCGGCGTGCCGCACCCGAGCCCCAGGTCTGCGCTTTCGCGGACTTCTGCGTCGACGTCAGAATAGAGGTCGTTCATCGTAATGGTCCCCGCGATGCCGGCGTCGGTGCCGCACCCGCATGTCGGACCACAGCAAGACCCGGATTTCCTGGCAATCTCGCCGTACTTTTCCTTTACCGCCGATTTGATCTCGATGTCAGACATTGTTGGCTCCTTCAGTTTTTATTCGTCATTGCGAGCGGAGCGAAGCAATCTCGCTCTCGGCCAGCATTGGTTTCACCACAGAGTACGTTGTGCAGCATCCCTTTCTGATCCTGCTTGCGAGCCTCTCCGCATCCTTGCGCGCGACTGCGTCAGAACGGAGAATGTCCGCGAGGAAATCCAGCACCTTCCTGTGCCCATCATTCCGGGGCTTCGCGATCGAATAAAGCATCCAGAGTCCCTTCTTCCTGTCGTCAACGAGACCCGCCTTCCTCAGGTACGCCAGGTGCCTGGAAACCTTCGTCTGCGTAAAACCCATGACCTCCTCGATGTCGCAGACACACAGTTCGCCTGAATAGAAAAGCAAATTGATGATCCGGAGGCGCGAATCATCTGAAAGGGCTTTAAAAACGGGCGCGAAAGACTTCATGGCATGGTCCCTGGAAACTATATTCGTCTATACGAATATACTCCGGGAATGTTTCAGAGTCAAGTGAAGGACTAGTCCCTCTTTCATCCTTTTGGTTGATTCATGCGGGCGCCCCGCTTGCTATTCTTCATCAATATCAATGAGGTGAGTGCATGGAACCAAATCAGGTGGTCGTTGGCGAGTATGACAACGAGATAGACGCTGAAATCGCAAAAGGACATCTCGAGGCCTCGGGCATTGAAGCGTCCATCATCAAAGACGATGGGGGCGGGATGTTTCCGTCGCTGCAGAATGTGGACGGCGTGCAACTGCTTGTGGCGGAAGCGGAGGGAGAGGAAGCCAGGAAAATACTTCAGGCATGAGGGTCAATGTCTCGCTGCAACAGTCTTGCTGGCCGACCGCCACACCAAGGGGAACCGATGAATGACGATCCGCAGGATCACCACCTGAAGGGAGACTCAGGCAACGACGGTCTTCAAAAGGACCATCGACCTTACTGGAAACATGCGCATCAGGATTGGCGTGTCTGGGTCGCGGTGTTTGTGATGATTGCAGGCATGGCGATCTATGTGATGAGCGATGATTTTGCGTTCCTGCCTCGCAGCCGGCCTCAGCCGCCGGTATCAGGCGCCCAGTCGGCTCGCTGATACTCCCGAGATTTCGCTCTCCCGGCATGGAGTTATGCCCGATCCGCCTGCAGATCTTCACCCCGGGTGTTTCCTCATTTACCTCGCCGCTGTCCCAGGGCGGTGTATCCAGTTTAAAACGCCGCTTCGGGAAATAGCATTTTCGGCCTGGCGTTTGGTTGGCGATGTCATGCGGTTTCGTATTGTTGATGGGTTCAGTATTCCCATCAGCTGCGGAGGAAACGTGATATTTGGGATTTTCTGCGGGAGCTTCCCGGGGTGTGTGAAAAGAGCGGGGTGTGCTATATGTTGGCGAGAACCTTTTCCAAGCGCTGCTTCACATCTGCAGCGATGGCTTGAAGTGCTTTTTTGCCGACCAGCGGAACCATCGTCACCGGGTCGAATGCCCCGACGACTGTCTTCCCCTCCTTTTCATACACGATGACGTTGCAGGGGAGGAGCAGGCCGATGTTCATGTCAACCTCGAGTGCCCCGTGCGCAAGCGGCGGGTTGCATGC
>Ga0182019_10001894_pt1 | contig 10669 bp, 10 predicted proteins | sample 812E2MmetaG_FD_120483 | JGI IMG/M metagenome (GOLD analysis project Ga0182019, IMG submission 120483) | Permafrost microbial communities from Stordalen Mire, Sweden - 812E2M metaG | ecosystem: Environmental > Terrestrial > Soil > Wetlands > Permafrost | place: Sweden: Stordalen | collected...
ATTTATATTTGAAATCAGGTATTAATCATAAAATGATTCCTATGAAAGGAAGATCACTCAACCGCAGGAAATTCTTCATGCTTCTTGGTGCAGGAGGAGCTGCTTTCGCTGTAAAGCCAATTTTCGGATTGGCATCAGATAATTTTCAGGTTAAAGAAAAACCATCCACAAATATTGCAGATGCAGCAAAAAACCCAAGGACAGCTGCATCGATGCCGGGTAAATACCCCGGTAAAGTGGTGCTCGTCAAAAATGAAAAGAGCGTCATGAATGATGAACCGGTAGAAGTTGTCGCTTACCTGATGCTTCAGAGTGCAATGACAGAGCTTACCGGGCAGAAGAACCTTAAGAAGGCCTGGAGAACATTCGTATCTCCTGGCGAAAAAATAGGTCTGAAAGTTAATCCGGTTGCCGGAAAAACCCTTTCAACAAGCCATGCAATTGTAAAATCAGTAATTAAGCAGCTTACTGAAAGCGGAATAAAACTAAGTGACATAATTATCTGGGATAGGCGTGATATGGACCTTGCTGAAGCCGGATTCACTTCAGAAAATTATCCCGGGATTAAAATCATGGGAACAGAGCTGAAAGATGCAGCAGGATCATTTTATGATAAGGATGGCAAGCTGTATGGTGAAAGGAATATCGACAAGGAGTGGTTTTACTGGGCCAATGTGGAAGGAGAATATGACAGTGAGACAATGCCTTACATGATAAATGGGGGAAAATATTCGTATTTTTCAAAGATTGCCACACAGGTGATAGATAAGATAATAAACATTCCCATCCTGAAAAATGCGGGCGGCTCAATTACAAATGCTATGAAAAACCTTGCATTTGGTGTCATTTCCAACACCGGAAGGTTGCATACTTCGCTTTGGAACGACACCTGTGCAGAGGTCTGTGCATTTGCTCCTGTCCGTGATAAAGTGGTTCTGAACATAACCGACGGATTAAGGGGTTGCTTTAACGGCGGTCCTGGTGCAGACCCTCAGTTTATTTGCAATTACAATACAATTCTGGCAGGTTCTGATCCGGTTGCAATGGACAGGATCGCATACGATATTATTGCTGCAAAAAGGATTGCCGAGGGAATACAGAAAACTTCCAACCCTTCCTCGTTAACCTTCCTTAAAATGTCATCCGATCTCGGTCTTGGAATCTCAGATATAGAAAACATTAATCTAAAAAAGATCGACCTTACTTGAAATCAAAACTAACACACTTATCCCTTATTCTCTCCTGAGATTGGGTTTTTGAGGATATGCAACCAGCAACAACCATTGTTATTTATGAATAAATTTTTCACCCTGATAATTTTTATTTCATCCCTGGCAGCTCAGGCGCAGGTTCCTGAAGGATTCCCTGTAATCGGCAAAGGCGATATCCCGGAGGCAAAATTCAAACCATCCAGGCAATTCACTGGCGAGTCGTTGTTCGGCTATATGGACGGAGGTGCCGACCTTTACCTTGAATATGGAGTTAAATCAGCAGTAATAACAGAACTTGATATAAAAGATGGCCATTATAAATGCGAAGTCTTTAAAATGAATGGCTCTGATGAGGCATTCGGTATTTTTTCAGTTTCAAAATACAGATGCAACAGTATGCCTCCGGTATCGGCATTTACCTGTCAGACAAAATACCAGCTCCAGATTTGCAAGGGTAATTATTATATAAGTATAATAAACAAGTCAGGCACCAGTGAAGATTCAGTAAATTCATTAAGTATTGCAGATATACTTGCGTCACAAATAACCGAACCTTGTGCCGGCTTGTCTGATTTTCTTCCCGGTGCAGATTCGGCTGAAATAAAAAGTCATGCTGTCCTTGTTATGGGAAAGCTCGGCCTCATGAACGGTGCACAGGATTTGGAAGACTATTTTAAGGATATTACCGATTATACGGCTGTTATACTGCCGCAAAATGATCATATTATTATCTCTGTCAGGTTCGTAAATAAGGAAGCCCAGGATAAATTCACAGCATTGCATAACTGGGATCCAGCAAAATTATCAGAGACGGGAACTGTCACTGATGGAGATACTTCCGTGAGAATCCTTACAGGTAACCATCTCTATATCAGAACAAGTAATTCAGAAGTCTCTTCACATTGAAATTAACCGGTGAATTATTATAATTTTGCCTTTAATTATAATTGAAAACAGATATGGAATTATTTAAGTCTGTGACTATCCAATCGCAGCCTGTAAAAGCTGATGAAAGGCATGCAGAGAAGGTAAAATGCCTTATTATAGGTTCAGGACCTGCAGGATATACTGCAGCAATTTACGCCTCGAGAGCAAATTTAAAGCCTGTGCTCTATACTGGTCTGCAAATGGGAGGTCAGCTAACCCTCACTACCGAAGTGGATAATTTTCCCGGTTACCCGGAAGGTATTACAGGTCCCGAAATGATGGAAGACTTCAAAAAGCAGGCTGAAAGATTCGGTGCTGATATCCGTTTTGGCATTGCAACTGATGCTGATTTCTCAGGCCTGACACGCAAAGTTGTGATCGACGAAAACAAAGTTATTGAAGCTGAGGTGGTTATCATTGCCACAGGGGCGACTGCAAAATACCTTGGCATTGAGGCTGAAAAGAAATATGCGGGACAGGGAGTATCTGCCTGCGCTACATGCGATGGATTCTTTTACAGGAAGAAAGATGTTGCAGTTGTCGGAGGCGGAGATACTGCAGCTGAAGAAGCTACTTACCTTGCAGGATTATGCAATAAAGTGTATCTTATTGTTAGAAGGAATGTTCTGAGAGCTTCAAAAATCATGCAGGATAAAGTATTAAGAACTACGAACATAGAAATCCTATGGGAACATCAGCCAGTTGACCTTTTTGGTGATAACGGAGTTGAGGGAGCCTTACTGGTAAAGAAAAAAGGAACCCCGCAGGAAGAGATGGTAAAATTAAAAATTGACGGATTCTTCCTGGCAATCGGACATACACCGAATTCAGATGTCTTTAAAAAGTTCATCGAGACAGATGAAACCGGATATATTAAAACAGTTCCCGGAACTACTAATACAAATGTTCCGGGTGTATTTGCCGCCGGCGATATTCAGGATCCTCGATACAGGCAGGCTATTACGGCTGCAGCATCAGGATGTATGGCAGCAGTCGATGCAGAAAGGTATTTATCAGAGGTAAAATGATATTTTAAAATTGTTTCAACAAATTACAGGAGGAGAAGGATGAAGACTTTTAAAAAGACCTTTAAGATCAATGCTGAACCATCTGATGTATATTCTGCACTTACCAATCCAAATACTATTGAACTTTGGTCAGGATATCCTGCAGTTATGCAGGAAGAACCCGGGACAGAGTTTTCCCTGTGGGAAGGAGATATCACCGGCAGGAACCTGGAATTTGTCCATGATAAAAAGGTCGTCCAGGAATGGTACTTTGACGAACAACCCGATAAATCTATTGTAACAATAACTATTCAGCCTGACAAGGAGGATTCATTGGTCACTGTAGATCATACAAATATTCCCGATGAAGATTTTACCAGTATTGCGGAAGGATGGCGTGAGTATTATATCGGAGCCATAATCAGCTTCTTCAATCCTAATTTTTAATATTGCAGAATTGGAATATTTAACGGGCTTCGCCGTTTGAAAATATCCCGTAAAGATCTTCGGTACATGCATAAATAAGTGTACTAATGCCTTTAAAGGATTGAGTATGGGCGTGTTCCTGCACCCTTTCATCCCAGGAGGGAATCCAGGAAAGAATATAGTTTTTGATAAACCTGCAGATCTCTTTTTTCATCTCGCAGCAGCAGGGTTCATCATCAAGCAACAAGTATTTCTCGACAAGTTTTGCAAGAAAAAGAAGCTCTATGCCAAGGTGATCAGCAGGTTTCCCGGGTTTTATAAGGTGCCAGCCGTATAAATTATAAAACTCCGTCACCTCAATGTCAACAGGTTCAACATTATTTCTTCCAACAAGATAAATTGAGGCTCGGGCAGGTGCAAGCGCCAAAACTCTCTCGTCAAAGAGATTGAAATAATCGTCGGCCAGCATTTGCCTGCATTTCTCCTTATCTTCGAACGAGTCCCTCAGGAGTGAAGCGGCTTTTAAAAACCGTGGATTTAAGCTTGAAACGGGAAGCTTTTTAAGAGTTCCATTAGTCCAGAAATCAACAACACACTCATTAGTGGGCTCACTCATTATCATGCTCCCGGCAAAATAAAGAAGCAGATTATATCCTTTTAGAATATTATTGTGATTATGTTCCATAATAGTCATATTACCACACCCTAGAATAAATTAACCGTTATTTGGTGAGGCAATGCATAGTCATATAACGAACGACAAAAGGATTTGTTCGAAATAAAAAAGGCTCTCATGGTGAGAGCCCGTTAATATTGAAGTATTTTATTTTTACTTGGTAAAATCCGCCATCTCATCAGGGTATTCGTTATTGTCGATTTTCCTTTTTATCTCCTTGAAGGCTTTTACTGTATAATCCACGTCATCGAGTGAATGGGCAGCAGTTGGGATGAGTCGCAGCATTACAACATCCTTTGGAACTACAGGGTAAATAACCACAGAACAAAAAACATTATAATGTTCCCTGAGATCATAGATCAGCTGAGTTGACCGGGTGACTCCGCCCTTCATGAACACCGGAGTTACCGGCGATTCTGTATTGCCAAGGTTAAGCCCGGCATCCTTCAGCCCTTTCTGCAGGGCTCTAACATTTGTCCATAGTTTTTCACGGTATTCCGGATGTGCCTGAATAATCTCAAGGCGCTTTATAGCACCAAGTGTCATTGCCATCGGCAGGGATTTGGCATATATCTGCGACCTCAGGTTGTACCTGAGATAAGAAATGACTTCCCTGGTACTTGCGACAAAACCTCCTATACCTGCCATTGATTTGGCGAATGTGGCAAAGTAAACATCAATAAGGTCCTGAACACCAAAATGTTCACCGGTTCCACGGCCGTTTGCACCCATTGTTCCAAAGCCATGTGCATCATCGACAAGAAAACGGAAATTGTATTTCTTTTTAAGTGCAGTTATCTTGTCAAGTTTGCCAAGATCGCCTGCCATTCCAAAAACTCCCTCGGTGATCACAAGGATACCGCCGCCGGTTTCTTCAGTGAGTTTTGTTGCGCGCTGAAGCTGTTTTTCGCAACTTTCAATGTCATTATGATGAAATGCAAATCTTTTTCCGATATGAAGCCTCAATCCATCCATAATGCATGCATGTGATTCTGAATCATAAACGATTACATCATGCCTGTTGACCAGGGCGTCGATAATGGAGACCATTCCCTGATAACCGAAATTAAGAAGGTATGCATCTTCCTTGTGTTCAAAATCGGCAGCCATCTTCTCGAATCTCTCATGGTTAGTGCTATGGCCCGACATCATCCGGGCACCCATAGGGTATGCAAGTCCGTATTCACCGGTGTATTTTGCATCGGTTTTTCTTATTTCAGGATTATTAGCCAGTCCCAGGTAATTATTCAGGCTCCATACAAGAACTTCTTTCCCTCTGAATCTCATTTTTGGACCTATTTCTCCTTCGAGCTTGGGGAAGGCAAAGTACCCATGAGCCATATCTGAATACTGCCCAAGTGCACCTTTATTTGATTTAATTTTATCGAAAATATCCATACTTCGTTTTATAAAATTTTTCACAAAAGTATAGAATAGAAGTTTCCATGTTATACCTATTTATACCTAATTTAGCTTCTGTTTCAGATGTATTGCCCCCTTTCATTTTCCCCCAAGGAGAGGTCCTGGCGTTAAGAAACAGCCAGAAGGGCAATTTTAGCGAAGGAGTTGGAATGTCGAAAGAGGCCTTATATAGGGTGGGAAGAGAGTTATTCTTTTCCTGGCAGATAGCGAAAGAATAAATGGATAATATTTACGTTTATATCTCTGATATGAAAATTTTATTGTAATTTTGCGCAACATTTTTTATGAGGCCAAGGACATATATATTATTGCTGGCATTAATGCTGGTTACTTCCTGCGGTGAGTATCAGAAGATACTGAAGAGTACGGACTATGATATGAAAAAAGCCAAAGCTAAGGAATACTTCGATGCAGGCAAGTATGTTAAGTCGAGCGAGCTCCTTGAGCAGATCATTCCCCGTTACAGGGCGACTGAAGAGGCTGAGGATCTTATCTGGATGAATGGTCAAGGCTATTATGGCATGAAGCAATACGATTTGGCAGGCACAGTGTACAAATCTTACATTGATCAGTACGGTTACGGGAAATATATTGAAGAAGCATATTATATGTCGGCCATGTGTGATTATAATAGTTCACCACGCGCGGAACTTGATCAGGATAATACTAAAAAGGCAATAGAAGGCTTTACTATTTTTATTTCGAGGTATCCGAACAGTTCAAGAACTGAAGAGTGTAAAAAACTGCTTGATGATCTTCACGAAAGGCTTGTTGAGAAATCATATATCAGTGCGAAGCTCTATTATGATATGAATCAGTATAAGGCAGCCGTAGTTGCCCTGTCAAATTCCCTTAAAGAGTTTGCAGAAACAAAATATCGCGAGGAAATGATGTACCTCAAGCTTAGTTCTCTTTACCTTTATGCCGAGAAAAGTTTGCCCGTAAAGCAGAAGGAGAGGTATCAGGCTGCTCTCGATGATTATTATTCCTTTATGGAAGAATTTCCAAAGAGCAAATACGCGAAAGATGTTAAAAAAATATACCAGGCAACAGCTAAACAGTTAAAAATTCAGACTCCTGGAAATGAAGCTAATATTCAATAAATAATTATGGATTACAGAAAATCAGCAGCTCCGGTAACGACAATTACACGTAACCTTGACCTTATGACCAGGGGCACGGGAAATATTTATGAAACAGTAATTATTGTTTCAAGGAGAGCCAACCAGATCTCTGTTGAAATGAAGCAGGAACTGAACAAGAAGCTTGAAGAGTTTGCTTCATACAGCGACAATCTCGAGGAGGTTTTTGAAAACCGTGAACAGATAGAGATATCTAAATACTATGAGAGACTTCCAAAGCCGACCCTGATTGCATTGCAGGAACTGGAGGAAGGTAAGATTTTTTACAGGAACCCTGAAAATCAGAACAGGCCAAAATAAAAACCAGCCTGAAAATGCTGAAAGGCAAAAATATACTTGTGGGTGTGACCGGGGGTATTGCAGCCTATAAAACTGCAACTATCATCCGGTTGCTTGTTAAAGAAGGAGCTGTGGTAAAAGTAGTAATGAGCGCCCATGCCAGGGAATTTATTACCCCTCTCACCCTTTCAACTTTATCGAAAAATCCTGTCCTTACAGAGTTTTATAATCAGGAGAATGGCGATTGGAACAGTCATGTCGACCTCGGATTATGGGCCAACCTCTATCTGATTGCTCCTGCAACTGCAAATTCAATCGCAAAGATGGCAGGCGGAATAGCCGATAACCTGCTGTTGACAGCTTATCTTTCGGCAAAATGCCCGGTAATGATTGCTCCTTCAATGGATACCGATATGCTAAACCATCCTGCTACAAAAATCAATATTGAGACTCTGAAAGCGTTTGGAAATATAATAATTGAGCCTGCCAGCGGCGAACTGGCAAGCGGTCTGACAGGAAAAGGAAGGATGGCCGAACCCGAAGATATAGTAAGGGAAATTGTAAATTTCCTGTCAAAAAAAAAAATCAAAAAACCGCTGAACGGTAAACGGCTCCTTATAAATGCAGGACCTACCCGCGAACCAATAGACCCTGTTCGTTTTATCAGTAACTATTCTTCAGGAAGAATGGGTATTGCTATTGCTGATGCTGCTGCTGATTATGGTGCAGATGTCGAGCTGATACTTGGTCCGGTAAATATAATTCCGGAAAACAAATCTGTAAAGATCACACGCGTAACTACTGCAGCATCAATGGCCTCAGAATGCATTAATCGGTTCCCGGAATGTGATATTGCCATCCTCTCGGCTGCAGTAGCTGATTATACGGCGGTAAAGGTTGAAAAGGAAAAAATGAAAAAGGGCATTGATTCAATTACTCTTAAGCTTAAACCTACCGCTGATATTGCAGCAATACTTGGAAGAAGTAAAAAGGCATCGCAGTTTATCGCTGGTTTTGCCCTCGAAACTAATAATGAAATTAAAAATGCCACGGCAAAGCTTAATAGAAAAAACCTGGATCTTATTGTTTTGAATTCATTGAAGGAGCCTGGCGCAGGTTTTGAACATTCTACAAACAAAATAACCATTATTGACAAGTACAATAATATTGATAAATTTGAGTTGAAATCCAAAGAAGAAGCTGCCAGGGATATTCTCGACAAAATTATTTCAATGATCAAATAATTTATACGGATGGTAAAAGTCAACCTCCTTAAAAATATTGCGCTGTCAGTCCTTTTGCTGATCCCTGGAGTTGCATTTTCACAGGAGCTATACTGCAATGTTCAGATCTCGTCCCAGAAGATACAGGGATCGAACCGTGAAGTCTTTGATAACATGCAGAAAGACATTTATGAGTTCATGAATAATACGGTCTGGACTAACCATGTATTCACTTATGCTGAAAGGGTAGAATGTTCTATTCTAATTAATCTTACAGACCAGTTATCGGCAGATGAATTCTCGGGAACCATTACGATACAGCTTAAAAGACCCGTTTATAATACTACCTATAACTCAACGGTATTAAATTTCATTGATAACAGCTTCAGATTCAGTTATGTTGAATTTCAACCCCTTGAATTTGATCCTACCACATACCGATCGAGCCTTGTGTCTGTTCTTGCCTATTATACTTATATGATTCTTGGCTTTGATGCCGACACATTTTCCCCTGAAGGAGGAACAGAGTATTTTCAGATGGCTGAGAAGATAGTCTCAAATGCCCAGAATGCACCCGAACCCGGATGGAAGCCTTACGACGGATCAAGGAACAGGAACAGGTACTGGCTGGTCAAAAACGCACTCGATAAGGAATATGAAGGAGTCAGACAGTTTCTTTATGAATACTATATTAACGGGCTCGATAAGATGGAATCAAAAATATCTGAGGCCAGGATCAGTATCGTGGAAAGCCTGAAGCTTATCCAGGATGTTTACAGGAAAAAACCCGACCCGTTCATGTATATTGTTGAGATTATTATGGATGCCAAGTCTGATGAAATTGTTAATATTTTCACAGAATCATTTCCTGAAGAAAAAAGCAGGGTTGTACAGATACTTACCGAAATAGATCCTTCGAAAAAGACAACGTACGAAAAGATCATTTCGGCAAATTGACCTAATTTCAGTTTATGCTGGTAAAACTTTACGTTCAAAATTATGCACTTATTAAAGATCTGGACGTTGAACTTGAAGACGGACTGACAATTATTACAGGTGAGACTGGCGCAGGAAAATCTATTCTCCTCGGCGCCCTTTCACTGATCCTTGGAAGCAGAGCCGATTCGTCAGTGCTGCTGGAGAAGAATGAGAAATGCGTGGTGGAGGGAACATTCAGGATCGGCGAATATGACCTCTCTGATTTCTTTACAGCTAATGAACTCGACTACGAGCCCGTTACCATCATGAGGAGGGAAATAAACCCTGCAGGCAAATCAAGAGCCTTTATAAATGACACACCTGTTACCATAAACCTTCTCAGGGAGTTGGGAGACCACCTTATTGATATCCATTCCCAGCACCAGACTCTGATGCTTCATGATAATTCCTTCCAACTGAATGTCATTGATTCTTTTGCAGGCACCTCAAAGCTGATAGATGAATACAAGCTTGTTTATAATAATTACCGGTCTCTGTCGGGGGAGTTTAGTGAGTTAAAGGAAAAGGCTGACCGGAACAAGGCAGATCTTGAATATTTCCAGTTCCAGCTTACTCAGCTCGAGGAAGCTAAGCTCAGGGAAGGTGAACAGGAGGAGCTTGAGAAGGAACAGGAACTGCTTAGCCATGCCGGGGAAATCAAACTCGGACTGAGCAATGCTTCAAACCTTCTTTCTTCAGATAGTGCATCAGTCCTGTTGTTATTACGTGAAGCGAAATCAGCTCTTTTAAAAATATCAGAATTCCTCCCAAACGGTGATGAGATCCTTCGCAGAAGCGAGTCTTCGTTTATTGAGCTTAATGATCTGGCTGGTGAAATTGAAAAGATGATGGCCACAATCGATGCCGATCCGAATCGTCTTGCCCTGGTAAATGACAGGCTCGATTCTCTTTACTCATTGATCCAGAAGCATCGCGTGAAGGGACTTGACGAACTGATTGTAAAAAGGGAAGAAATTCGGAAGCAGGTAAAATCAATCGAAACAAGCGATGAACGGATGGTTGAGGTTGAATCTGCGCTGAAGAAAGAGACATCAGCACTTAAAAGCCTTTCTGACGGAATTTCAATAAGAAGGAATAACATTCTTGACGATGTTGAAAAGAAAATTACTGATCTGCTGAAGCAGCTCGGAATGCCCAATGCGAGATTCCGCGTTTCTTTGACAAAGCTCCATGATTTTACTGCCACAGGCACTGATCATGCTGACTTTCTCTTTTCTGCAAACAAACAGGTTGAACCAGAAAACCTTGCTAAGATTGCATCCGGAGGTGAATTATCGAGAGTGATGCTCAGCCTTAAGTCGCTGCTTACAAAAAACAACAACCTGCCGACAATTATTTTTGATGAGATCGATTCGGG
>Ga0182019_10001895_pt1 | contig 10661 bp, 8 predicted proteins | sample 812E2MmetaG_FD_120483 | JGI IMG/M metagenome (GOLD analysis project Ga0182019, IMG submission 120483) | Permafrost microbial communities from Stordalen Mire, Sweden - 812E2M metaG | ecosystem: Environmental > Terrestrial > Soil > Wetlands > Permafrost | place: Sweden: Stordalen | collected...
CTCTTCAACGGACTGATCGGGAGAAAGATAAAAAACGAGGGGATCGTCGCCGCCGTGGGCTGCGCCGCGGTGGGGGCGGGATTTGTTGTCGCCTGCATCGGATTCTTCCGGATGCTCGGCCTCCCGCCGGAACAGCGGACGCTGACGCTTGACCTCTTCCCCTGGATCGTCGCCGGAGGGTTCCGGGCCGACGTCGCACTCCAGCTGGACCAGCTTTCCGTCGTCATGATGCTCATAGTGACCGGCGTGGGATTCCTGATCCATGTCTATTCGGCCGGCTACATGCACGGTGATCCCGGGTTCTGGCGGTTTTTTGCCTATCTCAACCTGTTCATCTTCTCGATGCTCACGCTGATACTCGCGGACAATTTCCTCCTGATGTTCCTGGGCTGGGAGGGGGTCGGACTCTGCTCGTACCTCCTGATCGGGTTCTGGTATGACCGGAAATTCGAAAAAGGGACGACGGGCGACGCGGCGAAGAAAGCGTTCATCGTCAACCGGATCGGCGACTTCGGATTCCTGACCGGCATCTTCCTGATCTACGTGACATTCGGTTCGCTCAGATTTCAGACCGTCTTCACGCAGGCGGCCGCCATGACCGTGGGGACGCCGGTGCTCCTCTGGATCACGCTCGCGCTCTTTGTGGGCGCCACGGGGAAGTCCGCCCAAATCCCCCTCTTCGTGTGGCTCCCGGACGCGATGGCAGGTCCGACGCCGGTGAGCGCGCTGATACACGCCGCGACAATGGTGACGGCGGGAGTCTACATGGTGGCCCGCTGCTCCGTCCTGTACGCGCTCGCCCCGGTCTCCATGGGCGTCGTTGCATCGGTGGGGGCCGCCACAGCGCTGTTCGCCGCCACGGTCGGACTCGTGCAGAACGACATCAAGAAGGTGCTCGCCTATTCCACGATCAGCCAGCTCGGATACATGTTCCTGGCGCTCGGTGTGGGAGCCTTCAGCGCGGGAATTTTCCATGTGATGACGCACGCCTTCTTCAAGGCGCTCCTTTTTCTCGGCTCGGGAGCGGTGATACACGCGATGCACGATGAACAGGACATTCGCAGGATGGGGGGACTCGGGAAGAGCCTGCCGATCACCTACCGGACATTTCTTGTCGGCACGATCGCGATTGCGGGGATCCCCCCGCTCTCCGGCTTTTTCAGCAAAGACGAAATCCTCTGGGAAGCTTTTTCGCGGGGCTCATGGGTGCTCTGGCTCGCGGGCTTTGCGGCGGCCGGACTTACCGCCCTTTATATGTTCCGTCTCGTCGCACTCACGTTCCAGGGGGAACCCCGGTGGGAGAAGGGGGTTCATCCGCACGAGGCACCGGCCACGATGACTCTCCCCCTCATCGTGCTCGCCCTCCTTTCTGCAGTCGGAGGCTTTGCGGGGATCCCGCACAGTCTGGGCGGAGGGAATGCGTTCGAACAGTGGCTTGAGCCCGTCTTCGCGCCGGCCGCTGAGAAGCTCGCTCTTTCCCTCCCCCAGGTGGAAATTGCCGAATACGTCCTCATGGGGCTTTCCGTGGCCGTGGCGCTCGCCGGATGGTATCTCGCACGCATGTGGTATCTGAAAAGGAAAGAGATCCCCGGTCTCCTCGTCCGGAAGCTCCCCAATGCGTACAGAGTGCTCCTTAACAAATATTACGTCGATGAACTCTACGAGGGGGCTGTGGTCAAGCCTGCAGTCCGCGGATCGGAGCTGCTCCTCTGGAAGGGGATCGACGTCAACGTCATCGACCGGGTGGTGAACGGTATCGCGCAAATCACCGCGGCGGCGGGGCGCGGCCTCCGGCTGACTCAGACGGGGGTTGTCCAGAGCTATGTCCTCGTATTCCTTGCAGGAGTCGTCCTGATCGTGGGATGGCTTCTGGTCAAATGAACTGACGCCCGGGTCCATGGAACAGCATATCCTGAGTTTGATTCTATTCACGCCTCTCGCGGGAGCGCTCGTGGTGGCGCTGCTGGGGAGAGACGCCTCACGGCTCATTAAGACCGTCGGGCTCCTCTTCTCGCTTGTGGCGCTCGGACTGTCCGTATGGCTTTTCCTCGTGTTCGACGGATCGCGGGGGGACATGCAGTGCATCGAGATCATCCCCTGGATACCGGCGCTCAACGTCTCGTACCACGTCGGTATCGACGGCATCTCGCTCCTGCTCATCGTTTTGACGACGTTCCTGACGCCGATCGCTCTTCTCGCGTCATGGGAGTCTGTCACCGTCCGCCTCAAAGGGTACGTCGCACTCATGCTCCTGCTGGAAGCCGGAACTCTCGGGGTGTTCATGGCCCTCGATCTTTTCCTGTTTTACGTCTTCTGGGAGTTCATGCTGATTCCGATGTATTTCATCATCGGCATCTGGGGAGGGCAGGAACGGATCTACGCGGCGGTCAAGTTCTTCCTCTACACGATGGCCGGAAGCCTGTTGATGCTCGTGGCGATCATCTGGCTCGGCTCCTATGCCGCTTCGCTTCCCGGCGGCGCATTCACGACGGATCTTCTCCGTCTGTACGCGATCGCGCCCGGGATCCCGATGGGGATCCAGATCTGGATGTTCCTTGCCTTCACCTTCAGCTTCGCGATCAAGGTTCCGATATTTCCGCTCCACACCTGGCTCCCTGACGCGCATGTGCAGGCTCCCACCGCCGGCAGCGTCATGCTCGCCGGCGTGCTCCTGAAAATGGGGACGTACGGGCTTATCCGTTTCTGCCTCCCGCTCTTCCCCTACGCGACGTTCAGGTTCCTCCCGTACCTGGCCGGCCTCGGGATCGTCGGCATCATCTACGGCGCATTCGTCTCGATGGTGCAGCCCGACATCAAGAAACTCGTGGCCTATTCCTCTGTGAGCCACCTGGGGTTCGTGGTGCTCGGCATATTCGCGCTCACGGAGGAAGGACTGCAGGGGAGCGTGATACAGATGATCAACCACGGGCTCTCCACGGGCGCACTCTTCCTTCTCGTGGGGATGATCTATGACAGGAGGCACACCCGGCTGATAAAGGATTTCGGCGGACTGGCAAAGCCGATGCCGGTGTATGCCGCGTTCTTCATGATCGTGATGCTCTCCTCCATCGGACTCCCGGGGTTGAACGGGTTCGTCGGGGAGTTCCTGATACTCCTCGGGTCGTTCCGCTCTTCCTTCCTGGGGAGTCCGTGGTACGCCATCGTCGCCTCCACCGGGGTCATCCTCGCCGCCGTCTACCTGCTCTGGAGCTACCAGAGGATATTCTTCGGAAAGACTGAACATCCGGAAGACCAGGCCCTCCCTGACCTGAGCGTCCGCGAGATCGCCGTCCTCGTTCCGATAGTCCTTTTCATCGTGTGGATCGGCGTCTACCCCGGCACGTTTCTCGGAAAAAGCGCCGCCTCCACGAAACAGCTCATCCACAGGATCGAGGAGACCCGCCGGGGATCGTTTGCGGGTGCGTCACTTGAGCCGGGGCATGAGATACTTCCGGGAGAACGGCGATGAGCCCGTCGATGAGTGACCTGACTGCAATTGCGCCGCTTCTCCTGGTCGCAGGCACCGCGCTCGTGGTCGTGCTCGTCGATGCGCTTGCGAAGCGAAACCGGATCCTGGGTCCGGTCCTGACGCTCGCGGGGCTGGCGGCGGCGATGGCCTTTGCACTTCCCGCACTCGGCGACGCGCCGGCGTCCGCCGCCTTCGGTGGAATGATCAGGACGGGGGGTTTCACCTCCTTCTTCACGCTCGTGTTCTGCGTCTCAGGACTGTTGAGCGTCCTTCTCTCGATGTCGTATATCGAAACCATGGTCCCCGGGAAGGGGGAATACTACGCTCTGATCCTTCTGGCCGTGTCGGGGATGATCCTGATGGCGGCGGCGGGGGACCTGGTTGTCTTTTTTCTCGGCCTTGAACTGATGTCGCTTTCTTTCTACATCCTCGCCGGGTTTGCCCGGGGGAGGATGACAAGCAATGAGGCGGCCCTCAAGTATTTCCTCCTCGGCGCGTTTGCGACCGGATTCCTGCTCTACGGGATCGCGCTCGTCTACGGCGCAACCGGCTCCACAGCCCTCGCAGGATTCCCGTCGCGTACCGGAGGCCTCCAGCAACCGCTGCTCCTGCTGGCGGGACTTGCTCTGCTGATGATCGGACTCATGTTCAAGGTGGGCGCCGTCCCGTTTCACATGTGGGTCCCCGACGTGTATGAAGGCGCCCCGACCACGGTCAGCGCTTTCATGTCAACGGGGGGGAAGGCCGCCGCTTTTTCGGGGTTCCTCATCATCTTCACACCGGCTCTCCTCATCACGCAGCCGGCCCTCCGGGACGTCGTGGCGGCGGTGGCCGCGATTTCCATGGTGGCGGGGAATGTCATCGCAGTGACGCAGACGAGCGTCAAGAGGATGCTCGCGTACTCCAGCATCGCCCATGCGGGGTACATCCTTGCGGGCGTCGTTGCCGCAAATCCCGCCGGGAGCAACGGCGTGCTGTTCTATCTCATGTCGTACACGCTGATGAACGCGGGTGCCTTCGGCGTGGTGTCGCTTCTCGAGAATCCTGACGGGAGCATGCTGACGTTCGATGAATGCGCAGGCCTGTCCCGCCGGTCCCCGCTGGTGGCCGCACTTACCGCCGTCTTCATGTTCTCCCTCGCGGGAGTCCCCCCGTTCGCCGGATTCTTCGGCAAGTACTATGTCTTTGCGGGGACGGTGGAGGCCGGCTTCACATGGCTGGCGATCGTGGGAGTGCTTATGAGCGTGGTTTCCGCCTATTACTATCTCCGGCTCGTCGTGCTCATGTACTTCAACGACCAGCCCGGAGGTCAGGCTGTCGCGGTCCGGCCGTTCGGACTCGCGGCAGTGATCGTCGCGGCGATCGCACTGATCGGATTCGGCATTTTCCCCTCGATACTGCTCGGACTCACGGCCCGCTGTTTCTAGGCGCCTCCCGCATCCATTCTCAGGATCACTACCATGCAATTGCTTGCGACAACAGACCTCATGAGGGAATTCGACCGGACGGCGATCACCGCGCTCGGCATCCCGGGCCTCGTGCTCATGGAGAACGCCGGTCGCGCATTCGTCGATGAGCTCGAGCGGACGGCGGGGGCTCTCAACGCGAAGAAGATCATTGTGGTCTGCGGGAAGGGGAACAACGGCGGGGACGGGTTCGTTATCGCGCGTCACATCGCCAACAGGGGCGGGGACGTTCTTGTCGCGCTTCTGGCCGGACGCCGGTCCGTCCGGGGGGATGCGAAGATAAACCTCGATGCGGTCGTGCGCATGAGCCGCCTCCGTTCTTCCGGGGTCCGCATCGCGGAATTCACGGGAAGGGGCGTGCCGGGGCTCCCCGGAAGGCCGGATATCGTCGTCGATGCGATCTTCGGCACGGGGTTCTCCGGGAATCTTGCAGGGAGAGAGCTCGCGGCCGTTTCCTGGATAAACAACAGCGCCGCGTTCGTGGCATCGGTCGACATCCCTTCCGGGGTCGATGCCACCACCGGTACTGTGGGGAATGCCGCCGTGAAAGCGAATCTCACGGTGGCAATGGGACTCGCGAAGATCGGCCATTACGTCGGTCAGGGATGCGACCGGAGCGGCGATGTACGCGTCGCAGATATCAGCCTCCCTCCCGCGCTTCTGCGCGCCGGGCGGGATCCGGTGTTTCGTGTCAGGGGGGATGACGTTGCATCCCTGCTCCCCTCCCGTCCGCGGAACGCCCACAAGTACAGTGCCGGGAAGGTGCTCGTTGTCGCCGGATCGCGCTCGTTCACCGGGGCCCCCCTCATGACCGCCCAGGCCGCGCTCCGCTCCGGTGCGGGGGCTGTTGTCCTCGCATTTCCGGCTTCCATCCATCAGGTGCTCGCGCGAAGGCTCACGGAAGTCATTATGGTGCCTGTCATCGAAACCGGGGGAGGCTCGATCGGACTGGGAGCGTTGCCTGATTTGCGGGACAGGGGAGGGTGGGCGGATGCCATCGCGCTCGGCCCGGGGCTCTCACGGGACGAAGAGACAATGGCGCTCGTGCGGGAGCTGCTCCGGACTGTGGACAAGCCGTTCGTCGTTGATGCCGATGCACTGTTCGCACTGAAAGACCACACATCGATTCTGAGGAAGAGGACGGCCCCGGTGATACTCACCCCTCATGCGGGGGAGTTTGCATCTCTTGCCGGAGGAGATGCTGCGGACGCTGACATGTTCCGTGTCACCGCCGCCCGGGAAGCGGCGCGGCGGTTTGCCTCCGTCGTGGTGCTGAAGGGGGCACCAACGGTCACCGCGGATCCGGGCGGAGCCGCCTACGTCAACTCCACGGGGAACCCGGGGATGGCCACGATCGGGAGCGGCGACGTCCTGACCGGGCTCATCGGTGGGATCATGGCACAGGGGATGCCGCCTGATTGTGCCGCCTACGCCGGAGTGTTCATTCACGGGCTCGCCGGGGACATTGCTGCCGATCGCCTGGGCATGCGGAGCCTTTTCGCCACGGATATCGCCGTTTCCATTCCGGCCGCTCTCTCCCGACTCACTCCCTTCCACGAGACGCGTTGATTTTCCACGCCCGAATGCCTACCTTGATACCTTGAAGTTCTCGATTGCACAGACGGACGGCAACGCAAGGGCGGGGGTGCTCGTCACCGGACACGGGGAGATCCCGACGCCCGTGTTCATGCCCGTGGGAACGCAGGGGACTGTGAAGGCCGTCGAGCAACGGGAGCTGGAGGAACTCGGCGCCCGGATCATACTCGGGAACGCCTATCACCTGTACCTCCGCCCCGGGACATCGCTGATAGAGAAGGCGGGCGGGCTCCACGGTTTCATCGGGTGGCGGAGACCGATACTGACCGACAGCGGCGGGTACCAGGTATTCAGCCTTGCTGCACTCAGGCGGATCGGCGAAGAGGGTGTTCGGTTCAAATCGCACATCGACGGCTCCGAACATGTGTTCACCCCCGAGGGGGTGGTAGATATCGAACGGTCGCTCGGATCGGATATCATGATGGTCCTCGACGAGTGCGCACCGTTTCCCTGCACCGAGGAGTACGCCCGGCAATCGAACGACATGACGCTCCGATGGGCGCTCCGGTGCCGGAGGAGGAAGGACCAGACCTTCCCCAGGTACGGCGCGGATCAAAGCCTCTTCGGCATCGTCCAGGGGAGCACTTACGGGCGGATCCGGGAAGAGTCGGCGCGGGCGCTTGCCGGAATGGATTTTGACGGGTACGCCATAGGCGGCCTCTCCGTGGGTGAGCCCGAGGAGACGATGTATGCGATGACCGGCGTGTGCACCGGGATACTCCCGGCGGATCGGCCCAGGTATCTCATGGGGGCGGGCACGCCCCGGAATATTCTCGAAGCCATCGCGCGGGGTGTCGACATGTTCGACTGCGTGCTGCCGACACGCAACGGAAGGAACGCCGTCCTGTTCACCCGGAACGGCAGGCTGAATATGCGGAACGCCGCACACGCCGGGGATCTCCGGCCCGTGGATCCGGAGTGCACCTGCTACGGCTGCAGGAACTTCACGCGCGCCTATCTCAGGCACCTGTTCAAGTCGGGCGAGATACTGGCGCTCCAGCTCGCGTCGATGCATAATCTGACGTTTTATATCTGGCTCCTGTCGCAGGCACGGGATGCGATCATCAGGGGGAACTTCGCGGCATGGAAGGATGCGACACTCAACACACTGTCCGCCGGGGGGGCGGACATAAACAACGAATCATTATGACACCGAACCGGAGGACACAGTGACGACAGCATGCACACTTTTGTTTATGGCGCCATCGGGGGGGGATTCCGGGCAGGGGCTCTTCAGCACACTGCTCATGTTCGCCCTCATCATCGGCATTTTCTATTTTATGATTCTCCGGCCGCAGCAGAAGCGGCAGAAAGACCGCCAGAAGCTTCTCGATGCGCTGAAGAAGGGGGACAAGGTCGTCACGGCCGGCGGCATGTACGGAACTATCGCCGGCATCGACGAAAAGACCGTTCTCGTCCAGGTTGCGGATAATGTGAAAATGAAATTCGAAAGGTCGTCGATCACCTCCATTGTCAGCGAGGGAGCCGGCGAGACGAAAGACGTGAAAGAGATAAAGTGACAAGCCGGCCCCCCGGCGGGGAGGAGCGCACCGGGTCACAGATCGCCGACCGTCCGGAAGGCTTCAGCGATATCGAGGAAGCCGTCCGTGAGATCCGCAGGGGCGCGACGATCATCGTGGTGGACGACGTGGACCGCGAGAACGAAGGTGACTTCGTTTGCGCCGCGGAGTTCGTGGACGCCGGAGTCATGAATTTCTTCGCGACGCACGGCCGCGGTATCATCTGTGCCCCGCTCACGGCCGGACGGGCGAAGGAACTCGGGCTCGATCTCATGGTGGACAGCAACACGTCCCTTCACGAGACGCCGTTCACGGTCTCGGTCGATTACATGCACGGGACGACGACCGGCGTGTCGGCCGCCGACAGGGCGGCGACGATCCGCGCGCTGGCGGCGCCCGGGACAAAGCCGGCCGACCTTGCCCGGCCCGGGCACGTCTTTCCGCTCAGGGCCATGGAAGGCGGCGTCCTGCGGCGCACCGGTCACACCGAAGCGGTCATCGACCTGTGCCGGCTGGCGGGACTGACCCCCGTCGGGGCCCTGTGCGAGATCATGAACGATGACGGGACGATGGCCCGTGTTCCGGAGCTCCTCACGATCGCCCGGCAGTTCGCCATGGCGATCATTACAGTGCGCGATCTCATCGAGTACCGGATGACGCGTGAGAAGCTCGTCCAGCGGATCGTCACGACGCACCTCCCGTCGAAATACGGGACGTTTGATATAGCCCTGTACAGGAGCGAGACCGACAGCAAGGAGCACATCGCACTTGTGAAAGGGGAAATCCTTCCCGATGTCGCGACGCTCGTTCGGGTCCACTCGGAGTGTCTGACCGGCGACATATTCGGGTCCCTCCGGTGCGATTGCAATGAACAGCTTATGGCCGCGTTGCTCATGGTGGAGAAGGCGGGGTCCGGCGTCGTCCTGTACATGAGGCAGGAGGGGAGGGGGATCGGACTCGTGAACAAGCTGAAAGCCTACAGGCTGCAGGATGAGGGGCTCGACACCGTCGAGGCGAACGAGAAGCTGGGATTCCGGGCCGACCTCCGTGACTACGGAATCGGCGCGCAGATTCTGCGGGACCTGGGTGTGCGGAAAATGCGGTTGATGACGAACAACCCGAAGAAGGTGGTCGGGCTACGCGGATACGGCCTCGAGCTCGTCGAACGGGTCCCCCTGGAAATCGACCCGAACGAGATCAATGTCAGCTATCTCCGCACAAAACGGGATAAAATGGGGCATCTGATACTTTTCGAACCCCGCACGAAGGCGGAATGAGCATTTTCCACTTGCTTTTGTCACGGGCGCTTTTGTAATTACAGGCGGTTGATACAAAGGGTGTCATCAGGTAGCCACCATTCGTAACCGCGGATGATGGCTATTCTTTTTGTCCTTTTCTTCGGGGGGAGTGCATCATGACGGTGAACGGGATTCCGGAAACGGTTTACCTGACCCGCGAGCGGCTTGTCGAGATCGAACAGGAGCTCCGGGAATTAAAAACGAACGGCCGTAAGTCCGTCGCGATGAAGATTTCCGACGCGCGCGGGCACGGCGACCTTTCGGAAAACGCCGAATACGACGCTGCAAAGGAAGAGCAGCAGCACCTTGAACTGAAGATCGCAAAACTCGAACAGACCCTCTCCCGTGCGAAAATCATCGAGGCGCGCGACCTCCCGAACGACAAAGTCTACATCCTGAGCCGCGTGAAGCTGAAGGACCTCAAGACGAACGAGCTTCACGAGTACCTCCTCGTCTCCCCGGAAGAATCGAAATTCGAGGCGAACAAAATCTCCGTTACTTCTCCGATCGGGAAGGCGCTCCTGGGGAAGGTGAAAGGGGATACGGTTGATATTACCGTCCCTGCGGGACTCCTGAAATATAAGATCCTGGACATCACGCGCTGATATTCCCCCCTCCGGGCTGCACCCCTCCAACCATGCCCACGAATCTCGAGCTGAAAGCGCGGTACCCCTCGCCCCGGGAGGCGGAAGCATGCGCCGCGGCCCTGGGCGCGGCGCGGTCGGGCCTGCTCATCCAGCAGGACACGTATTTCCGCATTCCGCGCGGCAGGCTGAAACTCCGTGAAGCGGAGGGGGAAACGGCGGAACTCATCTACTACGAGCGGACCGAAGAATCTGCCGAACGGTGGAGCCGGTTTACGCGGGAGCCGGTCACCGCGCCTGCGGGACTTGTGCACGTTCTCACCGACGCGTTCGGCGTGCTCGCGGTGGTGCGCAAGAGGCGGGAGCTGTACATTTTCAGGGATGCGCGCATACACATCGACGATGTCGAGGGACTCGGAACGTTCGTCGAGTTCGAGGTGACCGGGGGGGAGACCCCGGCATCGGTTGCCACGATGCGGGAATTGAGAAACGCCTTCGGCATCGGCGAGGAGAGCGTGATCAAAGTCTCATATTCCGACATGATTCTTGAAAAAAGAATTTCGGCCGGCCCTTGACTTTCATATCCTTCGGAGCTATATTTTTTCCATCAACGCATTGGTAACCGGGATCGGCTCTTTCTCAGATGCGAGACTTGCAAATTCAGAGTTGCTTCCGTACATTGCTGCTGCCAATGCGGGAATAGCTCAGTTGGTAGAGCGCAACCTTGC
>Ga0182019_10001897_pt1 | contig 10654 bp, 9 predicted proteins | sample 812E2MmetaG_FD_120483 | JGI IMG/M metagenome (GOLD analysis project Ga0182019, IMG submission 120483) | Permafrost microbial communities from Stordalen Mire, Sweden - 812E2M metaG | ecosystem: Environmental > Terrestrial > Soil > Wetlands > Permafrost | place: Sweden: Stordalen | collected...
GAACTCATTTCGGGCAATCCCGTGAAATCGGATGCTCGCTAATCCAGCCCCGGAGGCGCGCGCCAGCTCAGCCCAGCCCAGGGCTTCAGCGCTGGGCTATGTGGAAGAGAAGATTCAAGTCCCAGAGGGAAGACCCAGTTCTCGCCTGGATGCGGAAGGTGCGGAAGGCCGACCGTTTGTACGTTTCGTGCTTGTGGCATTAACATTAGCGAAACCAAATTCTTTTTCCGGGGCCATTCGATTCATGATTCGATTCATGATCCAAAAAATGCATTCGCGCGTAGCAGTGCTCGCATTGTTCATCCTGTTGCCAGCCACAATAACTTTCTCCCAGCAAAAAGAGCGGAATCGCAAGCTGGATGCCGCGCAGAAAGCTGCCCCCGTCACATCCGCGCAGTCAGCGAAAGACGACAAGGACGAAAAAAACGAAGGCGACCCGCTGTTCAAAGGCATGAAGTACCGCGCGATCGGACCTTTCCGTGGCGGCCGCTCGCTGACCGCCGCTGGAATTCCCGGCGACCCGACCACCTACTACTTCGGCGCCACCGGCGGCGGCGTGTGGAAATCCACCGACGGCGCCAACACCTGGTCTCCGATCTTTGATAAAGATGGAGCCCCTTCGATCGGCAGTATCGCGGTCGCTGTGTCCGATCCCAACGTCGTATATGTAGGGACCGGAGAAGCCTGCATTCGCGGCAACATCTCGCATGGCGACGGCGTCTGGAAGTCCGTGGACGCGGGAAAATCCTGGAAGAACGTTGGCCTGAAGGATTCGCGCGCGATTGGCAAAGTGATCGTGAATCCGCGTAATCCCGAGATCGTTTTTGTGGCGGCGCTGGGTCATCCCTTTGGTCCGAACACGGAGCGCGGCGTTTTCCGTACTACCGATGGCGGTAAGACCTGGGACAAGGTACTCTACAAAGACGAAAACACAGGCGCGATCGACGTAGCCTTCGATCCGCAAAACCCTAACATTTTATTTGCCGCCTTGTGGCAGGCTCGACGGACGCCATGGACGCTATCGAGCGGTGGGCCCGGCAGCGGTGTGTATCGCTCGACCGATGGCGGCACCACGTGGAAACCACTGGAGGAGCACGGCCTTCCCAAGGGACCGTACGGCCGCATTGGCCTCGCGGTGGCGGCGAACTCCGACCGCGTGTACGCGATCATCGAAGCCAGGGAAGGTGGCGGATTTTATCGTTCCGACGACGCCGGAGACACTTGGGATCTCGTAAACGGCAGCCACTCGCTGTTGCAGCGCGCGTGGTACTACATGCACGTGATCGCTGATCCACAAGATGCCAACACCGTCTACGTGGCAGATGTCGAGTTCTTCAAGTCCACGGACGGTGGGCGCAACTTCAATAAAATAAAAGTTCCGCACGGCGACAATCACGGCCTGTGGATCGATCCGAAGAATACGAAACGCATGATCGCTTCGAACGACGGTGGCGCTACGGTCAGCCTCGATGGCGGCAAATCGTGGACCCGTGAGGACAACCAGCCGACCGCGCAGTTCTACCACGTCATCACCGACACACGGACGCCCTACTACGTGTACGGCGCGCAGCAGGACAATTCCACCGTGGCCATTGCCAGCCGCAGCGATGACGGCGCGATTGGCCGCGACGATTGGTACGCAGTCGGTGGTGGAGAAGCAGGATACATTGCTCCCAATCCAGCCGACCCGAACATTGTCTATGCCGGCGACTATCAGGGCAACATCACCCGCTTCGACCGGCGCACCAACCAGGTCCGGAGCATTGCGGTGTCGCCCGAACTTAGCGATGCGCGCGGCGCTGCCCCACTCGATCACCGATTCCAATGGACGGCACCCATCGTGACCTCTCCCCACGATCCCAACACGATTTACTACGGAGGCGAGCGCGTTTTCAAAACCACCGACGGTGGCACGCGCTGGGAAGCGATCAGCGGCGACCTGACCCGCAATGACAAATCGAAACAGCAGCCTTCCGGCGGCCCGATCACCGTGGACGACACCGGCACCGAATATTACGACACCGTTTTTTCCATTGCTCCCTCGCCTCTGGCGAAAGGCCTGATCTGGGCAGGTACGGACGATGGATTGATCCAGATCACGCGCGATGAGGGGAAGAGCTGGACGAACGTAACGCCCAAGGATCTAGCGGAGTGGAGCCGCATCAGTTTGATTGAAGCATCGCCGCATGATGCCGGCACGGCCTACGTCGCGATTGACCGCCATCAGAATGACGATCTCGCGCCCTACATCTATAAAACGACCGATTACGGAACAACCTGGAGCCGGATCACCACCGGAATTCCCGATGGAGTTTTTGTGCGCGCCGTCCGCGAGGACCCGAAGAAGAAAGGTTTGCTCTACGCGGGAACCGAGCGCGGCGTCTATGTCTCCTTCGACGACGGGGCGCACTGGCGCTCGCTCCAAATCAATCTTCCGATCACCCCGGTCCACGACCTGGTCATCAAGAATGACGATCTGGTCCTGGCGACGCACGGGCGTGCGTTTTGGATCCTCGATGATGTCTCGCCCCTGCGCCAGTTCGCCGATTCGGTTGCCGCGGAAGACATGCATCTCTACCAGCCCGCAACCGCCTATCGCGTGCACACCGGAGAAGCTCCCGCGCGATTGGTGTTCGCGGGAAAGAATCCGCCCAACGGCGCGGTAATTTATTACTACGTGAAAAAGGCGCCGAAGGAGGAAGTGAAGATTGAAATCCTGGATGCAACAGGCAGCGTAATCCGCAAGTACTCCAGCAGTAAGGCCGAGCCGCTTGATGAACCGCTAGACCCCGACGACAAGAAGCCGGAGAAGCAGATCAAGCAGGAAGATGGTCTGAATCGCTTCGTATGGGATCTGCATTACGACGAAGCGAACCGCGTCCCGAAGTATTTTCTGTGGGAATACAATGACGGCGCGCGCGGGCCGCTGGCGCTGCCCGGCAACTATCAGGTGCGGTTAACCGCGAATGGCAAGAGCTTATCGGCTCCGTTCGAAGTGAAGATTGATCCGCGAGTCACCACTTCGCAGAGTGATCTTGAAAAGCAGTTCAAGTTGCAAATGGACGTGCGCGAGCAGTTGAATCGCGTCTATGGCGCGGTGAACCAGATACAAGACGTACGTGAGCAGTTGGATGGGCTCAAGAAGCGCATGGTGCCAGGCGAGCCCACGAAAGCCTTGTTCGACGGAGCGAGTGCGCTGGATGCCAAGCTGGTTGCAGTTCGCGATCCGCTGATCAATTTCAAAATCAGTGCCAGCGAGGATTCTCTTGCCTACGCGCCGGGGATCGACGCGAAGCTGGCCTTTCTCTCCATGGCCGTGGCGGGTTTCGCCGACTCCGCGCCGACCGAAGCGCAGTACCAGCAATTTGAAAAGCTGAAAAAGCAGACCGACGAGCTACTGACGCGCTGGGAGCAGGTGCGGAACGCGGATATTACAGCCTTTCAGAAGCTGGCTGCTGAGCAAAATATCCACTCCATCTACGTGCCCGATGTTAAAAGTGAACGTGTGCAGGGCGGCGGCGAAGAATGAAGAATAATGTGTGGGAGCGGGGCTCTGCTGCCCCGTCTTCACACAAGCAACTCTAAATAAACATTTCGTCCTGCGGAACGCCCGCGCCGTTCTTCGGATGGCGCCTTTTCTGGCCGAGGAAGACTTCGACTCCGGTGCTGATCGCGGTCATCAGTCCGTTGACCTGGCGCAGCGGCGAAATCACGGTTTTGTGGACCGCATCGCTCGTCTCTTCGACTCTGTCCATGGTGCGGTTCAGAAGTTCGTCGGCGCGGATGACCTGCAGTCTGGTGCGGTCGAGGGCGTCGGTCAGCGTGGCATCGAGGCGCCCGAGTTGATTGCGCACCAGAGTGCTTGACTCCGAAAAATTGACGCTCATGACGTCAATCTTCGGCCGCAGCTCCACCAGCATGCTCTGCACCGTTTCCATCGTGGGCAAGGCCCTGCTCGTCACCTGCGTGGCGAGAGCTTCCATCTTTGCCGTACTTTTGCGCACGGCCAGGTAAAGGCCCACCAGGATTCCCGCCTGGACCACCACCGCGAAAGTCGTCACCGCAATAAAAATTCTTAGCAGAGTATCATCCATGGTTGCTCCTGCTGATATTGCCGCTTAGATATTCTTGGGCGGTTCGACGGCGGTCGTCTCGTTATATGCCTGGCGGCCGGCCTCGTAAGCGGAGCGGAACTGCTCCTTCTGCTGGTTGATAGCGTCACGTCCGCGATCCACCCACTCCCCTGCCTGTTCGCGTGCCCGGCGAGCGTGGTGCCGCGCGCGCTCGCTGCCTTCCTGCGCCTTGGAGCGAATTACATCGCGCATTTCATCGCCGGACTTCGGCGCGTACAACACACCGACCACCGCTCCGACACCGAGCCCCGCCAGGAACCACAAGAAGCCATTGCCATCACGATCCGCCATAACTTGCCTCCTCAATATTCTCTGTACATCGAATGGTAGCACCCTGATATGTGAAAACACAATTCACGTCGCCCGAGCTTTGCCAGCCCAGCTTAGAGAGGGGTTTCCGCAGCAGGGTTGCTGCGGCGGCAATAAAAAATGGCACCAAAGAAGCTCTTGTGCCGGGCGCGCCAAAGGCGGAGAATGAAGCGTTTTCAGGAGGCACTTTTTGTCCGACCGCAAGTATCGGCAACGCGGATACCAGGATTCCGGTGGTGGCGCCAAAAAAGAATTCGAAAAGCCGGCGGCCGCCCCGAAAAAAGAGAATACTTTCGGGCCGCGGCCGATCAACATGCCGGGAACGCGGACCGTTTCCCGCTGTGCGGAATGTGGCGCACTGCTGCAGAATCTCACCGACCCGGTCGGGAAATGCCCCAAGTGCGGGTTCGCTCTGCACGCCTGCAAACAGTGCGAACACTTTGACCCGGCGAGCCGCTTCGAATGCAATCAGCCGATTCCCGCCAGAGTCTCTCCCAAAGACAAGCTCAACGACTGCTCGCTCTATTCCATACGCGTGATGGTTGAGAAGGAAACATCCAGCAAAGGCAGCCAGCGTCCGAACGACGCGCGCGCGGCGTTTGACAATCTGTTTAAGGATTGAAGGCAGTTCTCAGTTGTCGCTTCCCAGGCAGGCACCCCGGCCTATCGCAATCGTTCTGAACCCCGGAGCGTGCCCGTACAAGCTCGGCCTGGGCGGGCATTTTGACTTTTTCTGGACCAGCCGCCAGGCGACCTCGGTGGCGAGCGGTAAAAAGGGAATTCGTCGGGAACTGAGCCTCTTCGACACCGATGCGGCGCGCGCCCGAAACGCGGCAAGCCGCGTCTCTGCGAATTTCCCGGAAAACGAAACTACGGCTTCTGCGTGGGCCGCAGCAGGATTTCGCTGGCGAACGATTGCGGGGATTGGGTCACGATCATGGCCACGGCGTGCGCCACGTCCGCGGCTTGCAGCATCTTGTCGGCATTCTTTCCCGGATGCGGGCTGAAGTCGGTGTGAACCGATCCTGGGCAAATAACCGAAACGCGAATGTTGTGGGCGCGCAATTCTTCGGCTACTGAGTAGCTCAATCCATTCAAGGCCCACTTCGAGGCGGCGTAGGCAGCTCCATTGGGCAGGGCGTTCTTTCCGGCGAGGGACGAGATATTAATGATGTGTCCGGTGCGGGCCTTGATCATGAGCGGAGCCAGGCTGCGGATGCAGTAATACGCACCGCGCAAATTGGTGTTCAGCACCCGGTCCCAATTTTCCGGCGAGAGCAGATGGAGAGGGCCTCCCGTGCCGCTGATGCCGGCGTTGTTGACTAGCACATCGATGCGGTGGAAGGTGCGCTCAACGCGCTCGCCCAGCATTTCGACGGAATGCAGATCGGTGACATCGCACTCGATCACCGAGCTCTGGCCGCCGCTGTCCTGTATGGCGTTGGAGGTTTGTTCGAGTGCTTCGCGCGAGCGTCCGCATAAGACGGTGCGTGCGCCGAGTTCGGCGAGGGTCACGGCGATGGCCCGGCCAATGCCGCGTCCGGCGCCGGTGATGACAGCGACTTGGCTGGCCAACGGCGGGTTTGAGGTAGTATTCATCAAAGCGGGTCCTCCGAAGAAGACACCATTATCCCATTTACGGCGTTGTTCTATTTTGCATCAAAGGAGTGGGCTGAAAGGGAATCAGTACGCACGGCTTGCCGGGTTCGCGGAGACGGGGAGACGGGGTGAAGCGAGCAAGCCGCTTGCCTTAGCGGGACTACATCCTTATAATCCGCTCACCGGAATAATGTTAAGCCGCGGCATGTCGACAGGCGGCCCATGATTTTCGGGACCAGTCATTCGTGAACGTCAGTGCTTGAATGTCAGTGCTTGAATGTCAGTGAAAGATTGGTTCATGGTGCAAGCCCGACACCAGGCTTGGGTGCAATCGGGCACGATGTCAAACTCCAGCTTCCCCGAAGAGTTAAGGAGCCACAGGAATGAAGAAGATTGTTCTCGCGATGTTGCTGGTAGCCGCGGTTACCGCCGTCGCTCAAACCGCACCCGCGCCAGCCCAACCGGCGCCCCAGCAGAATGCCACGCCAACTCCGGCTGCGCCTCCAACCCCGGCAGCGCCTCAGAAGAAAGAGATCAAAGATCCGGCCGAATATAACGCCTACGTGGGCGCCGTGCAGCAGACTGATCCGGCAGCCAAGGTTAGCGGCTTGGAAGCGTTTCTGACCCAGTATCCGAACAGCGTGATGAAGGAAGATGCGCTGGAACTTTTAATGGGTGCGTATCAGCAAACGGCGAATCAGGCCAAGATGCTGGACACGGCGCAGAAGGTCTTGACGGCGAACCCTTGCAACCTTCGAGCGTTGGCGTTGTTGGCCTTCACCAGGCAGGCGATGGCGACAGGCCCGAACGCGCAACAGAATTTGACAGACGCCGGTAAGACCGGGGAAAAAGGATTGCAGTGCCTGGGGACAGCGACCAAGCCCGATGGCACATCGCAAGCGGATTGGGACAAGCTGCAATCGACGACGAAGGGAATCTTTAACAACGCAGCCGGGATGAGCGCATACGCTGCCAAGGACTTCGCGAAGGCCGAGCAGTATCTGCACGCTGCGGTCGAAGCGGATCCAACCAATCTGACGGAAGTTTATTATCTGGCGCTCGCGGATCTGGCGCCGGGACCGACTGAAAAAGACGTGGAGGGCCTCTTCTTCATCGCTCGCGCTGCCAATCTGCAGACGGGCGCGGGCAAGGATCAGATTGCCAAGTTCGGCAAGAGCAAGTACACGAAGTACCACGGAAGCGACGAGGGATGGAGCGATCTGCTGGCGAAGACGACGACCGTTACCATGCCGGAGGCGGGTTTCACGATCAAGCAGTACGTGCCGCCGACTCCCGCCGAGCAGGCAGCGGCGCTGGTCAAGAGCAAGAAAGTTGAGGAGATGAGCTTCGCGGAATGGCAAATGATTCTTTCCGACGGCACGCCCGAGGACGCCGAAAAAGTGTGGGGCGCTCTGAAGGGAAAGCCGCTGCAGATGGCGGCCCATATCATCAGCATCGACTCCTCAAGCAAAGCCACCAAACTGACACTGGCAGGTAGTTCGGACGATGTCGACGCCAAGCGGGCGGACATTGATTTGACCATGTCGGCAGCGATTCCACTGAAGCAGATGCCGAAAGAAGATACGGACTTCCAGTTCGAGGGAACGCCCGTGTCCTACGTCGCGAAACCGTTTGTCATGACGATGAATGACGGGGCCTTGCTGGTGAAGGCGGCACCGAAACCGGCGGCGAAGCCGCCCGTTCACAAGAAGCCAGCAGCACACTAGAGTGCGGGTGTCAGGTCTTAGGTCCCAGGAAGAGTCTGGCTGAGCAAAACTTCTACCAGAAAAAGCGAGGGCGGCCCAGTTTTGGGGCCGCCCTCGTTATTTCTTACTGCGATTTCTTACCGCGGGATTTTTGCCGGAAGGCGCGCGTCGCGCTTTAGCGAGCCTGTTTTCTCTCCAGCGTGACGGGACGCGCGCTGCGGGGCGGACGCTTGGCCCCGCCGCGCAACGGACGCACATCGATCTTGAGTTCCTGCATGGTCCGGCTCAGCGTGTTCCGGTGCATGCCTAATTGCCGGGCAGCCTTGCACTGATTGCCCCGGTTTTCTTCGAGCACGGTCACGATGAAACGTTTCTTAAATTCACGGACCGCTTCCGAATAGAGGATATTGCTTTTGTACATCTGAAGGATGAGTGCTTCCAGTTGATCTTTCACTTGCTGCCTCGCTTCCGCATTTTCACGACGTAAGAATTATTGATCGATCTTTAGTTTGAGCAGTCCTAGACGGGGCAAGCCCCGTCCTCTACATAAGCCGAGTTGTTGCCAACAGCGCTCACAAAAGCTACTTTGACGGCGCGGATGATTGCGGCTGGATTTTGTCCGGTGCCGAATGTACCTGCCGCATGTAATCCAAACCCTGATAGAAGCGGTGGCGCAATTCCGTCGGTGCGAGCCAGACTGCCGCGCGTCCGCCTACCAGGAAATACGGTGCTAACTGCGATCCCGCTAGCCAATTTGCAGCGGGCGCAAACGCGGCCATGGCCGTGAGCACTACAGCCACCACCAGGACGCCCCGCAACAAACCGAGTAGCGCGCCGAGAATCCGGTCAATCGCGCTCAGACCAGCCTTCTTCATGGCCCAGCGCGCGATCCTTCCGGCCAGGCCGGCAACGATCAAGACCGCGAAAAAAATAATAAGGAAGCCGGCGATCTCGCCCAACCACGGCGATTTCAAATGAGGCGCGAACCAGTCCGCCAGACGATGATACTGCCAGGCGGCCAGCAGGTACCCGACGACCAAGCCAGCCAGTTTGAAGGCTTCATGGAAAAAGCCCTCCATGGCTGCCGCAGTCACGGAAAACACAAGAAACCCGAGGATGATCCAGTCCGCAATGCTCATGGTCAATGATCGTCATTCAACGATCGAATGCAATGACACCAGCGCGCGCGGGCTAGATCTCCAACTCGCGTCCCGTCAACTGACGGTATGCCCCAAGGTACTTTTCGCTTGTCCGCAGCGCAACTTCCTGGGGGAGGGCCGGCGCGGGCGGTTGTTTGTTCCAGCGAATTTCTTCGAGGTAATCCCGTACATACTGCTTGTCGTAGGAATCCTGCGCCTTGCCCGGTTGGTAGGTATCGGCCGGCCAGAAGCGCGAGGAGTCCGGTGTTAGTACTTCATCCGCCAGGGTGATGCCCTGGGCGGTTTGTCCAAATTCGAACTTGGTGTCGGCGATGATGATGCCGCGTTGCCGCGCGTAATCGGACGCCTTCTTGTAGATACGCAACGTGGTGTCACGGAGCTGGCGGCTCAATTCAGGATCGACCAGCTTGCACATTTCTTCAAACGAAATGTTGATGTCGTGTCCGGTGGTGGCCTTGGTCGCGGGCGTGAAAATAGGCTCCGGCAGTTGATCGGACTCTTGCAATCCCGCAGGCAACTTGATGCCACAGACGGTGCCGGTCGCTTTGTATTCTTTCCATCCCGAGCCAGAAAGGTAGCCGCGCGCGACGCACTCAACGGGAAACATCTCGGCGCGCATGACCATCATGGAGCGGCCGCGGAGTTCGTCAGCGTGCGGCTGAATGGCTGCTGGATAACGGTTTACGTCGGCGGTGACGAAATGGTTGGGGACGATATCCTTGAGGAAGTCGAACCAGAACAGCGAGATCTGCGTCAGCACACGGCCTTTGTGCGGGATGCCGGTCGCGAGAACGTAGTCGAACGCCGAGATACGGTCGGTGGCCACGAAGAGCAGATGATCGCTATCGAGCGAGTAGACGTCGCGGACCTTGCCGCTGGCGTGCAACTCCAGTTCGGGGTAATCGGTGCGGAGCAGGACGGGGTCTAAGATCTGGGGGCTCATGAGTAAATTCACCGGCTAAAAACTTTGCGTATTCTAGCTGTCGCGGAAAATTTGTCAACGCTTTAGATCACGTCGGCCTGTTTGCTCCGGTCGCCGTTGCACCGAAAAGTGTTGACACTTCAAGTGTAAGCCAGAACCCTTGTTCAGCGCTGGTTTTCGATGGATCGGGATGTGGAAAAGCTGAGGAAGGCTCTGGAAAAAAGGACGGTGGAATTTTGCGGATTATAAGCAAGGAAGAGGTCGGCTCGTCAAGAACGAACGCAGAAGTTTTTCTTTGCCGCGGTATCTTAAAGTTGGCTGGGCCATTTGCGGGCGGCATGGAAGACACGAATCAACTGCACAGCATCGCCGCGCACGCGATAAGGAACTATGTACGGCGTTCCCGAGACCACTAGTTCGCGGGTGCCGGATATCCGGCCGGGCCGACCAAGAGCGGGAAAATGTTCCAGAGAGTCGACCGCTTTTACGATTAGAGCCACGGTCCTGGCAGCAGCGTCGGGATTGTCCTGGGATATGGACTCGGACACGGCTATCAGGTTCGCGCGTGCCGCTCGCAGCCAGTTAACGCGCACGTCGCGTCAAGCGCCGGATTGTCTGTTGCATTTCCTCGTCGGTGGCGAAGTCGCCAGCGTCGGCCTCGGCTAGGCCCTTCTTGATTTCGTTGATTTGCCATTCGTTCACGGAGACATATTCCTGGATCGCCTGGGCGGCGACGAACGAGCGGCTCCGGTTCATCGACTTCGAGAGGCGGTCCAACTGGCTCTTGAGTTTGGCATCCAGGCGGAGAGTGAGAACCGAAGATTC
>Ga0182019_10001898_pt1 | contig 10651 bp, 10 predicted proteins | sample 812E2MmetaG_FD_120483 | JGI IMG/M metagenome (GOLD analysis project Ga0182019, IMG submission 120483) | Permafrost microbial communities from Stordalen Mire, Sweden - 812E2M metaG | ecosystem: Environmental > Terrestrial > Soil > Wetlands > Permafrost | place: Sweden: Stordalen | collected...
CAGCAATCCGGCGGATAGCGCCCAGCAAATCGCGCTGAAATTCACCAGCACCGACAATACCGCCTGGCTCCCGCTCACTCCCCCCATCAAAAACGGAATGGTCAGCACCGGCAGCACGGCCACCCACAAAGTCACCGCGCGCAATCCCTGGGCCAGTCCTTTGGCGACGACAATGCCGCCGGCGCGCAGGGGCGTCAGGAACAACAGTCCCAAAGTGCCTTCGCGGCGCTCCCGGCTGAGGCAATCGGCTGTGAGCAGAGGCACCAGCACCCAGATCGCACAGAAGAGCGCAACATGCAGCCGGCCGAACAATGCGCCGCCGCTGTTTGACCCGAAGCCATAATTCAGGCCGAAGAGCAGCCCGGCGAGCAGCAGCGCAGTCACGCCCAGCACTCGCACGTAGTACGTGAACGGCTGCCGCGCCGAAGCCCGTAATTCGCGTCCGATGATCGGGAGCAGGGTCATGGGGGCCGGTGATCGGTGATTGGAAATCGGTGATTGGTTATCTGGACCTTGCTCATGATGGTGTCCAGTGGCGCCCTCTGCGGAAGGCCGACGCGGCGTCGCGTGAAGCGGAGGCGACAGCCTGTCGGAAGTCCAACGTCGCCGGTTCGGACCCTGCCAGTTGGCGCGCCAGCCCCCGCCTGGCCAGCCGAAACAACCAAAGGTTGAACAGGAGAATGGCAGCCTCCGGCAGCCAGGATATCATCGCGTAGGGGACGGACACCGGACGGCTAAAAGGACCTGCCAAGGCGGTGCCGAGAACCAGGACGATCAGGCTGGCCAACCAGGGCACGCCCTGCGCCAGACCCACCGCATAGAAGACAGCACTGATCTGGCGGCGAGCGGCAAGCCCGAACCACAGCCCCAGCCAGCACAATGCTCCGGTGCCGAGGAACGTGTTGACGAAGCTCAACAGCGCCGCGAGCGCGCTGTCGAACGGAAAGACCGAAGAGAAGCCGGCGCTCCGCGAACCGGTCATTTCGATAACGGGCACCAGCGTTGCCACCTGCAAGGCCAACACCGGCCAGGCGAACATGCGCTTCAGGAGTTTCCACTGATCGGCCACGATGGTTTCTGCTCCCACGGGCGTTGGCAGCAGCAGTTCGAGTTCGCCGGTTCGGCGCACGCTCGCAAAGAACCGGCCGGCGACCCACGCCACCACCGCCCCCCCAACTACCCCGGCCGCCAATCCCAGGGGCCACAGCAGCAGCCACAAGCCCGGAACGAAGGCGCCGCCGATGGGTTTGCCGGCCAGCGAGACCCATCGGCTGCAAGCGAGCGTGACCACCGCCATGCCCCACATCATCGGACTCACCCCTTGCTGCCGATAAGCCAGCCATTCCATGGGCCCGGTCTCTTCTTTGGCGGGCCGCCAGTGGCCCAACCCGACCTGACGTTCCAACTTCGCGGGCGGCGGTGGGGGTCGCAGGACTTCCCCGCCGCCCTCCCGGCCAATGGAGCGCTGAAGCCGAAGACCCGCGCTCAGCAATAGCAACCAGCCCAATGCCTGAACGGTCGCCAGCGCACCCCAGTAAAATACCGGCGCCGCCTGGTAGGCAACGTCGCCGGCTGTGCACATCAAAGCCAGCGGACTCAACAGCCCGGCATAGTACAGAACGCCGCGCGGGGCGTGCGCGAGGAAAGGAACCAGGGCGGTTAGAATGACAATCAGGAGCGCACTGCACGCCGCCTTGAACCGCTGCGGTTGAGCGGCGGACCCGCGCAGACCCGCCCCCAGCGCGAACAGGAGCGTCGCCACGAGTCCGGCGATTTTGCGGAACGCCTCGCCCACCGTCACGCCGCCGGCCAACACCGGAATCGTCAGCGCCGGCAGCAGCCCCACCAGCGCGCACAGGCAGGTTGTGCCCACCGAAACCAGCTTGCCGGTGAGCACATCAAAACTGCGGACCGGGGTGAGGAACAACAGCCCCAGCGTTCCCTCCCGGCGCTCGACGCCAATGGCTTCCGCCGTCAGCAGACAGGCCCCGCAGCACAGCACGAAGGCGGTGCCCACCATTTCGTTGAAGACCAGCCGCCCCACCGCCGCAGGCACGCTCAACGGTCCAGACACGATCAACTGCTGCACACAAAGCAACACCCCGGCCAGTGCAACGGCGAAGCGCGTCCAGTAAGTCCCCCCGCTCCGCGCCCGCCCGCGCAATTCTCGTCCGATGATGGGCAGCAAGGTCATGGAATTGGCGATTTTTAACTGGTGATTCCTGTCAGCCTTGTCGCACAGCTTTATTGCCGGTCACCCGTCACCAGTCACTAGCCACTAACCACTAGTCACCAGCCACCATGCACTTCACTGCGTCTCTCCCCGCGTCACGCGCATGAACACTTCCTCCAGCCCAATCTCGTCCTCGCGCAACTCGATCAGTTTCGCGCCGCCCCGCACCAGGATGTCCGCCACAATGCTGTGTTCGACCTCCGGCCCGGCCAGGGTCACCTTGATCTCCCCATCCGTGGTGGCCGCTTCCGCAATCTCCTTCCGCGCCTTGAGCAGCTCGAGCGCCTGGGCCGGATCACTCGAAACGCGCACCCACACCACCCGGCCCTGCGACATCTGGTCGCGGACGCCCTGCACCGCGCCGCTGTAGATCAGCCGGCCTTTCTCGATAATGGCCACCCGGTTGCACAAGGTCTGCAGCTCGCTCAGGATGTGCGAGGAGATGATGATGGTTTTGCCCAAGCGCTGGAGTTCCTGGAGGATGGCCATCATTTCGATGCGCGCGCGCGGGTCCAGTCCGCTGGCCGGTTCGTCCAGCAGCAGCACCTGCGGGTCATGGATCAACACCCGCGCCAAGCCGAGCCGTTGCTGCATCCCCCGGCTGAGGGCGCCGATGAGGGTCCCCCGCTTCTCGCTCAACCCGACCAGCTCGAGCACATCGGCGACTGTCTTTTCACGTTGCGCGGTCGGTATCTTGTAACACGCGCCGAAGAAATCCAGATACTCGGTCACTTCCATGTCCTTGTACACGCCGAAGAAGTCCGGCATATAGCCGATGACATGCCGCACAGCGTCGGCGTCGCGCACGACATCGTGGCCGAGGATTTGCGCCGTGCCAGCGGACGGCGCCAGAAAGGTGGCGAGGATGCGCAACGTGGTGGTCTTGCCTGCGCCGTTGGAGCCGATAAAGCCGAACAGGTCGCCTTTTTGAACGGTCAGGTCCAGACCGGACAACGCGGCGATCGCTCCGAACATGCGCGTCAAACCAAAGGTCTGAACGGCGGGGAGGGGAGGGGATTCCATACCAGTCTAAAGTCTTGAGTCTAAAGTCTTGAGTCTAAGGTCTTGAGTCGGCATCAGGTGCGGCCTTTGTATTTGTGGCCGCCTAACTGCGATTGCCGGAGGCAGTTCATGAAGCCACCAACCAACCGGCTGACTTCGTCGGCCTGGGCGTAAAGTTGACCAAAATTAACTTGGGTGACGTAGCCTTGGTCCAAGGCCACATAGAGGTGCGATTTGACCTCGCCACAGGAACCTTTGGAGTTGGAGAGAAACTGCACAAACTCGCGATCACCACCTCGTTCGAATCCTTCTGCGATATTCGACATCGTGGACACTGAGGCCCGCTGAATTTGATCCTTAAGCCCGTAGTCCTTCGCGAATGAGCCAATTCTCGCTGATCCGTAGATCTCTTTGGTCAGCACCCGAGCTTTCTGCCATGCGACGATGTCTTCGAATCGTTCAATTTTATTCATTGCATTCTCCTTTTTGATCCTGATTGGTTTGTTTCGTTTAACGTAAGCTTCAGACGTTGGACCCCATTTACTCCATTTTAGACTTTAGACCTTAAACTTTAGACTCAAGACTCAAGACTTTGGACTCTGGACCGGCACCGCCAGCCGCCACAACGTGTTCCGATGACTGCGCCGCGGCGAGAATTGGTAGAGCGGTTTCACCGGCGAATAATCGCCCGCCCATGCCAGCAGGACCGCGTTGCCGCGCTCGACCACCATGGACAAGTCCAGCCCGGGCGGTTCGATGAAGTTGCGCCCGACGTTTGGCTGGCCGCTCGTTTGGGCCAGGAAGGAGGCGGCCATCGTCCCATTGGGCAGATCATCAATTCGCCCGCTGCCGGCTGCCCCAAAGGTCCTTTGTCGCGATTGGACCGCAGTCTGAAAGGTCATCCCGTATCGGCCCACGAAGTCGCGCAGGAGGGTTCCCTGCCCTTTGGAAACGGTGAAGGTTTTGGTGGCGTTTGCGGGCAGTTCCCCCAGCGCGACGATGTGGCCCTCGATCACAATTTGCATGCCTGTCAGGGTGTGGTCGGTCCGGTTCTCGACGTTCACCTGCCAGCCGTCGCCCCGGGGAACCATCGTCGCGTTGAGCGGCTGCGCCGCCGGCTGCCACCAGTCGCTAACGAAAAGCTGGCTGGTCCAGACCGGCACGAAGATTTCCGCCTGGAAGCTGTCACCCTTCTGGAAGACGTTGGCCTTTTCGCCCCCTTGCCCACTGCTCAACCGGCTGACGAACTCGGCCCGGAACGTGGCAAACTTCTGCCGGCTCTCCAGCGTGTATTTCTGATTGGCGGGGGCATACACGGAGATATAGGTCTGGCCGCGCAGTTCGGCGCGTTCGCCACGGAGCAGCACGTCCACCATGTGCAGCTCGTTCCATTCCGATTCGCCCGCGCGCAGCTTGTAGCCAATGAAGTAGATGAGGAGCGAGAACAGCACCACATAACATGGAAAGGTAATCCACGTCAGCATCGGCCTGCCGATCCGCTTGAGCCAATATTGGTCCAGCGGGCCGATGACGGCCAGATACACCAGCAGCAGCAGCAGCAACCAGCCCACCGGCAGCTTGTGCACCTGCCGGCTGTCAATCATCGCGCCGAAAATGCCGTCGCTGCTCCAGCCGCCCAACGAGCTGAAACCCGGTGATGCGTACCACGCCCACGGCACCTCAGCCACCCTCGCCCAGAAGGTCGGGAGGTTTTTCCATGAGCGTAATGGCTCGCGCTCCGGGCTGAACAGGAGGGCAGTCACCTGCCCCCGTCCGCGATGAGCCGTCACGATCAATGGAATGTCTTCCGCCGAAACCACGACGCTGCCCTCGCGCAGTGTTCCGACCGCGATCTGCAGCGCTGCTGCCTCAAAGTCCGGATCCTCCGGCAAGTCCCTGGAAGGACTGCTGGCGCTGGTATCCCCCTCGGGGGCGATGTTGGGCCTCAGTGGTGGTGGCACCGCCATCTGAGTGCGGACTGTGGACTGTGGACCGGCTGCCGGGGCGAGTGCGGGCCCGTACCTGATGACTGCCGGGGCGGGCGCGGGCCCGTACCTGGCCCGACGCGGCAATGGAACTCGCCCGACGGAACCGTAGGGAAGATTGGTTGCCCAGGAATCCTCTGCCAGCCATTGCTGAAGCTCCGGATGGCGCTGGACGGTCCGAATGTCCTTCAGGTCAAGCGGGAATAGGTTTCTCAGCCAGGGCGTTGCGGTGACCTCGGAGATTTGCTCCACCGCGACGATGAGGTGGCCGCCGGCATTAAGCCAGTCCAGGAGCGCCTCGGTTTGGGACACGTTCAATTCGGGAGCCATCGCCGAGTTCAAGTAGAGCGAGTTCATCCCTTCGAGCACCAGCGGATTGTCCGGGAATACTGACGGCTGCAAGCGGGCCGACGCCGGCTGCAACTCGGCCGCTGTGGATAGAATAGGCCGGATTGCCGGAATGCCTTTCGCCGTCCGCGCCAGCGACCCAAGCAACGGCGTGATCGAAGCCATCGGCCGGCGCGACTGCAGACCATTCTGTTCGGCCAGCACTTTGCCGCGCGCATCCAGCAGGCGCACGTCCCACCGGCTGTAGCCCCGCACGGCTGAAAACACCGGAACGACCACCCGCTTGAGCGTGCCCGTCGGCAGCTCGACTTCCAGCCGCCGGGCCACGCCTTCATTGAACTGCCCCCCGCTGACCTCCACAACCCCCGTGAACGGCGGCCCGTCATTCTTGATCTCGCACACCACGGGAAACCAGCTTGCCTCGGGCACAAGGCTGTCATAGCCGAGGAATACGTCAAACTGGAGCGCGGCCCGGGCGGTGAGCGCCCCGGCACAAAACGCCATCAGCCAGAAAGCGAAGCAAGGCAACCGGCGTTCAGCTCTAGAATTCCCCACCATCATCGGTTCGCGGCAAACTTGAATAGGCCACTCTATAAGCAGACCGTGCCTCTTTGGCAATGTTCAAATCGCCAGTCACACATCCTGTGACGGGCGGGCACGGGCCTCGGCGAGGTTTGGGCTTTGTCTTAGGGCGGCGGATTTGGTTAAATGGCCCCAAGATGAAAATCCGATGGGCAGAAATCCGCCGCGCGACCAAAGAAACCCGCATCGCGGTTGCTTTGAACATTGACGGGGTGGGCAAGTCGTCCATCCGGACCGGCATCCCTTTCTTCGACCACATGCTGACTTTGTTCGCCAAACATGCCGCTGTGGATTTGAAGCTGCTCTGCAACGGGGACCTGGCCGTAGATGCGCACCACACGGTGGAGGACTGCGGGATCGTTCTGGGGCAGGCGTTTGCCCGGGCGCTGGGCGATAAGAAGGGGATTCGCCGCTACGGAACCGGTTTTGACCCGCGCAACCCCTTCACGGGCGAGGCTTTTGTGCCGATGGACGAGTGCCTGGCGCGGTGCGTGGTTGATTTCGGCGGGCGGCCATGCCTGGTCTGGCGGGGGTTGAATGCGTTTGCCTACCACAGCGTCACCAAGGCTGAGCGTCAGCAGGACATGTCCAGCGCGTTCCGCTTCGGCCTGGCCCGCGAGTTCTTTCAGGGTTTCACCAATGAAGCCCGCTGCACCCTGCATCTCGAGCTGCTGTACGGCGACGAGCCGCACCACATCGTCGAAGCGCTGTTCAAGGCCTTTGCCAAAGCTGTGAATGCCGCCTGCCACCGGGACCCGCGGATGGCCGGCCGCCTGCCCACCACCAAAGGAAAACTGTAAATGGGGCTGAATAGTCATGGTTTCCCCACCGTCGAACCAATGACTGTTAAAGATTATTCCTCGGCCGATGATCAAAGCCTGGTGCGGGCGGCGCAGCGGGGTGACATGGCTGCGTTCGAGGAACTGGTCGCGCGGCATCGCGACCGGATTTACGCGCGCGCGTACAGCATGATGCGGAACGAGGAAGAAGCCATTGACCTTGCTCAAGAAGCGTGGGTCAAAGGCTGGCAGCGATTGCGCCAGTTCCAGAGCGAGTCGAGCTTCGGGACCTGGATGACGCGGATTGTCATCAATCTCTGCCTGGACCAGTTGCGCAAGCAAAAGCGGCAGCGGACCGAGTCCATCGAGGCGCTGGACGAAGAATCGGGCGGGGTTGAGCGGCAGATGCCGGTGGTTACGGTGAATCCGACCGCCGGGCTGGAACGGGCCGAACTGCGCCGGCGGATTGATCGCGCGCTGGGGCAGTTGTCGTATGAGCATCGTACGGTGCTGGTGCTGCATGAATTTGAAGAAATGGAATATAAAGAGATTGCCAGGACGATGGGCTGTTCGATCGGGACGGTCATGTCGCGGCTGTTCTACGCGCGCCGCAAGCTGGCCGCGCTGCTGGCGGATTTGAAGAAACAGGATTTGGTTTAATGGATTACGACGCACAATTGAAACTGCAAGCCTGGCTCGATGGCGAATTGCCCGAACCCGACACCAGGGAAATGGCCAAACGCCTGGAGCGGGATGCTGAGGCCGCGGCCCTGGCGCGGGAGTTGCGCAATACCCGGCAGGCCCTGGCCGGGTTGGAAGCGGACGTCCGCCTGCCGGAATCGCGGGAGTTTTTCTGGTCCAAGATCGAGCGGGAGCTGCGGCGATTGGAAACGCCGGGGCCGGAGCGCGCTTCCTCGCCACTCCTGGCGCGCTGGCGCCGGTTCCTGGTGCCGGCCAGTGGTATTGCCCTGGTAGGCTTTGTCGGCCTGCTGGCCCTCCAGCAAGGCGGGGGGCTGCGGCTGTCGGGCGGGACGGAAATGGAAACCACGCTGGCGGACACAGGGGCGTTTACTTACCGGGATTACTCCGCGGGCGCAACCTTGGTTTGGTTGTCGTACCCCGCCGAGGATGAAGCGGCCGATGACGAAGTTGGCATCGTTGAATAGACAATGAGACCGTATCCGATTTCCGCCACCATGTGGGTCTGGTGCTCGGCGGCCGTTGCCTTTCTGACCTGTGGCGAACTGCGGGTGGAAGCGGCTGGCTTGAAACTGGAAGCGCAGCTCGTTTGGGGTACAAACGACGAAACATCTCCCGATCCCAAACACAAGCCGGTGGAGGTTGACGTGAAGCAGAAGCTCAAAGAGCTTCCGCTGAAGTGGAGCAATTACTTCGAGGTTAACCGAAAGGGATTCGAAGTGGCGCCCGCCAGCCTCAGCAAGGTCGCCCTGAGCGAAAAATGCGGCCTTGAAGTCAAGTCTCTGTCCGGTTCGAGGATTGAGGTGACTCTTTTTGGCAAAGGCAAGGAAACTCTCAAGCGGACCCAGGTGCTTCCCAAGGGTGAAATGTTGGTGCTGGGGGGAAATGCCCCCAATTCGACCGCGTGGCTAGTAGTTATCAAGCGGCTTGAATGACCGACAGGCTTGGGGGTAAGCCGACGTTCCAGAAGTGAGTTATGAGCAGCCATGCCCTCTCGCATTTCAGGAAAGCAAGTTGTGAAGAAGCCCGGCTTCGCCCTGTGGCTGCTCTCCGTATGCCGCTGGTGGCGCGGCAGGTCCGGTGATGTACCGTCGCTTCTACTGGCTGCAACAGGCGAGCTGAGCAGGTTACAGGTGCTTCAAAATGCCGTAGGGCAGCGCCACCGACGCCATATAGACCGGGTTCTGCCGAGCCCGGCCGTTGGGCCCATAGACCTCCCAGGGTGCGCCGCAGCCTGGGCCCCGACGGAAATCCTGGGCGCGAAGATGCGCCATCATGTCCCCGAACACCTGCATCGCCAGCAACCGATCTTCCTTCCATAGCGCCGCGATGAGCCAGCCGGACGCAGTGTGCCAGTATCCGCCGTTTTGGTAGGTGTTGAGAGCACACATCGAGCGTTCCCAGGCCGTAGTCTTGCTGAAGTCCCGATCCGTGGGCACCTGGCGCACGCCCCCCTCAAGGGTAATGGTGCTTCTCCTCACAGCATCGGCGACTGTCTTGCGCGCAGCGGCAGCCTGGGCACGAGGCAGCACTCGGAGGTGAAGAGCGAAAAGGGTGCCCCAGACGTCCGGTTGGCGGCTCAGCCCGGTGGAGGCGCGCAACCAGCCGTTCCTGCCCTCCGGTTCGGCGAAGGTGCGCGCAAGGTTGGGCCGGATTGTCCTCTGGATTTGTCGGTAGCCGGCCATGGATTCAAAACGGCCAAGGGCGCGGGCCAATTCAGCCATTTCCCCCGCAGCGCGATAACGCAACAAAGAGGCGAACAGGAGCTTGCCGGTGTGGGTCTCGCCATCGCAAAACCCGAAGCCGACTGCCCGATCTGCCTCCGTCGTTTGTGCCAAGCCCGTTTCCGGATCAGTGGTTGGGCAGGCAAACGCCTTTTCCAATCGTTCGAACACCGTGACTCCCTTGATCTCGACCCCAAAGATGCCAACGTCGCGAGTCGTCTGCCAGTAGGCATAAGCGATATGGACAAACTCGTAATGGTCGTCAATGGGCGGGACCCGGCCACACGCTCCGGCGCCCTGGTCCTGGCCGGAGGCGTAGGTGCCGGGATAGTAGGTTGGTCGGCCGTCATAATTGATGTGATCGGGAATGGCCCAGGCCGGCACATGCAGACCATTGGCCAGGTTGAGTTCCGTCGGACCATTCTGGGCCTTGCAGATCAGCAGCAGATGGTTGCGCAGGTCCTCGTTCGTGATGAATCCTGATTCCACCGACATCGAGAAGTCGCGGGGCCAGAATGCCGTGTAAGTGTCCTTCCCCGGCGTGATGAGGGTGAACCCGCAGGAGTTGGTGATCGGCCAACGCCCGCCGCCGTTGGAGCCGGGCTTCACGTGCGAAGCCTCGACCACGTCGCGCGTCATGTCGCGCAGGAAAGCCAGGTCTTCCTTCGGCAGCGCTCGACTGAAGAATGGCAAGCCGGCCAGCGCGGTTAAAGTGCTGGCTCCTTGGACGGCAGCGATTACCGCCGACACTAATGACCTACGGGCCAATTGTTTCACAAGGTGACGTATAGGGTTTCGCACGACGGCCGGGAGACCGCCGCCTGCGGAAGGTTGAAGTCGAGTATCTCCTGCCGTTCGTCAGGCCCGAGCGTGGGCAAGAGATCCAGGATTTCAGCTTTGCTCATAGTGAAAGCCTACGTCGGGCCACGCCAAGAGACAAGCGCTCCGGGCGATTCCCTTCAAGATCTGCGGCACGTTTCTCTTGCCGCCCCCAAGCAACGTGTTCGGGGCCATGAGTTCACCGGGGCGAACGGCCTTCGGTCCAAACATGATTCCTTTGGGTCGCCCGGCGTGAACCCGCGGCCCCGCCTCCGGGTTGCCATGCGCGGGCGAGAGAAGTAAGGCACAGTCTTACCGTATGAGCTCGACGCTCTCCGCCGGGGTCAGGCCGTAGGCCTGGTTGACGAGGTCGCTGAGCGTGCGCTCCAGGGTCAGGGCTTCGGCGGCAAGGGCGCGGGCGGGCGGGCTGAAAAGTTGAAATTGGGAAAACAGAAAGCGGAAATCGCAAGGCGGAAGGCG
>Ga0182019_10001899_pt1 | contig 10650 bp, 10 predicted proteins | sample 812E2MmetaG_FD_120483 | JGI IMG/M metagenome (GOLD analysis project Ga0182019, IMG submission 120483) | Permafrost microbial communities from Stordalen Mire, Sweden - 812E2M metaG | ecosystem: Environmental > Terrestrial > Soil > Wetlands > Permafrost | place: Sweden: Stordalen | collected...
CAGACGTCGGTGGCCAATCGCTCGATCTGCGTATCTCCCTCGGTGGCAACGGCGAGGACACGGGCGTCACGGGCCTTGCCCTCCATCAGATTGCTGATCAGCTTGTCGTATACGGCCGATCGTGTGGCCACCGCGACGAGAGGTACGTCGGCATCGAGAAGCGAGATGGGGCCGTGCTTGAGCTCGCCCGCGGCATATCCCTCAGCGTGGAGGTAGCTGATCTCCTTGATCTTGAGCGCACCCTCGAGAGCCGCCGGATACCCGAACGATCGGCCGATGTACATGAACCCGGCCGCGTCGGCGTATCGCGCCGCAATCTCCTCGATTGGTCCCGCCAGCTCGATCGTTCTTTCGGCCTGTTTCGGCAGTCGGCGCAAAGCCGCCACGAGCTCACGTTCCTTCTCGGCCGAAAGGCGCTTGAACTGGTGGGCCACGTCCGCGGCCAGCATCACCAGGGTTGCGACCTGGGTCACGAATGTCTTCGTGGCTGCGACGGCCACCTCGGGCCCGGCCTGCAGGAAGACAGAGGCGTGAGACTCGCGAGTGATCGCCGAGCCCACTGTGTTGGTTACGGCCACGACGACGGCCCCGCGGTCCCCGGCAAGGCGCGCCGCGGCGATCGTGTCCGCGGTCTCGCCGGACTGCGACACCGCCACGACCAGTGTCCTCGAGTCGATCGGCGGTGGGCTGTAGCGGAACTCGGACGCCACCGTGGAACGGGCGGGAATGCCGAGCCATTCCTGGAACAGCGCCGCCCCGACGAGCGATGCGTAGTAGGCCGTACCGCACGCGATCATCTCGACGCGATCGATCCCGGCCAGCCGCTCCCGAATCGGGTCGAGCTCCTCCAGGCAGACCGACTCGCCTCGCAGCCGGCCGGTCATGGCCGCCGTCAGGGCGTCGGGCTGCTCGTGGATCTCCTTGAGCATGAAGTGAGCGTAGCCGCCTTTCTCGGCCGCCTCGGCAGACCACGGAATGATGTCGATCGGGCGGTCGACGACGGTGCCGGCACGGTCCGTTATCGTGAACATCCCGGGCGTCAGATCCGCAACGTCGCCGTCGTCGAGGAAGACGACCCGTTTTGTATAGGCCACAATGGCCGCCGCGTCGGATGCGAGGAAGCTCTCGCCCTCGCCCACGCCTACGATCAGCGGCGCGTTGAGTCGTGCGCCGACCAGTCGCTCGGGTTCGTCTCGATGCATAACGACCAGGGCATATGCGCCCTCGAGCCGGCCCAGGGCCGCCCGCACGGCATCGGCCAGGTCGCCTTTGTAGGCATCCTCGACAAGGTGCGCGACCACCTCGGTATCCGTCTCGGACTTGAGGGTGTGGCCGCCGGCGACCAACTCGTCGCGCAGCTCGCGGAAGTTCTCGACTATGCCGTTATGGACGACCGTGATGCGGCCCGTGCAATCTGTGTGGGGATGGGCGTTGAGATCGCTCGGCCGGCCGTGCGTGGCCCAGCGAGTATGCCCCAGCCCGATCCCCGCCCGAGGCGGCTTGTCGCCAAGAGCCTCGGTCAGAACCGCCACCTTGCCAGCTCGCTTCTCGACGAACAGCTCGCCGCTCTCCGTGACCAACGCGATGCCGGCGGAGTCGTAGCCCCGATACTCGAGGCGGCGCAGGCCATCCAGCAGGACGGGCCCGGCCTCGCGAGGTCCGGTGTATCCGACTATTCCACACATACAGAATCACTCCCGGTCTCGCAGACGACGGCCCCCGGCGAAGGTGGCTAGTTTAGCCGCTCTCCGGCCAGAGCAGCCAACTCGTCGGCTAGCTCGGCGACCAGGGCGCCCTCCGGGCCCTCCACCATGACCCGAATCGCCGACTCCGTTCCCGACGGGCGGACCAGGACCCGACCGGCCGAACCCAGGCGAGACTCGGCTCGGGCGATCGCCTCTCGCATGACCGGGTCGCCTTCCCACTGGTCCTTGTGACGGGCCGGGATGGTTCGCTGCTGTTGGGGCAGCATCGGCACCTGGGCTGCCAGGTCCGCCAGGCTGAGGCCAGTGCGAGTCATTACGGCCAGGATCTCGAGCGCGGTGACGATGCCGTCGCCGCTGCTGGTGTGCTCGAGGACGATCACGTGGCCGCTCTTCTCACCGCCCAGGCCGGCCCCGTTGACGAGCATCCCTTCGAATATGTACTTGTCCCCGACCGGGGTCCGAATCACCTGCCCGCCCGCATCCTCGACGGTCTTCTGGAGCCCCCCGTTAGACAGGATCGACACAACCAGCGCGCCGTTCGGGAGACTATTGCGCGCCAGCCGGTCGAGGGCGAGGATACCCAGGACGGCATCGCCATCGACGACACAACCCGACGCGTCGACGGCGATCAAGCGATCGGCGTCCCCGTCGAGCGCAAATCCGACGTCCGCGCCGCGGGCGACGACTTCACCTGCGAGCGCTCCGGGCGCAGTGGCGCCGCAGCCGGCGTTTATGTTCGCGCCGTCGGGATCGTTGAACAGCACGTCGACGCGGGCTCCGGTCGCCTCGAGGATCCGCTTCGCTGCGATGCCGCCGGAACCGTTGGCGCAGTCGACGACCAGATGGAGTCGAGTCGACGTCGCGGAGGCCAGCTTGAGCCTGTGACCCACGTACAGGTCGAGCAGATCGCGGTCCTGAACGGCCACACCCAGCGCGTCGGGCGAGGCACCAGGCAGCTCGTCGGCGGTCCAGATGAGCTGCTCGAGCTCGTCCTCGACATCCTCGTCGAGCTTGAGGCCGTGTTCGTCGAGAACCTTGAGGCCGTTGTCGCTGGCCGGATTATGTGAAGCCGAGACCATGATCCCCGCCGCGAAATGGCCCGCACCCGTGATGAACGCCAGGGCCGGAGTTGGTACGACGCCAACGACATGGACATCGACGCCCAGGCTCGTCGCCCCTGCCACGATCGCCGCCACGAACATGTCGCCGGAGCGGCGCGTGTCCTGCCCCACGACGATGGGCCGACCGGGACCGGCGAGGCGGTGGGCCGTTGCGCGACCAAGCGCGTAGGCGAGGGTCGGTTTCAGGTCAACGTTGGCCGTGCCACGGATGCCATCCGTGCCGAAGAGACGGGGCAAGAGACGCTCCTCTAGGTTGGGGAGGGCAATGGTGCCGGCGACGGCGGGTTGGAGACCGTGACGACTATCTGAGCCGGAGTGATCGCGACCAGCTTGATCCCTGCCGGCAGGTAGAGCGTGACGGCAGCACTGTGCGGTCCGACGTCGAGATCTCCGACCGCGACGTTCCCAACGAGCGTCGACGTGTCGAAGGCGTTGAGCGCCGCGGTCGCCCCGCCCAGCGTCACGGTCACGCTCGGCGCCGACAGGGTGTAGATGCGATCGGGTAGCGCCCCCGTCGGCACCACGCCGACGCTCACGCTCCGGGTCGATTGCGGCGATTGGAGGTGGATGACTACCGCTATCTGCCCCGCATCCGAGGTCACGCCGGCGGGCAGGTCGAGGTTGACGCTGGCCGTCACGTCGCCCGTGGCGCCTGCGATGGAGATGGCCTTGGTGTTGGCCTGACCGTTGAGCAGGGCGAGAGCGTCGGCCTGGCCGCGGACGGCCACGACGGGCGGCGTTACGTCGACGGAGGTGATGTAGTAGCCCGCGGCCTGATCGCCGGTAGTGATCGGCTTGACCGGCACGGTCTCCGTGCGGGTCTGGCTGCCCACCTGGATCTGGACATTGACGGTTCGGGGATTGAACTCGACGTGTGTCACGATCGCGTCCGAGGCGTCTCTGGCCACGAGATCGACGTCCTCGTTAACGTCCAGGCCGGACGCGTCGATCCGGACCAAGGCCTCGGCGTAGACCACCCTGCTGACGATTGAGGACGCCCCTGAGACATCTACTGATGACTGGCTCAAGACCGGCGTGCCGGGCTCAAGGCCGGACGGGACGGCGCCGGTGTCCACCTGGACGTTGACCTGCTTGTGGAACGTCGGGTCGAGCGTCACGCTGATCTGCTGCGGCTGATAGTCGATGATCTGGATGCGAGGGTCGTCGGCCACCAGCTGGACCCGAACCAACGAAGGTTCGCTGTCGCTGACCCTGGCGCTGGTCAGATCGGCAGTGGCACGGAAGCTGGACTGCGAAACCGGCACGTCCGGCGAGGCAATGTACCGGATGTTGCCAACCTCGGGCAATGTGCCTATCAGGTAGGAATTGGCGGGCTGATTCACGGTATCGATGGCTATCGTGCCGGGCCACTGCTGGCTGGTCTGCAGGAACACCATGGCCCCGTAGAGGATCACCGCCAACAGCACCGCGCCGATCTTGAGCGGCCAGTTTCGGAAGATGAAGCGCAGGACCCTCACGAGGCCTTCTCCTGCCCGTCGCCGTCGTCGCCGGTGGCCTCGGCCCCAGGCCGGTCGGATCGACTCCGCCGGGCGCCGGCGGGGCGATTGAGCCCGCCGAAACGGGCTCGCCGCGCCAACTCGCGAACCGTGGGACCTACCCGGCGCGGCGGCGTCCGCTCCTGTCGGAAGATCCGGCCCGCCGTCTGTGGGTGAAGCAGCGCGGCGAGGTCGTGGGCGAGCTTGGGCTCGTTGAGGTTGCGGACGATGCGAGCCCGCTCGACCAGGCTGATCTGGCCGCTTTCCTCGGACACGACAACGACGATCGCGTCAGTCTGCTCGGTTATGCCCAGAGCGGCCTTGTGCCGTGTGCCGAATCGCTCCAGCGGGATCGTGGTTTCGGCCGAGGGCAGCAGCGCTCCGGCGGCCAGGATCTGGTCGCCGCGGATGACAACGGCCCCATCGTGCAGCGGGGTCTTGGGCGAGAAGAGCGTCACGAGCAGGTCGGCCGAGACATCGGCGTGGAGCATGACGCCGTTCTCGGCGATTTCCTGCAGGCCGGTCTCTCGTTCCATCACGATGAGTGCGCCATGGCCCTCGCGCGACAGCCGCTCGGCTGCGCTCGCAACCTCGGTTGCGATGTGCACGGCTGTCGACTGCTCCGCGGGAGAGATCAGCCAGCTCAGCGAGCCGAGCCGGCCAATTCGATCGAGCGCCCGCCGGAGCTCGGGTTGAAAGACAACCACCAGGGCAAAGAGACCGACGTACGCGCTCGTCTGGAGGATGACTTTCAGCAACCTCAGATCGAACGTCACGGCTGCGCCGTAGACGACGAGCAGGAGGCACACGCCAATGACAAGCCGAACCGCGCGCGTCCCCCTGATCAAACTGAGGAGCCAGTAGATCAGGAGGGCCGTTATCGCAACATCGGCCACAACGTTCGGGCTGACTTTGTCGAGCGCCGACTGAATCAGTGGCATCGGTGGACAAGTGTATACCGCCAGGCGGTCGTCCCCGCGCGCTCGGGTCCTCCCGACCACGAGGCGAAGCCGCGCAGACCGGCTCGGGGCGACGCGGCCAAATCGGCCGGGGCGGGGTGACCCGTCAGGCCGACGAGCTCAAGAGCAGAGAGCCGCCAGCCGTTGGTCCCTTGGAAAGGCCCGACTGGCCACCTCGCACAGCCGCTGGCGCGTGTCCTCGTCGTCGTTCAACTCCGCCAGGCGACCGAGCAGGGCGAGCTTCTCCGCGGCCAGAGTATTCCAGTCGCGCGCAAGGTACGACTCGACGAGTACCAGATGCGCGTCGACATCGCCGGGCGCCGCCTGCAGCAAGCGATCGGCGGCGTCCAGACCCAGCTCGAAGCGCCCTTCTCGGGCGTATGCCCGAGCCGTCGACAGAAGCAAGGAGCGGAGTGTTGTGTTGTCGCCCGCCAGGTCGGCCGCCTCGGCCGCAGCCAGCAACTCGTCACCCGTTTGCTGGCCCTGGCCATCGCCGACAAGCCCTGCCGGGGCCGCGGCCGTGAACGCGCCGCCCACGACACCCACCGCCGCTGTAACCGACTCATCCGAGCCCAAGTCGAGCGCTCCCGCGACTTCGGCGGCTGCCACTGCGTCATCGGCCGGCGCCGCGACTCCAGCGTGCTCCGAGGTCTCGGTTGGCGCGGCGTCGACCTCCAGTGTCTCGCCGGTGGAACCCGGAAGCGGCTCGGTCGCAGGCTGGGCGGCCGGGACGGCTGGGGCGGCCGGGACGGCTGGAAGGGTCAGCGGCCCACCGGCCGGGAGTTGAGGTTCTGCCTCGGCAGTCGCGGGCGGCTGGATCACGTCGGCGGCTCCGGGCGCGGGGACTGGGGTCGGCGCGACGATTACCGCCGCATTCTCACCGACGCCGGCCGCAGCTGACGCCTCTAGCCGGGGCGCCTCCAGCTTGCCACCCGACGGCTCATCCCGCAGGCGGAGAGCGCGGGCCAGCAGATGCTCGGCGGCCTGGTCGCCCGCAGAAAGCCGGATCTGCCGCAACAGGCTGCGCTGGCGCCGGCTGCGTTCGGCCGTATCCTCAAGCTCCAGGGCTCGCCGGAGCGTGTCTGCGGCCTCCGGCAGTCGGCCCGCGGCCTCTTGAATCTCCGACACGTGATCCAACGCCAGGGCCGCATCGACGCGCTGGCCGGCCATGGTCAAGGCCTCGGATTGCCCCAGGAGCGCGCCCTCGTCGTAGGGGGCTCGAGCGACAGCGGTCGCGTACTCCACGAGCGCCTCCTCGAGATGACCCAGTCGAAGCAGGACACCGCCGAGGCTCGTGTGCGGCATAGCGCGCGACGGAGCGATCGACGCGGCTTTGCGGTATGCGTCGATGGCGTCCTCGGGCGCACCTCGCAGAACGGCCACGTGGCCGACTCGCAGCGCCTCTTTGTAGCGCTCGTACAGATCGTGTGGCATGCCTACATGATGACTTCTGCGCGCTCGCACGTCGCGGGTACGTGAGCCGGAAAGGCGCGGTCGCTTCGTCCTAAGTACATCGATTCGCAAGTCTCGCAACGTATAACTCACGCCGCCTGAGCGACCGGTGAGAGCGCAGCGAGGACACGGTGAAGGTCGAGCCTGGTGAAGCGCCACTCGAACGGTGTGGCGATCGTGCTGTAGCGCTCGCCGAAGGCGAGGATGGCAGCCTCGAGCGCGGCTAGCGAGCACCACTCGTTCGGGTCGAGCACCTTGCGCTGGACGATGCTGAAGTAGAGTTCGACCTGGTTCAGCCAGGAGGCGTGGATCGGGGTGTGGACGACTCGGATCTGCGGCCAGCGCTCGCGGAGGCGGGCCTCGCACCGAGTACCCCGGTGGGAACTGCCGTTGTCGACGACCCAGAACACCCGGCTCGCACTCCGGTACGGCTCCTGGGCCATCACCTGGTCGACGAGCCGCCCGAACGGCGCGATCCCGGTTCGGGGCTCGCAGCGGCCGAACACCTGCGCCCGATGAACATCCCAGGCCGCGAAATACGCGAGGGCACCAGCCCGCTCGTACTCGTGCTCGACGCGGACCGCTCGCCCCGGAGCCGGCGGGCTCCCGGGATGGATCCGCGCCCGGGCCTGGATGCTCGTCTTCTCATCGGCGCACACGACGTGCTCGTCGGGCCGGAGTGGCTCGCCCTGCCAGCGCCCGCGGTACAGGTCGAGGACGAGCCCTGCCTTGCGCTCGAAGTCGGGATCACGGGGGAAGATCCAGCTCCGATAGCGCCAGGGCTTCAAGGCATCCTCGCTGAGCCAGCGCCAGACGGTCGTGACGGAGATCGCCTCGACGATTTCCCGCGCGACCGCGACCCGCGCGATCTCGGAAGTGCTCAGACGAGCGAGGGGCAATCCAAGGTCGACGGGCCGTTCACACGCGAGAGCCTTGATCTCGACGACCACCCGAGGGGGAAAAGGCCCGCGGCCGGCCGCTCCGCGGGCGATCGCGAAGACCCGCGGAGCGATCCTCGAAGAACCGCTTGCGCCAGCGGCTCACGGTCGTCCTCACCGCCCCGAGTCGCTCGGCGATCTCGTCGTTGCGGAGACCGTCGGCCGCGAGGACCACAATCTGGGCCCGGAAGACCTCGCGTTTGGTAGCCGTCTGGCGACGCGCTCGTCGCTCCAACTCGGACCGCTCCTCGAGCGTCAGCTCGATCAGAAATGGGCTCCGCCTCGACATCGGTTCCTCCTTTCGAAGGAATCGTAGCTGCCGATGTTACGTCGCGCAACTTACGAACAGCCGTACTAAGCCAGGTGCCCAATTCGGGGGCAAGCACCCGCCCCGAGCGGTCGCCACCTCGACTCCTCGGCCCGCGCGCGGACTCCCGCCTCGCGCCTGCAGCGAACGCAGTGGTGGGGGGAGCCGAGCACCGAGGCTAGCCGGACCTGGAGGTGCGTGAGCGAGGATGTCCTGCGTCGCCCCAGACGCGACTATCGCTTCGTGTACTGAGGCGCCTTGCGGGCTCGCTTGAGACCGTACTTCTTGCGCTCCTTCATTCGCGGGTCGCGGCTGAGGAGGCCGGCCTGCCGGAGCGGAAGACGGTTGCCCTCCGGATCGATCTGGAGGAGGGCGCGGGCGATACCATGACGGATGGCGCCGGCCTGGCCCGTCACGCCGCCGCCCTCGACCTTGATCTGGGCGTTGTATGCGCCCTCGGTGCCGGTGACTCGGAACGGCATGCGAACGTCGGCCTCGTCGATGGCATTGCCGAAATGCGCGTCGAGGCTCCGATCGTTGACGACGATCTCACCCGAACCGGGCACGAGTCGGACACGAGCCACCGCGGTCTTACGGCGACCGGTCCCGTAGTAATAGGCAGGGGTGGTCATCACGCTCCTCGTCAGGCAAGCGGCTCGGGCCGCTGAGCCTGGTGCGGGTGCTCTGGGCCGGCATAGACCTTGAGCTTGGTAAGTTGCTGAGCTCCAAGGCGGTTGTGGGGAAGCATCCCCTTTACCGCTCGGCGAATCACTTCCTCGGGCCGACGATCCAGCAGATGACCGAGGCTCTCCGCCTTGAGGCCGTGCGGGTAGCCGCTGTGACGCATGTACAGCTTGGATTCGCGCTTGTCGGACGTCACATGGATCTTGCCTGCGTTGACGACAACGACATGGTCGCCGGAGTCCAGCGTCGGGCTGTAGGCCGGCTTGTTCTTGCCTTCGAGGACTCGGGCAATGCGCGACGCCAAACGGCCGAGCGTCTCGTCCGTCGCGTCCACGACGTACCAGCGTCGCTCGATCTCGCTCTCACGGACCGTATATGTCTTCGCGGTCATCGTTCTCCGTTCGATCTGGCGGTCGTTCGCCGCTTTAGCGGGTCCTTGTCGGCGTCGTCTTGGCCCTCATCGGACCGAGTACGACTCGCCGGAGGCAGAGGCCCTTCGCAGGGGCCGTAACCCCGTTGAACGCCGGCCGCCGTGACGATAGCGCCTCGGCGACTGCCTCTTCATTTATCTTCCCGTGTCCGACCTCGAGGAGGACGGCCACAATTCTTCGCACCATCTGGCGGAGGAAGGCATCGGCCGCAACGTCGATCGTCACGAGCGAACCTACCCGCCGGACCCGGACCGAGTGAACGGTCCGCACCGGCTGCCGGTGCTCCACCCCGAAAGAACTGAAGTCGTGGCGGCCCACCAGGACCGACCCGGCTCGCTCCATCGCGGCAATATCGAGCGGGTCCCGCACCCCGAGCGCGAAACGCTCGCGGAGCGGACTTCGCGGCCCGTTCCAAACGGTGTAGCGATACTCCCGGTATCGCGCCGCGTAGCGTGGGTGGAACTCGGGCGGGACGCGCCGCACCTCGCGGATTGCCACGTCCTCCGGCAGCAGAGCGTCGAGCGCCCTTGCCAGTTCCTTCGCCGGCCTGCCATTCGGATCGGTGAATGCGATCACCTGCCCGCTGGCATGGACCCCGGCGTCGGTTCGACCCGCCGCAACGACTACGACCCGGCTTCCGCCGGAGATCCTAGCCAGTGCGGCCTCGAGTTCTCCCTGGACCGTCCGTGCCCCAGGTTGGACCTGGAACCCGGCGAAGTCCGTGCCATCGTATTCAACCGTTGCGCGATAGCGCAAAGGCGTGCCCTCTCGAGCACTTTCGCTGATGCCTATATGGCCGCTCCGACGAACTCAGTGCTAGGCGCCGCCGAGCACCCGAGCGAGCGCACTTGAAGGTGCGTCAGCGAGGGCGCGGAAACGGCAACGACGCAATGAGTCGTCTGAGTGGACATCACACCAATTCGATTTGAACGATATGGGCCGCGTCGCCGTAGCGCTGACCGAGGTGGACAATTCGGGTGAAGCCCGAAGTCCGATCGGCGTACTTGGGCGCGATCTCATTGAAGAGCTTGGTGACTACTCTCGGCTCGTTCGGGAACTCCGAAATCACGGTCCTTCGCGCAGCGAGATCACCGCGCTTGGCCAGCGTAATCATGCGCTCGACGCGACCGCGGATTTCCTTGGCCTTGGCCTCGGTGGTCTGGATGCGCTCGTAGCGCAGGACCGACACGGTCAGGTTCTTGTACAGGGCAATTCGGGGACCCTGCTTGCGCGAGAGCTTGCGGCCGTCGATTCGATGGGCCATTGCTCAGGCCTCCTCGGGGGGCAGATCGTCGAACTGCTCTTCCTCGTCGACATCTTCGAGGTCGTCGCCAAGCGACGATTCTTCGCTGTCGGGAAGAATGAAGCCACGCATGCGCAGCCGCTCCTTCATCTCGTCGAGCGACTTCTTGCCGAAGTTGCGCATTCGCAGCAGGTCGTCATCGGAGAGCTGCAGCAGCTGCCCGACCTTGACGATGTTGTTGCGCTTGAGCGAGTTGTAGGCCCGCATCGGCAGGTCCAACTCCTCGATCGGCATATCCAGCATGTTTGGCGGA
>Ga0182019_10001900_pt1 | contig 10647 bp, 6 predicted proteins | sample 812E2MmetaG_FD_120483 | JGI IMG/M metagenome (GOLD analysis project Ga0182019, IMG submission 120483) | Permafrost microbial communities from Stordalen Mire, Sweden - 812E2M metaG | ecosystem: Environmental > Terrestrial > Soil > Wetlands > Permafrost | place: Sweden: Stordalen | collected...
CTGAAGCTGTGTCTTTCGGATATTGGATCAGATTGGGATATGTAGCAGAAGTAATAAACTGGTCATTATCCGGATCAAGAACTTTATCTGAATATGGCTCACCAATGTAGAGGGCACTATCCACAAGGTATTGAAACCGGTACTCTTTCCCTGGTTTCAGTCCGTCAATCTGTACCCAGTATCTCTCCCCATCAGGAGTTCTTTTCATATAGCCTTTTTCACGGGCAAGCCAATCTGTGAAATCGCCTGTGGCAAATACAAATTTTTTATAAGGTGCATGAAGAACAAGAGCCACAGAAGTGTTACTGAGATAGTTTATCCCATCAGTCAAACCTGCCGGCAATGCCTCAGTTACCAATGGTTTTCTTACATAATAGAAAAATGAGTCAGCTGCAAAAGAAGGTTTTTTCCAGGCAACTGCTTTAACCCAGAATTCACCATACTGATCGGGCAGTATAGTATCGGTGACAAAATTAGCCGTTGTCCCTGATTTGATAAAATTATTATTAATGTATAATGAAACCGAATCTGCGAGTGTTGCAGAAGCTTTGATTATTATTTGCTTATAGATGTCAGTAACAAAAGAAGATTTAGCCGGAAGAGTAAATGTCACATTTAATCCAACCTGAAAAACATCCAGAAAAATATCGGGTCTGGTCTGATGGTCTGCAGCTGAATTACGGATCACCAGGCAGATTTTTGTCGCAACATCAGCAGGAGCCAGAGAATAGAATGTCTTAATATCAGGTGCTATATCAAGTTCATACAGGTAATTTCCAAGGTATTTAAACTTTGGTTGAGTAGAATTGTTGGCCCAGGTACCTATTACTTTTTGCCAGGTAACACCAAGAAGAGTTACACCTGTATGTGCATAAAGATCACCTGTGTAATTATTCAATTCTCCGGCATCTTTGGAACTATCATAAAAGATCTTTATCAGCGTTCCCGCTGTGGGGACTGCAGGATCTGTAGTTATCATCTGGCCAACCAACAAACTGGAAAGACCGGAAATACAAAAAATAGTAATAAGCAACTTTTTCATTAATTATTCATTATTGGGGTAATAGCTTTAACATTTTGTAAATCAGGTTATATTTAAGAGGCTGTCTTAAAAACAGACAGCCTCCTTCATTAAATTGAAACTTTTCAGATTCTATCTTGTTCAGGGATCTTTCTAGTTCTTGGTAACAGTTGCTTTAAGTCCCCATGGATCCAGGGTAATTGTATAATTTCCCGCAGCAGTAATTGGAATATTATCACCACCTGCAGTAAGAGCATTAAGATTACCACCCAGATTAACTGTCCAGGCGCCATTAGCTCTGAATTTGAATGCACCGGCTGCTGATGCGTCAATTGTAGCCGTAAAAACGTGATTTATAGCGTCCCACGTCATAGCATGGTCGCTGCCCCAACTATTAAAATCACCGATCAAACCCCAGCTGTTTGCACTATATGTATACAAGTTAGGATGGCTCAGGTCTAAGGTAAGTGCGTAATCTGCAGTAAGAGTAACAGGAATATTATCACCACCTGCATTTAAAGTAGTACCATCAGCAGCAGTACTACCATAATTTATATTCCAGTCAGAAGTACCTCTGAATTTAAAAGTTCCTCCACTTGTTAAATGCAACGCTAATGAGAATATTTGAGAAGTGGAATTATAAGCCATATCGGTCTGGGAACCCCACCCATTATAATCACCCATAATTCCCCAAGTAGTATTGGTCAGTGAATATGTCATTGTACCAAGATTGGCTTTTATTAAATAATAACCTGCAACCGTGACCGGAATATTGCCACCCGGATTAGTCAATCCACCCGAACCATTATCACCGAAAGTATGAGCATTGTCCCAACTATGATCTGTAGCAAGCTTAATAGACCCTGTTGTGAGATAGACATATCCTTCCGCAGCACCACTACTGGTTGCTGTTGAAATGATGTACTTGGCATTATCACTGTTATCCCAACCATTATAATCACCAACAACCCATAATTTTGTTATATCCGCCAATGTAGTAAAGGAGATATCTGCACCATAAGCAGTACCTGCACTATTTGTTGCGTAAGCTCTAACATGGTATGTAGTGTTCAGAACCAATCCGGCAAGGTTGCTGACAAATACGCCGGTACCTGTACCTCCATCAATTATGCTGCCATCGATAGTCGGGTTTGCAGCTGCGCCCCAGGCGAGTCCTCGTGCTGTTACAGTACCGCCGCCATCATAAGTCACATTACCGCCCGATACAGCAGAAACCTTAGTTATCGCTGTAACAGCCGTGGTTGTTACAACAGGTAAATCTACGAGAGTGGTAAAAGTTACTGCCGGACCGTATCCGGTACCTGCGCTGTTTGTAGCATAGGCACGCACATAATAAACTGTATTTCCCTCTAAACCCGTAAGTGAACTTACGAATGCTCCGGTGCCGGTTCCATCAGAAGTTTTCTTAGTACCAGAAACAGATACATCGCGATTTCTACCAAAGTATACACCACGGGCGGTAATATCAGCGCCTCCCCCAACAGTAACGTTGCCTCCACCAGTGGCTGAATTACCGGTTATAAGAGTAATTGCAGCAGTGGTAAGTGTGGGTACAACGGGTAAGGTTGTAAAAGTAATTTCATCACCATAGATAGTACCATTCGCATTAATTGCATAAGCACGGGCATAATATTTAGTGGCATAAGTAAGACCACCCAGTTTTACGTTAAAAGTTGCCGTGGTACTTGCCTCATCGAATATAACTTTTGATTTTGCCGTTGTGGGCCCGGTAACTATATCATAGCAAACGCCTTTTTCAGTAAAACCATCGCCTGTGGCAACTACAAAACCTACAACAGTAGCAGAGTCAGATTTAACATTTAATACCTGAGTGGTAGAAAGTTCCGGGTTTAATCTGACATTCGATTGTTCCTTCTTACATGAGGCAAAAATAATTGTCGCAGTAAGAAGAACAGCCAGAAATCTATATAAGGTTAATCTTTTCATAAATAAATTCTATTATAGTAATTACTAGTTTTTTGTAAAAGTACATTTGTAAGGAGTAGTGGTAATATAAAGCCTTACAGTATAGTTTCCTGCTGTAATAGGAATATTTGCACTTGAGCTGCTATTATACAGATTATCGATCGAATATCCTGTTCCGATTCCCAGATTGATACCCTGATCCCAGGCATCATTCATTCTGAATTTAACAGTCCCGTCAACTAAAGTAAGAGTAATGACCCAGGTTTGGGATTTAGAATCGTAATCCATTTTTGAATCAGGTGAATTCCATCCATTTGGAGTAGCATCCCCGATCAAACCTATCATATAAGCTTTATTAGTGTATGTAAGTGCTTTAGTATCAGCCTTTAATTGATACCAACCGTTAGCAGCGACTGAGAAAGCTGTACCGTTAACTGCGAGTGCGGTACCATTCGAGCCATACGTAATATTTGCATCAGGGTCTTTCAATGTAAATGATTTGGTCGCGTCAAGTTTTACGAAACCTGTGTATTTACCATCAGCTAAAGGAGATTCAATTTTCTGAGTGATGCCCGAATTGATTAAGTCCAACCGAGGCAAACCGTAAACAGTAACATTGGCAGTTACGGGATCAGAACTGTAAATCATAGGTTTTGCACCCGTGCCGGCATCTACAGATAATACGGACCTAATTCGAAAATCTGCTGAAGAAACCTGGTCAGCTGATAGTATTTTGAGTAGGATTGCGTTAAGATCATTAACGCTGATTCTTAATGAAGTATCCTGGATAGCAGACATCACCTGTATTGAATCTTTGAAATTATCTCCTGTCGGACATGCTTCGAGAAAATAAGTTGCAGAAGCATGGAAACCGGGATTAACGGCGGTACCAACAAATTTAAGAGTATCCGTCCAATGGACCCTTTGAAGGGTCAGATCAGGTAATGTAGTTATTGTTGGCGAAATTGGGTTGGTCAACATAACGACTTTTGTCTCATCCTTTTTACAGGAATTGAGCAATAAGCCAAGTATTGTTATATAAAATATTAACTTTTTCATATGAATTAAGTTTTAAAATTAATAACCAGTGTTCTGGATAATATTTGGATTTGCAGACACTTCATTGCCCGGAATCGGGAAGATATTCAAATGTTTATCGGTTGGGATGCCGGCAAATGTACCACCTTTCCAGGCCCATTTATAAGAGCCATCGGTAAATTGTCCAAAACGGATCAAATCGGTACGTCTTTGAGCTTCATAATAAAATTCACGACCGCGTTCATCCAACAAAAATTGATCGGTAACCTGATTTGCTGAAGTAAGATTTCCCGTAGCATTTCCATAAGCGCGTGTTCTGACTACGTTTATATCAGTCATAGCATCCGGGTTATTACCTGACCTATGCAAAGCTTCGGCTCTCATCAGGTAGGCATCGGCTAAACGGAAAACCGGGAAATCTGTACTTGCATAGGCGGGATTATAATCAGCAGCCTGGGTGCCGTCAGTATTATTATTGGTAAATTTAAATACGCCTATGCCAAATGAATAAGATGATGAAGCGCTTGGGATATTCCAATGATCCAATTGTCTGCAATAGATGCGTTTGTCTTTACATTGGCTGAAATAAATATCCGAAGTTGGAACCGGTACGTTACCATAAGTAGCAAGTGTATCTATTAATACATTTATGAATTGTTTTTTTGTACGGTTTCCCCCCCAGTTGGTGTTAGATGCCAAACCAAGCGTTTTTGCATCTATGTGAGTGCCATCGCTGCATGATTCGATAATAAATGTTGTGCCAACATAACCTTGTGTATAAACTCCATCCTGTGCCCATGAAAAAATCATTTCAGGATTCTTTGTCTGATCATTGTCAGCGCTAAAATTCTGTCTGTAATTGCTAGCCAATGAGTATTTTCCACTGTTGATCACTTTATCGCAATAAATTTTGCAGCTATCCCATTTTGCAGTTCCGGTATATACCTGAGCATTCAGGTATAACCTGGCCAGCAACATCCAGCAGGCAGCTTTATCGGCATTTGCATACGAAAACTTTGGTTCTCCCAATTTATCTTCAATACTATGCAATTCGGACGTCAAATAATTAAACAATTTAGCCCTGCCAACCGATGTAACCTTATCCAATTGTTTTGGGTTGAATTTTCCAACACCGTCAGCATCTGTTGTAAATGGAGGATTTGCAAAGCAGTCTATTGAATAGTAGTAGGCCATTGCCCTTAGGAAACGCGCTTCTGTATTATATCTCATTATATCAGGGTCTGAGTTCCCGTTTGTCTGCCTGATAAAATCATTTGCATAAGTTACGCTCAAAACCAAACGGTCATAAAGGGCAGTAAGAAAAGGATTATTCGCACTCCATGTCTGTGTATTAAAATCGGCAATACCAGGATCGGTCCATGCACAAATTGCTTCATCGGTAGTTAACTCCTGGCAATTCCATAATGCGCGCATTGTTGTACCAAAGTTAGAATCGGTACCTGTTATATCCACACCATTATAATCCTGGCTGCCACCCTGGCCACCGATTATGAAACTGGCATAAATTTTAGCCAACACCTGCTTATATTCATCAGCAGTTAAGTTGCTCGCCAAAGTGACATTGGGATCAGAAGGTGTCACATTTAAATCTTTCACACACGATGTTATCATCAGTGTAGAAAAAACAACTCCCAATATTATAATTTTTTTATTCATATCTTTATCTTATTAGAATATTAATAGCTTAAACTTATACCAAGCATAAAGGTACGAGGCCTTGGATAAAAGTTGTTATCAACTCCACCGCTGACTTCCGGATCTATCCCTTTGTATTTTGTGATAGTCAGTACGTTTTGAACGGTAAAGCTGATACGTGCGCTCAATTTATTAATAACGTCGTCAAACCTATAGCCTGCGTTTAAATTATCTAATTTAAAGAACGAGGCATTTTGAACAAAGTAATCGGAAGTAAATTGACGTTTCACGAATTTTGTGTCGCTCAAATAGGTTGGTTCGTTGTGCCAGTATCCAATCTGGGACATCTGGTCATAAGAAGCGCTGGCTGCCACCTGATTGTAGACATAATTTCCAATACTGGTACGGGTAGAAGCTGAAATGTCGAAATTTTTGTAATTAAAACGGGCAGAGAGACCCAACAAATAATCAGGAGCAGGATTATGATCGATATATTTATCGGCATTATTACCATTCACCAAGCCTCCCTTGCCAGAAAGATCAACATACAAACCTTCAATCGGGTTGCCATTTGCATCATACACTTGTTTGTTCATAAAGAATGAGTGCGCGGCATAACCAACCCGTGTAACTTGCAATGAGCCGGTAAAGCTATCACCCCCTTCAAGAACACCAATATATGTTGGATCGTCATTCAAAAGCAATTTCGTTATTTTGTTCCGGTTGTATGTTAAATTAAATCCTAAGGTTAAAGACATATCCTTTTGCGAAATTGGCGCCAGATTCAAAGAGATTTCAACGCCCTTGTTTTCCAAACTGCCAACATTTGTCAATAAGGTGTTGGAAAAATTACTACCGCTGGGTATAGTGACCGTGTTCAACAGATCATCGGTAACGCGTTTATATATATCGAATGATCCTGTAATACGGTTTTTCAGGAAACCAAAATCCAAACCGGCATTTTGCGTAGTTGTTTGTTCCCATTTTATATCAGGATCATATGCATTTGGGCGCAAAGTTGAAAGGTACTGCCCATCTACCGGATAATAAGCGCCTATCACAGAACTGATGTATTTTGCCTGGGCTGGATAATCATTTCCAATATCCTGTTGTCCGGTTACCCCCCAGCCCAATCTCAGTTTCAAATCGGAAACTGCATCAACATTTTTTAAAAACGATTCGTCTTTGATTTTCCATGCAAGAGCTACTGATGGAAATAATCCCCAGCGGTTACTTTTGGCAAAACGGGAAGAACCATCATCGCGAACCGTAACAGTAAGCAAATACCTGTTCAAAAGTGTGTAATTTAAGCGACCAAAGAAAGAAACCAGGTAACTTTCAGTAACAAAGGAAGTGCTATCGGACATCTGATAAGCGTGCTCAGCATCTTGTACGCCACGGGTATAACTATCGCCTTGTCTCTTGAAATGTTGCCAGGAATAACCGGCGGTTGCATCAATTTTGCTTTTTATCTGACTTAATTCTTTCGTATAGTTTAAGTAAAAATCGAGAAGGTTATTGTAATTTTTACCGTTATAATCATTTAATTTACCCCATCTTAGTGGATTAGTAAGAGTTGCCGGGGCAGTTGTCGGGAGGTTGTTATGTCCCTTACTATTTGTATAATCAGTTGCTAAATTCAGAGTTGCATTTAACCCTGGAATAAGAGGTAGTGCGTAATTGAACTGAATATTCCCGATCGTCCTGTTGACCACTGATTTATTATCAACTGCCAGAGCCTGCTCAACCGGATTGGAAGTGCCAAGAGAAGCTCCATGATTGACCCATTGAAAATACCCGTCAGAAAGGGGATTACCGTCCCTTACAGGTTGAGTAGGGTCCATATTGACAGCCGATCCCAATGCCCCTGAATCGCCAAAGTTGTTATGGGTATTCATCCCTTTGACATTCATGCTGACTTTTAAACTGTTATCAAAGAATATAGGATCGAGACTAATAGATCCCGTAAATCTTTTCATATCGGTATTCTTCATTATACCGTTCTGGTCGGTGTAACCAAGAGATACACGGTATGGTAAGGTTTTATAAGCGCCTGAGACACTCAGGTTATGATCCTGTGATACGGCAGTGCGAAAAATTTCCTTTTGCCAGTTGGTGTTTTCCGTTCCAAGCTTTGTCAAACTTTCAGCGCCATACAAACCTATATGGTCCAAAGCAATCTGCCTCATCTGATCACCCGAATAAACATCTACAAATTTTATGGCGTTAGCTATTGATGCATTCCCATCATAAGTAATACTCATTTTGCTACCGGCTTTACCCTTCTTTGTAGTAATAATGATTACCCCGTTTGAAGCCCTTGAACCATAAATAGCGGTTGCAGATGCATCTTTCAGAACGGTAAAAGTATCGATGTCATTAGGGTTAATAAATGAAAGGAAATTTGAACTTCCGGCAACATTATTATTGTCTATGGGAACTCCATCGATAATTATCAATGGATCATTTGAAGCATTCAATGATGATCCTCCACGTACACGAATAGTTGCTCCGGCGCCTGGTGCACCACCGGCATTTGTAATTACAACACCGGGACTCTTTCCAACCAGCAGATCCTGAGGTGAAGTTATAGCGCCTTTGTTAAAATCTTTTGAGCTAACCGCAACAACTGAACCTGTAGCATCTGATTTTTTAACAGTACCGTAACCGATCACTACTACTTCCTGTAGATTCTTGCTTTCTACAGTCATTGCTGCATTTATTATGGTTCTGCCATTTACAGGAACTTCCTGAGTAGCGTAACCTATGTATGATATTACCAGTGTAGCAGTAGGGGCAACCAAAAAACTGAAGTTCCCGCTAACATCTGTAATGGCCCCGTTAGTGGTTCCCTTTTCCTGAATAGTGACTCCCACCAGTGCAGAACCATCTGCTGCATCTGTTACTTTACCTGAAATCCGGATTCCCTGAGCATTAATTGCTCCCGAAAAAAGAATTCCCAGGAAAAGGATAGACAGCATTGTAAAAATTCGTTTTTTCATAGATTGTCTGGTTTAAAGATTATAAAAGTTTATTTGTTATGCTTGTTCAACGCTCAAAATTATTAAAGAAATTCTAAAAACACCTAATTGAAAGCATTAATTTTCAATTAATTAACATACAGTTCCGCAAACGATTGAAATGAATATTTCTTATTCATTTTGCCCGGGTTTTTAAAAGTTTCTTTTAATTTATTTCGCTTTTTCCTGGAGAAAAAGTCACGAAAAGGATCGATTTTTACTTATTATTAATTATCGGTAATGATTAATACCATACTTAAATTTGAGTTATTTTATTCTTTTGTTAAAAAGTTAAGTATTGGTTTTTGCAAATTCTCGACAACACCTATAATAAAATTCATCAGAATAGGTTTAGTTGTACGGGTGGAAAATATTTGTTCCATGTTCTTTAATCAAATAATGATTTTTGATTCATTTTTTTCAGCAAATCAATCTTTAAAGAGTAAATGCATAACAAAGTTGAACATTCCTGAAATACTGACTTTTACATAATTTCATAAAAAAGTTACATAATTAATACCTGTAATACCCGTTAAATCTGAAATGACTAAATAATACCAGGTAGCATTTATCCGGAACTTACTTTTTAGTTTATTGTGAGAATCAGAATATTTTCTCTATATTTCGGGGAGAGGTATAAAAATCTATGGGACAGAAGATGTTTAAAGGTCAGGTGACTATAAAAGATATTGCAAAAGAGCTGGGGATATCTCCCTCAACCGTGTCAAAAGCTTTAAGTGGACATCCTGACATTAGCCAGTCGACAAAAAAAGCCGTCCGGGAGCTGGTCGAAAAATGGAATTATAAACCTGATCCAATTGCTCTTAGTCTTAAAAGCGGACTTACTAAAATAATTGGCGTAATTGTTCCTGAAATAGTTCACTATTTTTTTTCTACTGTAATAAGTGGTATTGAAGATCTGGCTTACGATTCGGGTTACCATGTAATGTTTTGCCAATCAAATGAATCTTATGAGAGGGAAGTTAAAGCGGTTCAGACTTTACTTTCCAGCAGAGTTGATGGTATACTGGTCTCAGTCACTAAAGTTACAAATGACTTCAGCCATTTCAGAAAAATACAGGAAAATGGAATCCCGCTGGTTTTTTTTGACAGAATATGCAGCGAACTGGATACAGACAGGGTAATAGTGGATGATGAGGAAGGGGCCTTCGATGCAGTAAAACATTTAATTACTATAGGGTGTAAGAACATTGTTCATCTCTCGGGGCCGCAGAATCTTCAGATAGGGAAAAACAGAAAAGACGGATATTTAAGGGCCCTGAAATATTATCATCAACCGATAGACGATCAAAACATAATCAGATGCGACACTCAGGAGGAGGCCAGAATAATAGTCCCTGACCTGATGAAAAGGGTAATAAGACCCGATGGAATTTTTGCTGTAAATGACCTGACTGCGGTTGAAACCATGAATGTGATCAGGGAATGTGGGTTTAATGTTCCGAAGGATGTTTCAATAGTCGGATTTACCAGCGGAATGATCTCAGATATCACTTGCCCAACATTGTCATCCGTTGAGCAACATGGTTACATGATAGGAAAAGAAGCGGTAAAGCTGCTTATTGACCGTATCGAAAAAAAACATAACCTTCCATCACAGACGATTGTCATTAAAACAGAAATGGTAGTCAAGGGATCATCAAGACCTGTCCCTAGTGGGTCATAATCAATAATAGTGGATATTTTTACAAATACCAAAAAAAACAATTATCACCATTCATAAATAAAAAAATCTTTATTTTTGGCTGGCCTGAAAATGGCAAAATGAGTTCTAATATTTATCTAAAACAATTCAGACATGAACATTCCGGAAAATTTATTGTACACAAAAGACCACGAATGGCTCAGGGTTGAAGGAAACACGGGTTATGTAGGAATAACTGATTTTGCCCAGGGAGAGTTAGGAGATATCGTTTTTATCGAGATCGAAACCGTCGGAGAAAC